>Ga0209986_10005714_pt1 | contig 10272 bp, 18 predicted proteins | sample BlataG_FD_183168 | JGI IMG/M metagenome (GOLD analysis project Ga0209986, IMG submission 183168) | Deep subsurface microbial communities from Black Sea to uncover new lineages of life (NeLLi) - Black_00105 metaG (SPAdes) (version 2) | ecosystem: Environmental > Aquatic > Marine > Oceanic >...
AATAACAACAACCACAACACTGCCATTCCTTCTGTTTCAACCAAATGTCACTCAGCAGACGCCTACGACACAACCAACATCCTCTTCTCCTCAGGAACAACAGGAGAGCCCAAAGCCATTCCATGGACACACATCACCCCAATCCGCTGTGCCACTGATGCCTTTTTCCACCAAGACATCCGACCAGGAGACGTTCTATGTTGGCCTACTTCCATTGGATGGATGATGGGACCTTGGTTGGTTTATGCATCTCTCATGAATGGAGCTGCAATGGCATTGTTTCAAGGGGCTCCAACTGGGAGGGAGTTTGGGAGGTTTGTTGAGGCTGCTGGGGTGACGTGCCTGGGCCTTGTGCCCTCCATTGTTTCAGCTTGGAGAGGCGTCAGCGCTAATAGTAATAATAATAGTAATACTAGTAGTAGTGGTGGTAGTTGCATGGATGGATTGTGTTGGGATAGTATACGTACATTCAGTTCTACAGGAGAGGCCAGCTCCCCTGAAGACTACTTCTGGCTGAGTGGCAGAGTGAAAGGGTACTGCCCTATTATTGAATATTGCGGAGGTACTGAAATAGGTGGTGCATATATGTCTGGTACTGCATTACTACCCTGTAGTCCGTCGGTGTTTAATACTCCCTGCATTGCCTCTTGTCCAGTGATCATTATGAGAGAGAACAACAACAAACGAGGAGGAGAGGTTGAGATGAGTCCTCATGGTGAAGATTCATCTCCTGTGACGGGGGAAGTTTCTCTAGCAGCTCCAATGTTGGGCATATCTCAGAGATTGCTGAATAGAGATCATAAGAAGCTTTATTACGATGGAATGCCTAGTAGTGGTGGTAAAAGTAAAGGTAGGTGGTATGTGCTGAGGAGGCATGGTGATGAGATGGAGAGGCTGCCTGGTTGGGGGGGGATGCGATATAGAGCTAGAGGGAGGGTTGATGATGCGATGAATCTAGGGGGGATAAAAGTAGGGTCTGTGGAGCTGGAGCAGGCTGTGATGGAGGGGTTGGGGGAGGCGAGGGTGGTGGAAGTGGCAGCGGTGGGTGTTCCCTCTGGAGGAGGACGAGGAGGACGAGGAGGGCCTGAGAAGCTTGTGTTGTTTTTAGTGTTGACAGAAAAAGGAGGAGGACAGGATGGTGAGAAGATGGACATGTTGTTGATGGAATGTAGGAAGGTGGTAGCTGGAAGGTTGAATCCTTTGTTTAGGGTAGAGAAAGTGGTGTTGATGAAGAGCCTGCCTAGGACTTCGAGCGGGAAGGTGTTGCGGAGGACGTTGAGGGAGCAGGAAATTGGTATGCAAAGAGGTGGCTCTCGATCGAGGATGTAAAATACTTGGTTTGCAAATAATATATGTAGTTGTGTATAAGGGCAATTGTTGTGAAATAGAAGGTGATTGAGTTGTTTGTGTAGAGAGTCAGGGCATCTTTTGTGATTAGATTTCAAATTTGGTTGATTGTGAGGAAAAGTAGCAAAAATGCCGGTCTCAAAAACTGGCAAACTGTTGCAATATATCAATTATCGTAAGTTTTGTATGAAAAGTGTTGGAATTTTATATATTTTCGATCATCAAAAGATGGCTAATTTCATCTCTTTCCTCCTCTTTCCTCGTTATCCTTTCTCACAGGTATGAGGGTTGAAGTGACAGATGGTAGACAAATAGTCGGAAGGTACGTATTCCATACCACGTTGGATGAGAACAGTCTCAGGAATATGATGTGACATTTGTCGACGCACACCCTGTTTCCACTTTCACCCCACTCTTCTTCTCATTCTCTTGCTCCCTACTCCTCCCACCATCCTCCACCCACAGATTTATGGCCTTTGATAGACATATGAATCTAGTCCTCGGCGACGCAGAAGAATTTAGAAAACTTCCCCCCAAGAAAGGAATCCCCGACGATGAACGGGAACAAAGAAGAGTCCTCGGCCTCATTGTCCTTCGCGGTGATGAAGTGGTCGACCTCACCATAGAAGGCCCTCCACCAGCAGACGAGAGCCGTCTTGCTAAAGCCCACATAATGGCAGCTGGGCCTGGTATGGGAAGAGCAGCAGGAAGAGGTATGCCAGTGGGAGTCCCTGCAGGATATGCAGCTGCTCCAGTGGGGTTGGGGGGTGTGGCACCTGGAGTAGGGGCACCAGCGCCCGGGTCGATGATACCCAGGACTCAGATGATGATGAGACCGCCGGGAATGAGGCCGGGCATGCCACCACCACCAGGTGGGCCTCCACCAGGGTTTAGACCGGGGATGCCTCCTCCTCCGGGGATGCCTCCTCCTCCAGGGATGCCACCTCCACAATTCAGACCTCCTCCTCAATGATGATAATAATAATATGACATTCAAAGATGGGTAGTAATAGATAGCATGCATACACTGTTGGGTTACATGTATATTGTGTTATAGAAAACAATGATGATATAAGCCTTGTAACTGACAAATTCTCCATCTTTGTACATCAACATCAACTTAAACTTAAACCATCTCCCCATCGAGTTTCTTCAGCTTGGGGAGACGTCTGAGTACCTCTTCACGGTATGAGTGATCAGCAGCAATCGGATTGCCCAATAATAACAATTGTTGCAACTCTGGGAGCTCCTTCAACTTGTCTATTTCATCCCAGTCTTTGATTTTATTATTTGATGCATACAACACACGGAGCTGGGTACAGTTTTCAATACCATTCAGTCTATCTAGTGAGTTGTAACTAATCCATAATTGTTGTAGGTTGGGGGCGAGTGACTCGATCCAGTCTAGGCGTTTGATGGCGTTGCGGCCGAGGGATAGGATTTCTAGAGATGGCATGGGCGGAAGGGAGATTCTGTCGATGGCGTTGGAAGAGAGGGATAGGTGCTTGCAGGCGGAGAGGGAAGAGAGGGCATTGTTGCCATCGGTGACGGCTTTGATTGGGGGATTGCGACCGAGAAGGGTGATGTGTTCAGCTGTGGAGGCGTCTTGAGATGTTTCCTTTTCGAATTGGGCAATGGCGTCTGATAAAGAGGTGGTCATTTAGGGAATATCGGTGAGTTGGGTACAGTTGACTTGAATGTGATCTAGAGTCAATGGGCCTAAATGGTCAAAAATATGGTTACTACGAACTGTATGCGTCGTCAACTAATTTATGTAGACTAGATAGAGATTAATAGCTCTTTAGAGGAAATTATGCGCTCTACTTGAAAACAAAAGCTGGATTTGATTTGAAACTCCAGGGTTGTGATAAGCACCAGATGGCTGATTTAATGGCAGTTTTCCTCTTTATCAGATGTAAATTGTGATTACCAACACTAAAAATACGAAAGAAACGTGATACCACTACACCATTGAGGCTCTCTCTGGAAACACCATAATAGGGAAGAGTGAGTCCAATATTTGGGTAAGTAATTGCCTCAAGAAGGGATTGAACCTCCGACCTTTTCTTCGTCCAATTTTTCAGCATAGTTTATAACTTTGGAATTGATTTGGCTTTAAATTTGTTAATTATGAATCTAAAATAATAAATTTAATTCAAAAGCTCAATAAGCACCATTTGCAGTCCAACATAAATGAACTGTTATTACAGACTTTACTGCTCCGTTCTAGAAGGAGATATCCATCACACACATAATGTCCTATCAACCTCTACATGTAGAGAAGGCCCTTCCACAATTCCCCTCCATTATGCACATCCCACATCCTAATTCTATCCCAAAGCCTTCTTAATCTGCTCAGTCACATGCTCCTGAGACTTATCTGCCTTAATATTCACAACTTTATTCTTATAATAATCAATAACAGGTGCAGTCTGAGCATGAAATGCAGCCAAACGGCTCTTCAGGGTCTCTGCATTATCATCCTTCCTCTTCACCAATGGCTCTCCAGTAATATCGTCAACGCCAGGTACCTTGGGTGGTGCAAACTTCTCATGGTAAGACCTCCCACTACCTGGATGCACCAATCTGCCCGTGATGCGCTCAACCAACAAGGAATCAGGGACGGTGAAATTGAGAACTTTATCTACAGAGTGGCCTTTTTTAGCCAACATTTCGTCCAATTTCTGAGCTTGGACCACAGTTCTAGGGAAGCCGTCAAGAACAAAACCGATTCTACACTCTGGTTTCTCAATGTTTTCCTCAATCAGGCCAACTACGATCTCGTCAGTAACAAGAGCACCTGCTTCCATGGCTTTTTTGGCTTCCATGCCGAGGGGGGTCTTGGCGCCGACGGCGGCTCTGAGCATGTCGCCGGTTGCCAGATGGCATAAGCAATTCTTTTTGGTGATGGCAGGGCTTTGAGTGCCTTTGCCACTGCCTGGTGGGCCTAGGAGGACGAGTCTCTTTTCTGTAAAAAAGGAGAAGAAGGAGGAGGAGGAGGAGGTGAGAAGGACGGTGGAGGAGAACAGAGATGTCGGGGAGAGCAAGGAAGATGTGGATTGGAATCGATGTATTTATCTGTACCTGGCTTAGTAAGGCATTCTAAACGACGGTTGACTTCACCTAGGAGAGTCTCAACTGGAACTTCACTCAAATCAAGCTGAGCAGCCATCTTGTGATCTTGATGCCTTGGAATGCAGAGAGGTGGCGGGGTTTTAGCTTTGTTGTGATTGATTAACGACGACTTGTGTGATTTCAAAAGTATTCTTAACAGTGTCAGCTCACTTTACAACGCTTTCATTCTTCAAAGCCACATCATAATCATCGCCCACCTCTACTACCTCCACCTCCATCTCCATCTGCCTCACCTCTACTACCTCCACCACTACTCACCATTCTGCTCAACAACTTCAACACAGTGTGCCTCACATCATCGTTATACCCAAACGTCACTGCCAGGTGACCCAATGCAAACGTCCTAAAACTCACCTTCACCCCTGCCTCCTTTAGCAAATGAAAATGTCTCTCCACATCTCTACTGGCTATAATCCCATCATACTGCCCACACGTCAAGTCCACACTCATATCCTTCAACAACCCATAATTCTCCGCCATACTGGGTGGCACTGACAGACCACCATACATTTTTTGGTTGACTTTTTTATTTCTATAGTCAAACATAGCAAATCGGCCATCTCTACCAGCCCACTGAGCGAAATGCTCCACACATTGCAAGCTCAGTGCTGGCATGGAAGCTGACGAAAAGTGAGGCAATAACAGTGCCCTGTCCCATTCGCTTTGATCACCAGATGTACCCCACCTAATAAATACCTTTATTGCATCTTCTAATGCAGGCATATTCCGTAAATCGCCAGCGAGACCAAATATTACATACCGTAGCATACTACCAAATAATCTCAGTCCAATGCTGCGGCCGCCCGTGGCCCATCTCAACAGCCTTGACATGGGTGGCATTATGTACTGGAACGGTTTCAGTGCTCGGGGGACGTGAGAATGGAAGCCAGCTGGTGACATTAGGATGAGCTTTTTTAATCTATGTGGTTTTGCAGCTAGTTTTTGCGATACAGCATACATGAGGAGACTGGCTCCTCCAAGGGAATGACCTACTGCTACTAGATTGTAGTCACTCACTGTGGTCAGGCTCTCACTTTTTGATCTTCTGAGACCTACTGAAGGTTCAGGTGGAGATGATGATGATGATGATGATGCATCATCATATAATGATGGGGAAGGGAGATGATGTTTGGTATCCACTTGAGATGCATCATCTAATGAGTGCCTTGGTGATTCAGCAGCAGTGGTGGTGGTGGTGGCATATTGAGGCTCTGCTCTTGCTACTCTCTTTCCTTGCCTTTCACCACCTTCTCCTCCACCACTTTTAAAACTAATACCAACACTGCTGCCAGGAATGTACTGCAATTCACCCAACTTCACTTTATGTATATGCTCCACTATAGCCCTAATATCTTCCCTTGCCAGCTCATTCACGGAGTAGCTAAAATATTTATTAAATAGTCCAGTCCCAGACCTCTTCTTTGGATCAACATGCAATCTTGGTGGATTGGCTCTACTATTACCCAACCAAACGTCATACCCCACATCGTGAGCACCAAATGCTAGAGACCCTGTACTGCCATTACTCACCCATCCTAAGGATGTATCCAGTACGCCATGCTGGAAGAGTACTACATTGGTGGATCCCCTCCTGGGCAGACGGTGGATTTGTAGGAGATAGCCATCAGAAGTGGTGACTGAATGTTCTTCGAGGGGGTAGCCGGCGCGAAGAATAGCATCACTGGCTGTCCAGACATGTGAGGACTGCCACTGATGATGATGGTGTTGTTGACTACTACTACTGCTGGTGCTGCTGGGGTGGGAGGCATCTCTGTTGAGGAAGAAGATGATGGAAAGTATACGACGGAGGAAAGTAAAGAGTCGGGTGAAGAGAATTTCTAACCCTATTCTAGTGTTCTCTAATAGACCATTGTTTTGGTAGGCTTCATAGATGGCAAAGCCACTAGGTGTTTCAAATAAATGCTGCTGCTGCTGTTGTTGCTGTTGCTGTTTAGGATGTGTGCCATTAGGCGCGTGTTGTTGTTTCTTCCTATGCTTTACTGAATATTCCCCTTCATTTCTGAGAGCTCCTTTCCTATCTAATGATGGAATTACTGAAGTTGTATTACGAGAGGAAGAAGGTTCTCCTTCTCGTACTGCTGCTGCTTCTAACTCCTGTTCTAAAACGGCATTCAAAGTACCCCTGCTGTCAAGACTCTGCCAGTCTCTCCAAGCTTTGGACCGAGCATCTCTCTCTGATTTACGAGTAGAAGGGCGTCTCCCAAATAATATAAGGCTGAAGAAAGCTGATGAGTTATTGACTTGAGTGCTGATGATGGCGAAAAATTCTCTGATGAAGACTTTGGTGCCTTCTTCTCCAGCAGAAAGCGACGAGAGCAACCAACGTCCGAGTGGAGCGATGAGTAGGGAATGGAGGAAATGAACCATTGCGAGTAGGTGTGATAGCAGTATGTGGAAAATCATAGTTAATAGGTTCATTTTATGGTGCTAGTGCGAAACCCCAAGGCTATTGTGACGTCTTATTCCTAGAACATTTGTTCTCCAGCCTTTTGATAGATTTGATCTAGCAACAACAGCTGTGAAGCGAATCAACCGATTTTAACACGAGCACATAAACGTGTGATACCTCAGTTGCAAAAATGCGACCTCCCTTCGTGAAGATACGCTACCAATAAAAGACCACGCCTTCTCTGAGGCCTCCCAATGTCGTCAAGTGCCCTCCCCCTTCCTCTCTTCCCTCTCTTCAGGTTTACATACTTGCAAGTTGGACTACATGCAGCAATCCCAGCCTCATGCGCGTGGGGCTCCTTTGTGTGAGCAAAACTATGATTTTTAGTTCCCTTGAGCACATTCTCCCACACAATTCAGTTTACACGCTGCTCCACAGAAAACTTAATCCAAGCACAAAAAACCCACCCATCATACTCACCACCGTAGCATAATATGGATATGCCTGCAGTATAAATCTCTCATATTCATCATGTCTATATGGTCGGATAGGGATCTGCTCACTCTTCATTATATTGCTATACCCTGGCCTCCTGTAATCCAACACCCATTTAAACACTCCATACACGTCAGGTACCTTGATCTCTGTGTAGAATGTACCATTACCACTATCTGTAAGTGTCTTTCTAATATAAGGGTCCAACATGACTAATTCTACCTGTACTGCTGCATTGCCTGATGATAGTGAGGAGGAGGAGGAGGAGGAGGAGGAGGAATAGGGTTTGCATCCTTCCACTCGGCTACATTCAGTAAGGTCGATGGAAAAGATGACCTGATCGTTGATTCTATATGATGCTTCAGGATCAGTTTTACCCACTAAATGATGGTTCATATTACTTGATTTCAACACCCCTCGTTCCCTAAATGTCCATTCAGACAATCCAGTACAGAAGGCAGCATTTGCAGCTGCACCAAGTGCTGTCTTCCCATCAATTGCAGTCGCTGTTGCGCCATACATGGCATCACTGCACATGTCAATACTGCCCACTACCGCAACTCTGGCATTATTTCTTGTTTGAACTACTCCTACTAGACCTAGTGATGTACCAGCTAGTCTGAAATCATTTCCATTTGATGCAGTAGTAAGAGCAGTATAAGCAGCAGGTGATGCCCAGGCTGCCAGGAAGGCCGTCTCGCTGTCAATAGATACCGACATGCCAATGCCTTTTGGGAAGATGAGAGGGCCTAGATGGGATGAGGAGGTGTAGGGGGTAGTGAGGAGAGGTTTGGCATCTATGATACCACCTGCAATAAGGGTGGAGTGGTCGGAGGAGCCGAGTTTACCGTCGTAATAAAAGTGGTCAATGACGGTGTGATTGGGGGCGTCAATGTCGATGCCGCATTCTTGGGAGAGCTCTCTGAGTTCTTCCGAAACGGAAGAGTTTATGGAGAGAAAGATGTCTCTTCCCGAGTCTATGAATTTGGTGAGTTGGGGTACTTTGAGGCCTTTGCCGAGAGCTTTTTTTTTTTTTTTGGTTGTATGGAAAGGGAGATAGAAGGAGGAGTGAGTGTGGGGGATGTCGGAATTTGATGTTGAAACGCAGCATATGTTGAAAGGCAGTGGTGAATCATAAGTACATACCCTTTGATGACCCAAAAATAACGATTTGTTCATAAAGCCAGGCGTCATCTTCGTCGTGAAGTGACAAAGAGTCATCACCGATCTCTTTGATGTGCATAGTGTAGCCTCTTTCTTTGAGGTTTGCAATGAATTTGGAATGTGATTTCTGATACTTCAAGTCATTCAGCAGAACTAAAAGACGCTTAGGATCTGGCTTTTCTCCGTTTCCTAAAGTGATCAAAACGAAACAAGCCAGCAAGAAAAAGAGTGTCTTCAGGACATCCATGGTTACTGGTGCCTCAGTTGATATATTTGGGTTGAGATGTTTAAGTTTGCAAGAACGATGATGATGGGATGCAACAAAGGAACTTATGTTTGCTACACGTCGACCAAGGCTGGGCCGTCTCTGACAGCTGATGATGGTTATGACTGCTGTTTTGAATTGTTTGTTTAAAAGCTATCCCTTTCTCTTCCTTGATCGTTCTATGGCCTACATCCATACAAGTATGCTCTTACAAATCTGACAATGTGTTATTGTCTTTGAATCCAACACCTACCTTTTCAAACCATTTTCCAGGGAGCTGTCCTGTGACATTGACGTCATCAGCTTGCTTCCTATATAGAGGTCTAGCTTCCCGTCATCGTGCTGAAAATAAGTTTGATGCAATCATCATTATCTGAACAAAAGGCATCCCTTGCAAATCAACGATGCATCTTAATCCTGTGATTGTGATCCCTTAATACATCAAATCTTTCAACTGATTCTCAATTTAAATGATGCTCACCAGTTCAAAACTACGTCAAATCATCCATAGATCCCACTTCAACCGCTCATTCCCTTCAACAAGGCGTTTCCTCTCTGCTGCACAACCCACAGCCACTCAATTGTCAACGACACCCCCACCCCCACCCCACGACAAGGCAGCCCTCCTAGTCATTGGAAACGAGATCCTCTCAGGCTCAGTCACAGATACCAACACCCCTTGGCTTGCCAAGCTTCTATGGAGCCGTGGTGTTGATCTTCTCAATGTGGAATACATTCCTGACGACGAACCCACCATCATATCTTCCATCAAACGTATGAAGACAACGGTCGGCCCTACCGGATGCATTTTCACTTCAGGAGGCATCGGTCCCACACATGACGACATAACGTACGCCTCGATAGCCAAAGCTTTCAATGTAGACCTCCAGCAACATCCTCCTACTGTACAAAAGATGGAAGAACACTATAAACAAAGAAATATAGAGCTGAATGAAGCCAGGTTGCGCATGGCACTCCTGCCCTCACCAGCAGATGATGTCCTCTCTACTCCTGGTCTCTGGGTGCCCCTTGCAGTCATCCAGTCTGTATACATCCTCCCAGGTATCCCCCGATTGTTCACATCCATGATAGAAGCCAATAAAGAGCGATTCAAAGGCCCAGCTGCATTATCAGAAACACTATTGAGCAACGCGGGGGAGGGAGATTTAGCAGATGCATTGTCACTAGTGGCTGAACAACATGGAGCAACTGTTAGGATAGGGTCTTACCCTAATACTAAGATAGATATGTTCAAAGAAAATAGGGGCAGTAGTGGGGGTTATAGAGTTAAGGTTGTGTTTGAGAGTAGGGATGAGAAGGCTTTACAGGGAGCGGTGGAGGCTGCAAAGAAAGTGTTGCCCAAATTGATCTTGTAATTTGTAAAATTAAATGAGAGTTGGTCTAATCTTCATTTTACACACTTACATGACCTTTTTCTATATATAGAAAAAGGTCA
>Ga0209986_10005716_pt1 | contig 10271 bp, 21 predicted proteins | sample BlataG_FD_183168 | JGI IMG/M metagenome (GOLD analysis project Ga0209986, IMG submission 183168) | Deep subsurface microbial communities from Black Sea to uncover new lineages of life (NeLLi) - Black_00105 metaG (SPAdes) (version 2) | ecosystem: Environmental > Aquatic > Marine > Oceanic >...
AGTAATTCTCACTTCAGAGATATTAGAAAATCTATCAGATGACTCGGTAATTATGAAAAAAGCTGAGAGGTGGGCCAGGAAGAAAGTTGTAGTAGTTCCTCTGCATGAGTTCGATTCAGCTAGAGAAAAATAACCGAAAAGGAATACTTCCTTCCCCATATCCATGCTCCTGATGGGATACAGGATTAGAGAATTATCTCAACAAACTCAATAAACCCAACAAACTCAATAAACCCAACAAACTCAATAAACTCAAATAACTAAGGTACGGGGGGTGATTGGTTATGCAAAATCTGAAGACAATTCAAGTACCTATTTCAGTAGAGGTTTTTAAAGAGCAAATTAGGAAGCTTGACTTGAAGACCATAATTGAGTTGTATGACATTATTGAAGAAATTCTATTGCAACATGAGGATGAACAGTTGGCTTCTAATCCGGAATTAAGGGATGCTATAGAGCTAGCAAGGGAAGAATATCGCTGTGGAAAGTTCAAGCCCTTAAGGGAAATCTACCGTGAGAAGAAACAGTGTTAGGTATGAGGTTAGAGTAGTAGATTCTGCACGTAAGCAATTAGATAAGTTATCAGCGGATGCAAAGGGGCGGATTCTCCCTAGTTTATTTGATTTAGAAAAAGAACCCAGGCCTGTAAATTGCAAGAAGTTGAAAGGGCCCCGAGGTGAATACCGGCTGAGGATTGGAGACTATCGAGTGATATACGAAATAGATGATAGGAATAAAGTTCTAGTAATTTTGAAATGCATGCATCGCCGTGAAATATACAGGTGACGAGATCAGAAGTGTTAAACCCAATAAACCCAATAAACTCAACAAACTCAATGAACCCAAGAAACTCAATAAACTCAATAAACCAAATGAAGCATGGCCACGCCCAATGAGAAAAGAGATGCGGTTATTTCTCAGGAGTTGTTGGTAAATTTTTAATGTTTAAGAGAAGGCTTTGAGTAAAAGAACCTTAGAGAAAATTTTAAAATGCAAAGGCTTATCAGGTAAAACAGATAAGAAATCTAATTTTGAAATATAAGCTTCACAGGGAGGTTAAGGATGTTTAAGTATGAGATAATCATCTACTGGAGCGAAGATGATGGATTGTTCATAGCTGAAGTTCCAGAACTACCAGGATGTATGGCAGATGGACATACATACCAAGAGGCTATAGATAATGCCGAGATCGTCATTTCAGAGTGGATAGAAACAGCAAGAAGCTTAGGTAGAGAAATTCCCGCTCCTAAGGGAAAACTTGCTTATGCATAATTTTAGTGCAGACCATAAATCAGGATGATAATCCTGCTTTCATTGACCCAGAGCCGCAAAGACTACATTAAAACGCTGAGGCGAGTTTGTAGTGTTTACAGAGTTTATGAGTTTGTAGGGTTTGTATTGTTAACTCAATAAACTCAATAAACTCCATAAACCCATAAGGTAAGGGGTGAAAAAAATGTTAAAAGCAGTAAAGGCTATCTATGATGATGGTGAGATCAAGCTTTTGGGAGAAAAGCTACGTGGAAAATACGAAGTTATACTGATATTTTTGGAGACCCTGCCTGAAGATGAAGTAGAAGATATGATTCTAGCCAAACAACTAGGCCTGGAGAAGGATTACAAGAATGCACTATCAGCGCTTAAGATGAATAAAGTTATATCTACTCATAGACTGAGGAAAAACCTGAAGGAAAAAATAAGTGGCTAAATTTGAGGTCTTGTATTATGCAAAAGCTGAAAAAGATCTGAATGCTGTGGAATCCGAAATAAAATACGTCTCATCTAAATTAATGAAGTCGTTTGTTGCAGTTTAGAAGCGATAATGCAATAGAATATCAGAAAGTGCGAAATATGGGATAAAAGACTTAAGCGATGGATAAAAAGATTTAATTATGAGGTTACAATCTAAAAATGTATTACGAATGGATGAGGAGGTGGAGCACGAATGCAGATAATTGAAGAGATAGCGAAGTTTCTTAACATGGATCGAGATGGATTGGAAAGGGAAAGTCTAAAAACATTCCTCGAAAAGGAGTTAAGAAACACAGAGGCAGAGATATACAAAATTGGTGCTAAACATGGGATAAAATCTATCTTTGAATTGGATGAGAAGTTAAAAAGGGGAGAAATTACCGAGGAAAAGATGATCGATGATTTTATGGAACTTGATTATTTGGAATCCCGGAGAAAGGACTTACAGAGGGCGATGGAGAAGATTCAGTGATAGATTTAGGTAAACTGAAAAGAATCGTATCCAAAACACTTCCATACCGGTACTGAAAATAAAGTTCAGGCGAGCAAAATAAATGATGATCCAGCCTCAGGTGTTCGTGAATTTATGGACTTTATAAGGAAGATGCTAAAATGAGAGAGTTCAGGATTCAAAATCTTACCGAAATGAAAAATAATTTACCACTGGTTTCTGCAATAGGAACAACAAAAAAACTCTATAAACTCAATAAACTCAAGTAACTCAACAAACTAAAAGGGGGGTGAAAATGGCCAAATCAAAGACTAAGATTAAGTTTACTTATGAGGACTATAAGAATCTGCCTGAGTCTGAGACCAGACGCTACGAGCTTTTGGAAGGAGAATTAATCATGGTTCCATCACCAAATTTTGAGCACCAACGCATCTCAGGAAATCTTGAGTTTATTTTAAGAGGATTCGTTCAAGAGAAAAATCTCGGAGTTGTTATTGACGCTCCCTTTGATGTGCACCTGGGCAGGGATGTCATCCAACCGGATATTCTTTTTATTTCAAAAGAACGCTCTGGAATTATTACTGAGGCGGAAGTCCGGGGTGCTCCTGATTTGGTGATAGAAATCCTTTCTTCGGCAACGGCTGAACGGGATCGTACCTACAAGCGGACTCTATGTGCTAGATATGGGGTAAAGGAATATTGGTTGGTCGATCCAGAAATAAAGAGAGTTGAGGTACTCGTTCTCACGGAAAGAGGCTTTGAGGCAGCCGGGATTTACGGCAAAACGGAGGTTCTGACATCTCCATTGCTTCCAGGCCTCTCAATCGACTTAAGGAAAGTCTTTTGATCAACTCAACAAACTCAATAAACCCAATAAACTAAGGAAACTCAACAAAAGCGAGCGAGATGGATTTTTTGACTTCTATTGCTAATTATGGTAAACTCACAAGGAAGGTGGAAGAATGGCAAAAGTAAATAAAGGGAAGGATAACTTAATATTAGAAATTCCTCGAGATTTACTTCTTAAAAAGACCTCGCATGCTAAGAAGTTTATATTGGTTGATGTGGAAGAGTATAAGAGATTACTGCGCCTGGTTGGTGAATTAGAAGATGTACAGCAGAAGATTATCCGCGGTGAACGTGAATATCAAGAAGGCAAAACCATTGTGGTAGATTCCCCTCGTCAACTTCTTAATAGATAATTGTTAATGGTTCAACCGATTAACACCATCCATTATACCTCCGACTTTAAAAAATCTTACCAAAACCTTCCTCAGAGGATTCAACGTCTTGTAGATAAAAAGGATGTCTGGTTTCGTAAAGACGCTTTTGACCCAAGACTAAAAACGCATAAGTTAAAGGGCGAACTTGAGCGATATTGGTCATATTCAGTAACTCGTAAATATAGAATTTTATTTCGTTTTGCTAGAAGCAATGAGGTTATCTGTTTTGATGTAGGAACTCACGAAATTTACCGATAAGATTAGAGCATTAAGCTCAATAAACCCAACAAACCCAATAAACTCAATAAACTCAATAAACCCAACAAACTCAATCTCTTGTGGACAAATTGGTTTGTTATGCTATGTTGATAGAAGAATGAGATAAATATATATTTAGAAAGGGAGGAGAAACATGTTTAGGCACATAACTTTTGATCCTGAAATTATGGGTGGTCAAGCTTGCATTCGGGGTCTAAGGATTCCAGTGGCTACGGTGGTTAAATTAGTAGCTTCGGGTATGACCACTGAAGAGATCCTTAAGGAGTATCCTATGCTTGAACCTGAGGATATTAAAGAAGCTTTGCAATACGCTGCCTGGACTACCGAAGATCGGATTATCGAGACTAAAGTGAGCACATGAGGTTTATTGCCGATATGCCCATTCCTCAGGCAACTGTCACCTACCTGAAAAAAATCAAAATACCTCCTCTCGACTTATTTTCAGTTTAACTACGGCGCTTCTGCAGAGGACTAAAGGGATGAAACTCAATAAACCCAATAAACTCAATAAACCCAATAAACCGAACAAACTAAAGAAGGTTAATGGGTAAAATAGAAAAATTTGAGGAAATAAGAGCCTGGCAAAGCGCCAGGGAAGTAGTTAATAAGATTTATGAAATCTCTCAAGGTGAAAAATTCAAGAGGGATTATAGTTTAGGTGATCAGATCAAGCGGGCCTCTATTTCTATTATGTCCAATGTTGCTGAGGGATTCTCAAGACAATCGAGGAAAGAATTTATCCAGTTTCTATTTATAGCTAAAGGATCGGCTGCTGAAGTTCAAAGTCAGCTTTACGTCGCCCTGGATCAAGGTTATATCTCAGAGAAACAATTTAGAGAGATTTACGAGAAGGTGGAAGAAACCGCTAAACTTCTCTCAAAATTCATCACGTACCTCAAATCCCTAAACAAAAGGAACTAAACTCAATGAACCCAACAAACTCAATAAACCCAATAAACCCAATAAACCCAATAAACCCAATAAACCCAATAAACCCAAAAGGAGGGTAAGAAAATGGACTATACAATAATTTTACATCCAGCAGAGGAAGGTGGATATTGGGCGGAAGTTCCTGCCCTTCCTGGTTGTTTCTCTCAAGGAGAAACTGTAGAAGAAACACTCATCCATATTAAAGAAGCCATCGAGTCCCATTTAATTGCTCTTAAGGCCGAAGGGAAAGAGGCTCCTAAAGATCAAACTATGGTCTTCAGTCATGTAGAAATATAAAAGAGCTCGAGAGAAGATGGGTAAAGAATTACGAGGGATTAAGGGAAAAGAAGCAATAAAAGCATTTATCCGTGCTGGCGGTGTAGAAAGATCGGGTAAGGGGGATCACATCAATACCAAAATGCCCAATGGCATGATTATTACTATCCTGGGTAAAGGTGAGCTTGAGATCGGTTTGCTTAAAAGCGCTATCCGCAAGGCTGGTCTTACTGAGGAACAATTTTCAGATTTACTTTTAATGAACGCAATAGATGTCTCAGTGATAGTAACCACCAGAAATGAAGAGAAGAACATTGCCAACTGCCTAAGGTCCATAAGGAACTCAATAAACTCTATGAACTCAACAAACTCAACAAACTAAGGTAGAAGGAGAGGAGCTGTAAGATTTACGTAAAATTACAAGATGCGTAGGAAAGTGAAACCTATCTATATAGATGTATGTGCTCTGAGTAGGCCATTTGACGACCAGTCTTTTCTGTGGTGTGGCAATCCTGTAAGTTTCTGTGAAAAGGAGGGTCTCAAGTGAAAACCATAAAATATATGGATGAAGACATTTTGCTCGAAAAAGCAATAAGGCTGCTTGTCAAAGAATTAGGTCCTGTTGAAGCTATAAGGTTCATTAACATACCAAAGAAGAGGAGGATGGAAAGCGTGAAACGGCATCGGGAATGGCAAAAACATTTAGATAAAGAAAAATTTTTTGCTGAAGTATTCGGAAATTCAAAGCCTTAAACAAATCTCCAACTTTATCAAATACCTAAGAGGAACATTTACTAAGAAAGCGCAATCAGAACCACGAGCACTATGAACTCTGTGAACCCAATGAACTCCATAAACTCGATGAACCCAAGTAACTCAATAAACTCAAATATTTAATGGGAAGGAATAATGAAGCGTTTTGTTGAAGAAGTAAAAAAAGCAGCAGAGAAGAAAATTGTCTATACCGAGCATGCCCTTGATGAGATGAATGCTGAAGAAGAAATTATTTCTATAGATGAGATTAGGCAAGTTATATCTAAAGGTCAGATCATCGAAGATTATCCAGAAGATAAACGTGGACATAGTTGTTTGATCCTTTCTCATACCGCTAAAGGAAGACCTGTCCATGTTGTTTGTTCACCAAAAGAAGAATATCTAGGAATAATAACTGCTTACATTCCTACATTAGACAAATGGAAGGAGGATTTTAAAACGAGGAGGAGGTCAAGATGAAGTGTCTTTACTGTGAAGGCGAGATGAAAAAAGCTAAAGTGGGTTACAGTATCAACCGAAAGAACTATCACTTGTATCTTGAGGAAGTCCCTGCTTATGTATGCACTAAATGCAAGGAAAGACTTTTTGAAGAAGATGAAGTGAAGGTGATCCAAAGGCTCATTAAGCATATTGAGTCTGATGTCCGCCAACTTCAAATGGCGTAGTGTTGAATTTCAACTTATCTGTGCAAAGTTTAGCCTAATTGGCAAAGGAGAAGGCCTTCTTCTGAACTGCAATCTCACTAAAACGTTGAATGAAATGGTTATTCCCATAGTCATCAACACTAAAACGAAGAACACAACATCGCCAACTCTTTGGAATTTATAAAGAACTCAATAAACCCAATAAACTCAACAAACTCTATAAACTCAATAAACTAAGGCACGGGAGGTGAAATTAATATGACTGAAATTAAATACGTGGACAAAAATAAACTTACCGAAAGAGGTAAGACCATATATAAAACATTAAAGCCTAAATTAGAGAGAAAATATAAGGGAAAGGTTATAGCTATTGAGGTAGATTCTGGTGATTATGTAATTGGTGACGACGAATTAGATGCTGCTATAAAAGCCAGAAAAAAGTTTCCTCATAAGATATTCACTTTCATCCGGATAGGATACCTTGCTGTTCACAAGTTTCGTATACTAAGGTAATGTAGATGATAGTTGGATTTGTTAATGAACATCATTGTTTTCGTTCTTTCAAGTAATTCATCCGACACATTGATTGGAACAAAACTTCTGAGAAATAAACTGCTCACAATAAATTTTGCTGATAAAACTCTAAAGATAGAAAAAATCACGAAAGTAGAAGACAATAAATAGCTAGTTGGTTCTAGATCGAGGCCAAGTTTTATCAACCCAACAAACTCAATAAACTCAATAAACCCAACAAACTCAACATTTTGTGAATTTCGGTGCATTGACAATGCACATTATCTGGTTTATATTTAATACAGGAGGTGGCAGGTATGAAGAGGTTAAATATTACCTTGCCTGAGCAGATAATCGAGGAGATAAAGAACATTCCTAATAAGAGCCGTTTTATTACCCAAGCCTTAAAAGAAAAGCTGGAAAGGATAAAGAGGGAAAAGTTGGATGAGCTTTTAATAGAAGGATATAAGGCAACAAAAAAAGAGAATAAGAGGATTGATAAGGAGTGGGAAAAGATTACTTTAGAGCGGTGGAAATAGGATGGATTTTCCTAATAGAGGCCAGATTTGGTTTGTCTTATTAGATCCAGTGGTGGGTCATGAAATAGGAAAGACAAGGCCAGCGTTGGTAATCTCTAACGATCGGAACAATCAATTTGCTGATACTGTGACTGTTCTTCCCATTACCTCAAAGACAGAAAAAATCTATCCGTTTGAAATCCTCCTTTCGAAGGAAGAAACGCATCTACCTAAGGATTCGAAAGTGAAGTGCAATCAAATTCGCACCGTGGACAAGAAAAGATTAGTTAATTTGGTGGGTGCTTTATCTGCCGAAAGGCTAAAAGAAATAAAGCAGGCGCTTCTAATTCATCTTGGTATCACCTGAGGGTAAAATCTGAGGTCTTCTTTTTGGGCTGATTGATACCTTGGTATGGGTAGATTTCTTTAGAGGGAGAGCTGATATAGTCAAACCGGTAAAGATGCTTATCGTATCTAATCAGGCAGTACTCTGCGGAGTGGTTATTTCTGAAACTGATTTTTTATGGCCACTCTTGCCATCCATTATGAACTTGAGATATTTACTTTTGATAAGCATTTTGAATTTATCTCCGGTGTCTTACTCTTTAAAGAAACAAAGCTCTTGGAAAAAAGGATTAAACTCAATAAACTCAATAAACTCTATAAACTCAATAAACTAAAATGCTGGAGGTATAAAATGCCAAAGTTGACGGTGGAATTCGGAACAAAGGAGCTAGTGGATCTACTTTCTCAGCTTTCACCCTCAGAGCTTTCGACGCTAATGGAAGAGTTAAGGGAGAAAACGGAAACTTTTGGGATGATGAAATTAGCTGAGTCAGCTTTTACTGAATGGGAGAATTCAGAAGAGGATATCTATAGTGAGTAGCCAGTGCAGACGCGGTGATATAATTCTGGTACAATTTCCATTCACAGATTTGTCTTCCTCTAAACTAAGACCTGCATTAGTTATCTCTCAGCATGAAGACGATCTAATTATATTAGGAATTTTCTCACGAGTTCCTCACCAGATAAAAGACACATGGGTAATAATTGATGAGAAGAGTTGTAATTTTGCTTTAACTGGTCTGAAGAAGACCTCGATAATAAAAAGTGAGAAAATCACGGTTGTTCATCATTCAATTGCAAAACAGAAATTAGGTGTCTTACCCCAAACGCTTATGAGGCAAGTCAGCGAGGCCTTAAAGAAGGCCCTGAAATTGGATTAAACTCAATAAACCCAAGTAACTCTATAAACTCAACAAACTTAATAAGCTAAGGAAGATAGGGTATAAATAAATGCTGAAAGATTTAATTCGGAAAGGTGAGTCAGAAACTCTGGAATTTAAAGAGTCTTTGGGAGAATGGAAAGAGATAATTCAGGTAATTTCTGCTTTTGCCAATACCAAAGGTGGGACTATTCTCATCGGAATAAATGAGGAAAGGGAGATATTTGGAGTGCAGATCGGTAAAAGAACAATTGAAGATTTAACGAATAAGATCAGGGGGAATACAGACCCAAAGATATTTCCAAGAATACTGGTTGAGAATTTAGATGGGGAAGATATAATTACGATAGAAGTCGAGGAGAGTAAATCTAAACCTGTATTTGCCTTTGATAGGGCTTACAAAAGAGTCGGAAAATCTACAGTGAGAGTAACCAGTGAAGAGATAAGGAAGATGGCTTTGGAAAGAAAGAAAATATACTGGGATGAACAGATTTGCGAAGAAGCAAGTTTAAAGCATGTTGACGAAGAAAAGGTCAGGTGGTTCTTAAGGGAAGCAAAAACCGAGCGTGGGTCACCAATTGATGAAAATACACCTATAAAACAGATGTTGACTCAATTAAAACTAAAAAGAGATCATAAACCTACGAATGCTGCCATTATTCTCTTTGGTATACAACCTAAACGTTTCTTTTTACAGTCAGCAGTTAAATGTGTGCACTTTCATGGAACAGATGTCGAAAAGCCATTTGAAAGTTTTCAAGTATACAACGGAAATCTATTCAGACAAGTAGATAATAGCCTAAATTTTGTCCTCGAAAGGATAAGAAGATCACTCATACCAGAATATGGCAAACCAACGAGTAAAAGACCTTACGAAATACCAGAGTTTGTTATTCGAGAAGCAATTGTCAATGCTGTAGCACACCGTGATTATTTTTCTACTGCTAGTGTCCAAGTGATGGTCTTTGCTGACCGTATTGAAGTATGGAACCCCGGCGAGTTACCATCACAATTAACCTTGGAAGCTCTGAGAAAAGTACATCCATCTATTCCACGTAATCCCTTGATAGCCGAGTTATTCTACTTAGCAAAGTATATCGAAAAAGTTGGTAGTGGGACTAATGAGATGATAAAACAGTGTAAGAAAGAAGGTCTACCAGAACCAGAATTTCAACAGAAAATGGGTAGCTTTGTTGCCATAGTTTGGAGAAACATTTATACAGATGAATATTTAGATATGTTAGATTTGAACGATAGACAAAAAAGGGCAGTGAAATATGTTAAAGAGCAAGGAAGTATTTCCAATAGCGAATATTGTGGTCTTTTCAGCGTCTCCAGAAAAACTGCTACCAATGACCTTGTTGATTTGGTTAATAAAAATATTTTTGATATAGTTGGGACAGGTAAACGCGATCTTAGGTATGTGCTCAAACTACGCAAAAAATACGCAAAAAATACGCAAAATAAAAATAATCCATGGAGGTAAGAAGAGGATATCACATAATAATGGCAAAGCCAGGGGCCAAATGCCCTCAACTCTATAAACTCAACAAACTCAATGAACTCTATAAACTCAAGTAATTAAAGGAAGGTAATAGAGAGGAATTCTCTTGGGAACAAGCTCTGCAGGATTAAGCCTTGAATCCTTGACTACAAACAACATTTTTATTATAATTATTGTTGAT
>Ga0209986_10005717_pt1 | contig 10271 bp, 12 predicted proteins | sample BlataG_FD_183168 | JGI IMG/M metagenome (GOLD analysis project Ga0209986, IMG submission 183168) | Deep subsurface microbial communities from Black Sea to uncover new lineages of life (NeLLi) - Black_00105 metaG (SPAdes) (version 2) | ecosystem: Environmental > Aquatic > Marine > Oceanic >...
TACAAGGGACAGTCTATTTGGAAAGATGAGTGCTGCTATTGCTCCTATCCTGGCTCCAGCTGGTTTTGGAAACTGGGAGGCAGCTGGAGCATTGGTCACCGGATTCGTAGCCAAGGAGGTTGTGGTTGGCACTATGAGCCAGATCTATGTTGGTGAGGCTGAAGAGGAAGAAGAAGGGGAAGAGGAACCGACGACCTTCTTCCAGGATATTGGGGAGATCTTGGTTGGATTCTGGAACGCTACCGTGGATACTGTAAAAGCGACTATTAGTATCATACCAGGTGTAAGCCTTATGGGTGAAGAGGAAGAAGAGGAAGACACAGCACTTGTTGAAGCTCTGCAAAATAGCTTTTCGCCCTTGTCAGCTGTAGCCTTTAATGTATTCGTGTTGCTCTACATCCCATGTATGGTTGCTGTAGCTGCTCAGCGTCACGAGTATGGCACGAAGTGGATGTTGTTCAACGCTGGATATCTAACAGCGTTAGGCTGGGTGGTCTCAACTCTCATATATCAAGTAGGACGTTTGCTCGGGATAGGATAATTTGAATATAAATAGAAAAAAGGTTAGGCAGTAATAAAGTCAAACATTATTATAATTAGGGTCTAAAAGCTATTTGAAATCAGGTAGCTTATAGACCCTGAGTGCTATAAACTTTGGTAATTATAAAACAAAGTTGCACTTAGTACATTAAAAATTTGCTAATAGTAAGGTATATTTTGGCTATGAAAATCACCTTTGGCGATTTTTTCTTGCAAAAAAACGTATAACAAGTGATAAAAGGTTCATCCCTCAGCTCGGACTTATCGCAAATTTTTCTTTACTACGTTTCAGAAAAACTTCTTTTATCCTGATATGTTATACGAAATAGCCTTTAAAAATAGGAGGAAAACACTATGAATAAGACAGAATCCAATCCTGGCTTCAGACTCATGGCATTCACCTACAAGTTTCGTGACTTTTTCCGACCCCGTATGAACATCCTGAAGGAAGTAGGGATAAAACCAGAGAATCATGTGCTCGATTATGGCTGTGGTCCTGGCAGTTACATTATCCCTCTTGCAGAATTGGTGGGCAAAGAAGGGACGATTTACGCATTGGATATCCATCCACTTGCAATTCAGATGGTTCAGAATATCGCTTCAAAAAAGAAATTAAGGAATGTGAGAACCATTTGTTATGGTTGCAAAAATAAACTGCCAGATAATAGTATAGACGTAGTTCTATTATATGATGTTCTTCACGATCTGAGTAATAAATATCAAGTATTAGAAGAATTGCATCGAGTATTGAAACAAAATGGAATCTTGTCCGTTAGTGACCACCATATGAAAAAAAATGAAATAGTGTCTAAAGTAACAAATAGAAGATTATTTAAGCTATCAAGAAAAGGTAAAAGAACATATAGTTTCTTGAGTAAGGGATAGTAATGGGCGACTCCGTACAACACAGCATATACAGCTCAATTCGTTCGCCCAAATTTCGGCCATACTGAAACTTCATATAGCCCGAATACGTTATATGAAGTCTATCCATAAAAGGAGGAATATAGCAATGAAAAAGGAAACATCAATGACAAATTGCATTTTTAGAATGATGACAATAGTTATGAAAATACGAGGCATTTTTCGCAACAAAAAGAGAGAGGTTTTATTAACTGGAATTAAAGAAGGTGATATAGTTTTAGATTATGGTTGCGGAATAGGGTTTAATACTATACCTGCTGCATGGATAGTAGGTGAGAAAGGCAAGGTATATGCTTTAGATATTCATCCCTTAGCTATTAAGACAGTAGAGATGGAAATAAGGAAAAAAGGGTTAGTAAATGTAGAAACAATTCTCTCCGGGCTAGCCACTGGACTTCCAGATGAATCAGTAGATATTATCTTATTATATAATGTGCTTCCGATAATTGAAAATCGAACTGCTTTAATTAAAGAGCTATATAGAGTATTAAGATCAGGAGGGGTTCTTTCTATGAAAAGTGGCTTAGGTGTAAATTTATATTCAAGAGAGAAAATTAAGACAAACGATTTAGAGAAACTTATGATAGATAAAGGTCCGTTGAAATTAAAGAAGAAAATTGGGAAATTTTATATTTTTGAAAAAAACCAATGAGGAGGATAAATTATGGAAAGAAACAAAAAAGAACGGTCTTCAATTTATATTCAATCTGCAATTGCAATGATGTTGATACAACTTGTTCATAAGATAGTACGTGAAATTCCTGGATCTTTTGGATTTATGGGGGAAGAAATGCGCATAGGAATGGTGGTTACACCAATCTTTGCATTTCTTCTTGCTGTAGGAATAGTACTACTTGTTTTAAAGATCAAATGGGGCTTAGTATTAGGAATCATTGACGGAACATGCATACTTTTCCAACCTATTTTGGTACATATAATTCTTGCTAAGCCTGATGTAAACAGCATCTGGTGGTATCCTGTATTTCCAATAATGCAAGGTCTATTGATTATTTACTTTTGTATTTTAGCTTGGAAAAAATTTGATTAAATATTATAGTGCGACTTCACATAACATGGGCTATACAGCTGAGATTTGCCCCGCCCAAATTTCCCTTCGGGAAACTTCGTATATCCCGGGAAGGTTATATGAAATTCCGGACCCAGCTTTTGAAAACAAAAGGTTTAATAACTTCAAATTTAACTTAAAGTATGGAGACAACAAAAAATATTAAAGATCAAATAGGTGCTAAAAATGATTAATCAAACTATCACTGCTATCCTGCTGGTTATCCCAATAATTGCTATGATAATTCCTAGTATTGGATACTGGCGAGAATTCAAAAAAGAGAAAAAGAAAGGGAAAACAGGAAAAAAAACAAAATATAATAAAGCGTTTTTCCATTTATTTGTAACTGGTGTATTGTGTATGTGGGTGTCTTGGGTTGGAGGTATCATTTTTCTATTTCTAAACAAATTTTACAGTATTTTTGGATTTATGACATTTCCATCTCCTTATAAAACAGTAATACAGATAATAGGGCTTATTATTTTTTACATCGGAGCAGTTACATACAATCTGAATGTTATCGTTGCGGGTAAGTACCTTCGTCCTTCAATGTCTGGCACACTTGAGAAGCATAAGTTGATTAAAGAAGGTCCTTTTGCAGTTATAAGACATCCCTTATATGTTTCTTATATATTTATTTTAGCAGGATTAAGTTCAGTTCTTCTAACTTATTGGCTATTGATTCCTACTCTTTTCATGATTATTGGGATTTATCCAACGGCAAAAGATGAAGAAGAAATATTAATAGAACAATTTGGAGATGGATACAGAGAATATAAGAAAAAAGTCGGCATGTTTTCTCCAAAATTATTTCGAGGTAACAAATTATGATAAATGTGCTAAGCAATTTTTGGAGTAATCCCATATTTTGGATAGGCTTGTTCCTTTTGGGATATATCATAACTATTGTTCTTTGGTCCGTAAGTCGAGGCAAGTAGTTTTTTAGCAGAGAATATAAAATGGGAAGATACCTTAACCCCATCATTCTTTTTCTATTGAATATCCCCGCATATGTTTTCCCATTTATCAAACAACCTCGGTTTGATTTACCAACCCCTGCGGTGCTGCTAATTGGAATTCCCGTACTTGTCTTAGGGGAAGCAGTGAGGATATTGGCGGGGAGGAATAAAACCGCTAAATCAACTTTAGGGCTGGCAGTGGAGAGAAAATTGTTCACGAGAAGCATCTATGGAATTATAAGACACCCCATATATCTAGCAGTTAATTTAATGCCGCTTAGTTTAGCCATTATTTTTAAGGCAACATATGCTGTTTACTTCGACACATTTCGCTTTATTGCCTATCTCACATTTATTTTTCTTGAAGAGAATCAGCTTGAGGAGGAATTTGGTGAGGAATACAGAGAGTATAAGGAAAAGGTTAAATGGAGATTAATTCCATATCTGTTCTAAAAATGGGGGGAATGCTTTGCGTTATTTTGGCTTAATCCTCTTTATTATTGATTATATTTTCATGATTTGGGGTCCATTAAATTTAGGAAAGCAATATAGTTGGCTGGTTACAATTCAAAAGGAGCATAAATTAATTACTGATGGACCATCTAGATACATAAGACATCCGGGATACAGCGGGATTTTTTTTGGGTGTTTGGAATTGCTCTGGTTTTTTGTTCTATTCCCGCCATATTATTAGCAGTCATAATGAGCATATGTACGATCTCCCACATTCCAAAAGAAAAGGAATTACTCCATCAAGAATTTGGAAAAGAGTGGGAGAAATATTGTAAAAATACCCCTAAAAAATAATACCTTGGGTTTATTAAAAAATGAATAATAAAATTATATTTAACAGAATATGTAAAAAATCTATTAAATCAATTAGAAGAAGTATCAATAATAAAAATTAAAAAAGGAGAGATAAAAAAATGATAGGACTTTACAATTTATGGTTAATCAATGTAGGCATTTGGATTTTTGCATGGATAGTAATGGAAATAGCCGACAAACTGCGCGGATTGAGAATAGAAAATAAAGAAGACCATCGGAATATAAAAATCGCCATAACCGGTATGGTTCCATTTTTACTTTTTTTTGGAATAACTATATTCACACCAATTGTAATAGGTAATCTATTCTGGGTAGGTTGTGTTTTAATTGTTTTAGCAGGAATTATTTATATACTCTCCACTATGGCTTTTGTCAAAGCTAAAAAAGGATTGACTACAATAGGTATTTACAAGATATCCAGAAATCCGATGTATGTTGCAATGTTTTTGATTTTAGTTGCTTTTACTCTTATGGTATGGACAGCTGATTCAATAATGGGCATTCTGACAGGAATTATTGCTTTATTAAATACAATTACAACTCATTGGATGGTGCTTGGAGAAGAGCGTTTCCTTAAGAGTAAGTATGGAGAACAATACTTAAGATATAAACAAAGTGTTCCCAGATACTTGTAGTTTAAATAGAAAAAATATAGAGACTAATAAAATGGGATTAACAGAGAAAATAATGAAAAAATTTATTGAACAATGCAGAAAGCCAACAGGAATGTCTGGTAGACTTACGGCTAAGGGTATGAATTATGGCTATAAAGTTACTGAATGGGGATTAGGGCATTTATCGATAAATCAAGACTACATAATTCTTGATGTAGGTTGTGGTGGAGGTAAAACAGTTAATAGACTTGCTAAAATTGCCACAGAAGGTACAGTATATTGTATTGATTACTCAGAAGACTGCGTCAAAGTAGCAAGTAAAGTTAATAAGAATTTTATCGAGGCAAATAAAGTTGAAATCCTTCACGCTTCCGTGAAATCTTTGCCATTTCCTAATAATTATTTTAATTTAGTAACTGCTGTGGAAAGCTATTATTTTTGGCCAGATTTAATAAATAATCTTAAAGAAATACGCCAAGCATTGAAGCCTGGAGGCCTTGTGATGCTTATTAACAAAGTATATAAACATGAAAAATTTGAAAAAAGAAATGCTAAGTTGGCAAAGTGGGGTAATTTTAGTTATCATTCGCCAGAGGAATTCAGAAAATTTCTAAAAGATGCTGGTTATTCCTTAATAAAAATTCATATACTTGAAGATAAAAATTGGATTACTGCTATAGGGAGAAAAAATGACTAAAAGAAACAAAAAACAAATAATAATTGAAATCTTACCAAGAGCATTGTGGGTTACTTTTGCAATCATTATGTATCTTGCACACCACATAACAGGCAACAAGCCAGTATTAAATGATAATCGTTTATTACTTATCATCGGAATTGTCCTAACAATCGTGGGTTTTTCAATCGGGATGTATACTGTTTATTATATGGGGCGCGCATTTTTTTCAAAGAACTTGCTTACAGCAGGTCCATTTAAATATTCAAGGCACCCCATGTATGTCGGCGTTTATATCATGCTTTCTGGAATTGGGGTTTTATTTTTTTCATGGCTTTGGTTTGCGATTATGTTAATATTTGTTCCTATATTTTATTTAGATTGTAAAATAGAGGAAAAACAGATGACTGAACTACATGAAGAATATCTCAATTACAAAAAGAAGGTAAGGATGTTTTTGTGAATAATCATGTTATTGCAAAATTAAACAATGTGTGAGATAAATATGAAAGAAAAAATAATAAAAAATAAAATCACATACTTTATAGAACAATTAAAAAATAATTCAAAAAATAAAAAATGGATTATCAAAGACGGGATGAAAAACTTGACCAACGATGAACAGAAAAAGATTCATGGATTATTGGATTGATATTTTTGTAGAAATACTTGACCTGAATAAAAAGTGATTGAAATGTTATTTTAAGTTAGCCAAAAGGCGAGTTGTACTTAAGAAAAATAGACCAAAAACAGAAAAAAAATGAAAACAGAAAATTTTTTCAGCTCCATTCCTATAATAATCACATTGGGATTATGTATATTTCATTTTATTTTTTTGCTTTATTTTTTCTCTCCCGCTATTTCAACGCCTGATGCTCAAGGATACTTTGCTCAAGGGAAAATAATCGCGAAATATGGTCATTCTTATTTTATACCTCAAAACAACCTTCAATACATTGGACCCCATTGGCATAGCCTTGATGGGCAAAAATATTTTACAGCTTTCCCGCCTGGATTTCCCTGTCTAATAGCTATCGCATATAAACTATTTGGAGCAGATTCAACTTTCTTGATAAATTTGATATTGGCGTCAATCAGTTTGTTGATTTTTTTCTTTCTATGTAAAAATTGGCTTCCAAATAATTGGTCTTTGGCTGCAACATTTTTCCTTGCGATAAACCCTTTTTACAATGAACACGCATTATTTGGTGACTCGCATATTTCATTGATTTTCTTCTTCCTTCTATCTCTGTTATTCTTAATACAGACAATTAAGACGAACAATTCTATTTACGGGATATTAGCAGGAATGACAATCGGTATTGTTCCTACAATTCGTTATGCGGAGTTTGTTCTTTGTTTTGTTTTTGGCTGCTACATACTTTGGCTATTTTTTGCGAGGAGAATATCTACAAAGACGCTCATTTCAATAGTTATTGGTGTTTTAACACCTCTTCTTCCTTTGGCCATACATAATCAAATCGCATTTGGTAAGTTCTGGGCTACAGGCTACGGACTTTCCAATGCCCCTGCATCGTTTGGTTTCAATTATCTCATTGAGCACTTCATACCATTTCTTGCAATGCTTGTAACTACTGGGATGGGGATATTATTCCCATTGAGTATAATCGGATTTGTTATTCTCTTAAAAAATTCAGATACAAGGTCAATAACCGTTTACTTATTATCATCTACAATTATGTCGACATTACTATATATGGCATTTCGGTGTCCACCTGACCAACAATCAATGCGATATCTATTGCCGACTTTTCCAATTTATACTTTAGCTGCAGTTTACTTTATTAGTCACTTAAGTAAAAATCATAGAATTGCTCTTTTATGTATAACTATTCTTATTTCATTACCTTGGGGTGTGCTTGGTTCCTTGCGGGCTGTAAAACCTTTGCATATGCGGAATAGCGTGCTAAAAAATATCACTAACACTGTTGAAAAAAATATAGAAGAGGGAAGTATTATTATAACCAGCGAAGGAATATGTCAGAATCTCGATATATATGGCAAATGGAAACTTATTGATATTTCAATACTCTCAAAAGCAAATACGACATATGACGAACGACCAATGAAACCTATTAGAAATGAATATGCATCAAAACTTTATAACTTACTGTATGGGCGTGAGTTTAAAAACCAATTGATTAAGGATTTAAATCAATGGTCGAGTGGTGAAATTTTCCTGATTGTATACGGAAATGATATTGAAATAATAAAAAACATAATTGGGGATAGATTTACTATCGATAAGAAAGCTCTGATCGAAATGGCTAATTTTGACTTACCTGTTAGAAAAGATTTCATACATTACAACAAGAACCAAAAACCTAGTCACCCAGTCAGTCCGAATTACATATTTGATTTTGAAATAAGAAGGGAGCCATTAGTAGTTGTTGAATTGATAATCAAATGAATAATACAGCACTGCACATTGCGTAGATATAATTGACCTGAATAAAAAGGGCAGAGAAAGAATATACTTTTAATAATTATTATTATATAAAAGGAGATTAAAAATTAAGGAGAAAAGACTTTATCGTTCAAAAAAAGATAGAAAAATTTGTGGTGTATGTGGTGGAATAGCAGAATATTTTGATGTAGATCCTACAATAGTTAGATTAATATGGTTACTTTTAACATTAATCTCATTTGGAAAAGCAATAATAATTTATTTAATTTGTTGTTTAATAATTCCAGAAGAGAAATAAAGTTATAAAAACAGTAAGGATAAAATGAATAAAATTATTAGTTTAGATAAATCACTAAAAGAATATAATGAAATATTTTTATCTTATAGAAACTTCGCTCCACGAACCAGAAAAGAATATATAAATGATATTTCAGACTTAATAAAGTTTCTTAAAAAAAGCTACAACATTAAAAATGTAGATAATGTTGAAAAAGATCATCTACAACATTATTTTGCTTATCTTGATAAGAAAGGTTTAAAGGGAGTAACAAGAAGGAGAAAGGCCTATTCTATAAAATCTTTTTTTAGATATTTAAAATCAAAAGACTATATACATATAGATATATCATCATCTTTAATACCTCCAAAAAGATCAGATAAAAAGCCAAGAGTTCTAACAGAGCGAGAATATAAAAGACTACAGCTTGCTTATTCTCATGAGACAAGAGATGCTGCAATAATTGAATTACTGCTACAAACAGGAATGAGATTATCTGAGCTTGTAAATTTAAAAGTAGATGACATAGAGCTTCCTAAAAAAATAACAAAAGATCCTCTTAATGTAGGCTCAATTCATATAATAGGTAAGGGAAGAAAGGAAAGAACTATAACTTTAAACTGGAAGGCATGTAAAGCTATTAAGGCATATCTAAAAATAAGACCTGAGTTAGATTATAAAGAATTATTTATAACTAAATTTGGTAAACCTATTGGACCTAGAGGTTTTCAGTATATAATAAAAAAATATCTAGATGAAGCTAATATTAAGAATGCTTCTGTGCACACTTTAAGACATACTTTTGCTACTCATCAGATTAAAAAGGGGACAAATATAAGGGTGGTTCAGGAAGCACTAGGACATGAGTCATTACAAACAACATCAATTTATATATCGCTTGCAAGAAAATTAATGGATAAAGAGCTCCAGGAGCATGCTTTGTAACTAGATCTATCTTTAAAAATGATGTAAGAATCCAGCTATATAATTAAAAGATCTAATTAAATTTAAAGACTTATAAAAAAAGGGGGTAGAGAATGGGACTGGGAAAATTATTGCTAAATTTAATATTTGGCAAGGGTTCATATGAGAAAGTGAAGAGTGATGTGGAAAGGGACATGAAAAATTCACCATTCTTCAATGAGATGAAGAGAAGAGCAGAGATAGTAGAAAGTGAGGAATTTAAAGCATATAGACAATCTTTAAGGGAAGAAGAACAAAGAGAAAGGGAAAAATTAAGTCAAGAAGAACTCATTTCATTGAAGGATAAACATATAGAAAGCAGTAAGAAAGAAATATTAAAATTATCCAGAAAGAAAGTCAAAAGAAGTATAGAATGGCTATCACTACCTGCATTAATAGAATACCAGAGAAATTATAAAGACTATTTAGTACGACATCCAGAACTTAAAACAAATCAGCCAAAATTTTATAATAAGATTTTAATGATGTGTGATGTAGCGGAGGAATTGAAAATTAGAGAGAAAAAGGATTCACAAGATTAACTATTAAAAAAAGGAGATGCAATAATTAGTGGAAGTGGAATTTTAGAAAAAGATACGATATATCAAATAATAAAAAAATATAATCTTTATGGTGAATGGAGACCAGTACTTATTATTAGGGCAAAGTCAATATAGATATAAAGAAAGGAGATGAAATAAATGGAAGCAATTGCTTTTATAGGTATAATATTTGGTATGGCAATGGGTTTATTTGCTTTAGGTATTATTCAATAACTTTTAGAGCATTTAAAGAAAAAGTCAAAAAGACGATTAGAAATGTTAGAAAGATTAGAAGCTGAAAAAAAAGAGATAAAAAAATAGTATTTTTTTGTCTTGTTATATCAATAATAATAGGTTTGTATGAGCTTTATTGGTTATTATTTAAAGGTTCTGAATTAGGATTAGTTATAGCTGTGTTGTCTTTTGTTGTTAGCGTTCTTTCTTTTTATTTATG
>Ga0209986_10005719_pt1 | contig 10270 bp, 13 predicted proteins | sample BlataG_FD_183168 | JGI IMG/M metagenome (GOLD analysis project Ga0209986, IMG submission 183168) | Deep subsurface microbial communities from Black Sea to uncover new lineages of life (NeLLi) - Black_00105 metaG (SPAdes) (version 2) | ecosystem: Environmental > Aquatic > Marine > Oceanic >...
GACACTTTTGATAATATCGTTTTCAAATGTACAAACGAATTATCTGGCGATTGTGAACAGAAGTTATTAGGCGCAGTTAATCCACAGAACAGTATAACAATTGAGACTATTAACGACTTTTCTTATACTATACCTACAATAAACGAAACAGATGATATTATAACTGCAACATTTTCAATCCCTAGCGGTTCACCAGCAACGATTAATATTATAATGAAACAGCGTGACCAATTTGGTAACGAAACTATTTGTAATAAAACAGTAACATCTTCTGCAGGTTCAATATTTTGCCAGTTTGATAGAACTATCGGCGATAGCTATATAGATTTTAAAATATACAAAGATGGTATACTTATGGCTTATCAAACGTATAAAATAACAGAAAGTAATTCTGTAGACTTCCTTGGAAATAATTATCTTATTGTTGTAATAATGATACTAAGCCTTGTTGGTATGGCAATAACTAGCCCCGAATGGATGGTTTTAATATCAATAATAGGCTTATTCCTTGCGGGATCATTATGGTTAATTAATGGAACATCTTTTGTTGTAGGTCTTGGAATACTAATGTGGCTAATGTTAGCAGCGGCAATAATAATATTTAAATTGTCAAAACAGGAGGACAGATAATGGCAATTAATAATTTGAGAGATTTTTCAACACAATGGATAGTTGGAGGATTTTTGTTAACATGCATGTTATCTTTTGCAATATCATTCATGTTTGTTAATAATCCTATAGGATTTGGCGATGAAGGTATAAATTCACAATTTGAAAATGCACAGTCTAGCACAGTTACACTATTAGAGCAATCAGAGGGAGATTCTGATAATATATTAAATGTTACATCAAATACAAACCCTGAAGTTTCAGACCTTGGTAGTCGTGATAGTGTATCCACATCTTTCTCAACTTATGGAAGCGCAAAAGAACAATTTAATGCAGCTAAGATAATGTTATCGTGGGTATTTAGTGGCGCAATTGGAAAAATGTTAATTGGTGTTCTTGGTGGTGTTATCGGATTACTGGGATACTTTTTTATAGCTAAACACATAAGGACTGGAGAATAAGATGAATAAATATAAAGTAGCATCAGATTTTAATGGTACAGGATTAGTTCCTATAATGTCTTCTGTAACAACAGCAGTGCCAGAGTTCTGGAGTTTTATGTTATTCATTATTTGGCTAGCTGTAAGCGCATCATCATATTTTGCAATGTTAAAATTGACAGGTAGAAAAAGATTCTGGAATGCGTTTACTGCATCTAGTTTTGTAATATTTATTGTATCGGTTGTTCTTGTGGCAATGAATACTGCAACCATTACATATCTTAGCGGTTATTGGTTGGCATTTTATATAATGATGACACTAATCGGCTGGTTTTTGCTAGATAACTATAAGTAGTCAGTGGTAGTAATTAGCCACCAAAACTTATAAATAACAAATACATATATATTTTATGGCAATTTATCAATGGAGAAGGAGGTTATTTTAACATGGCAAAAGTTTCAAGCGCTATAGGAGAAGTTGGTAGCTTATTTATTAAGATTGTTGTATTCGGTCTTATTGTAGGTTCTATACTAGGTTCATCTGCATTCACAGCTCTAACAATTATAAACGCAACTGCACTTTCTGCAACATTCTCTGCATTCGTTGTAGCGATTACTGCATTAATCACAGTAGGTGGTACAATTTTAGGTGTATTGTGGTTACTTCCATATATCAAGCCTCTATTAGCAAAGAATAGTGGTTTGAATATGTCAGCTTAATTGCTGGGGTTACTCAAGCGGAGGACAGGAAACCTCTATAACTCAACCTGCACGACTATGGCACACGTCATAGGGAGGGTGAAAATCCCTCACAACATTTTTTATAGAAACCTTTAAATACTTTAAAATATATATATAAACAAATGGAAAAGAGTTTGACAATAAGATGTCCAAAGTGTGACAGTACACAGACAAGATTTAGGCTTAGAACAAAAGATCATCAGTGTTACGTTTGTGGAAACTCTTGGGAACATGAGGTGGCTAAAGATGAATAAAGAACAGTATGATTTTTTGAAAAGGTTTTACGGCATTATGATAAACATTGCATTTTTTGTGCTAGGTGCATTGTATTATGCAATCGGCGGATATACATCCATTGTTATAGGTATAGGATTAATATCAAGCCTTTATCTGCTTATGGAAACAATTAAACTGGCGGTTAGAAAATGAGTGATGTTGGTGTTTTAGCAAGTACAGGGGAGATGTTTAAGACTGGGGCAATATCGATTGGAACTTCTTCGGTAGGAAAGTTTGCATTATGGGCATTCGTAGGTTTAACAATAGCAATAGTTTTGGGTGTTATTATAAAAATGTTATATGATAAAAAACACCAATGGACACATAAATTGGCGTATCGTAGAGTTTTAGACACTGGTTATTTATCAAAGATTGAATATATTAATATGCGTAGATTCCCATTAATAAAACGTGCAGAAGTTTTTGAATTAGAAAAGCCATTGCTTGGTGGATATTTGATTTCTGAATTAGATTCATATACAGGGAATAATGAGTTTTCTATTATATTAGACCAGGCTAATAGAATATGGAAAAATCAAGGGGATAAGTTTGATCCAGATAACAGTTGTGTAAATGTATCTGCAAAACATGCAGAGATTGATTTAGCAAGGGCAGAATTAAAAGCTAAATATCAAAACATCAACAAGACAACAAAGCGTGTAGAATGGGCGGAAATAGCAAAATTTGCAATGTATGGATTATTAATATTAGCTATAATGATAGTTTCAATAAAGGGTATCGGTGCATGGGCAGATTCGCAAGAAGAAAAAGCTCAAGCAGAACAGGCATTTGCAACAGCAATGCAGAATCTCGCAGAAGCTATGGAAACATCCCAAGCTACAGCGAATACGCAAATTATAATAATGGATATGCTAAAAGAAATAAAAGGGACTAATAATATTCAGTCGACAATAAGGGAGCTTAATGATGGATAATAATGTAGATTTATCAATATATGATGATGAAATCATGGCAGAAATACAAAAACTTCCTAAGCGGTTACAGAAGAAAGCAATAAAGAGATATGAAAAGCTTAAAGGTGGAAAGATATTAAAGACGGCTTATAAGACTGCAGAAAAGTTGGCGAAAAAGGAGAATTAACTAATGGGAAAATTCTTAAACAAATTTAAAGAAAGTGCTAGAAGTATTGATAAGCGTGCTAACAATTATGCACAAAAACAACAACAAAAGCCTAAAGAATTTCGTGGTGGTAAAATAATAGAACAGAATAATAGAAATATTGGTGGTTCTATGTATTCTAAAGAAGAAGAATTTAAAAGAAAAAAAGATAATGATGACAATTATGATGATTATGACGATTATGACGATTTTAATGATACTTATGATGTCAATATTCAGCAAGCGCAGAAGCCAGAAAGTTTTCACCGTTTTGTCCTAGATAATAAATTTGGAGAGTTAGAACGTAGTATAAGGGGATACAAGGATGTTTTTAATAAACAAACACAAAAATGGGAAGTTAAAAGAAAAGAGGTACATTGTTTTACAGATGAAGAGGCAGAATCTATTGTAAGGACAGCACAGGCACACCTAAGCGCAGACATAAAATTATCAAGAATGAGTGTAGATGCCTTCGGTGACATGATGGATTTACTATATGACGAGATTGAAAGATTATTTGCTCGTATTATGGAGTATCGTTATGGTAGATATAATACTTTTGATAAGAATGGGAATTTATTAGTAGTAAATTATACATTGCAGGGCAAAATGAAAGATGAAGCATTAAAGATTTTGGTAGAATTATATAATAGTATTTGGGCTAATTATTCACGAGCTGTTGGTGGAAGAGAAAATATTGATACACACCAGTCGGTAAGAGGACAAGAATCACTACAGCAAACCGATAATAGCGAATTTAATAATCGAGGTTATACATAAATGGCATACGAAATAGGTGATATAAAAGATTTTAATGTTTCAAAAGAAATAAGACATAATGTAGACTTGCCAATGTTTATACAGTATCGTTTGGCAGCAACACAAGCAAGGACAGGTTCTACTCCAATAAAATCACATCATGATATGTCTGATAATGAGAGAAGAATTAACCAGGTTAAGGGATTAACAGAGATAAATAGCGCTATGCGACAAATAATAGACGGTACTGCATCCAGGGTTAAAAGAAAGTCTAAAAAAAGATGGGAGAAACAAAACTCAAGCTTAGATAATGATGATGATGAGTGGGAGAAGGATGAAACTACCGATTATTTCAAATTGAAAGAGTTAAAATCTTTCTTAAAGTTTGCACATGAACAAATGAGAATAGCAGATGAAACTACAAGCCTTGAAGATGATTTTTCAATTGAGGCAGACATTGACGGCAAAAAGGTAGTAAAATTGACAGATAATTATTATAATATGTTGGAAGATTTGGAAGATGCACATGAAGTTCTTGATGATATAATGTCTAGGTGTGGTATTGATTCAATGGGAATGCACGAAGATGAAGAATTAACGTATAAAGAGCAGGAACTTGCTTTTATCGAAGCAGTAAAGGAGGCTTAATGTGGAAGATAACTATAAGAGGATTAGAAAGACAATTTTCCCAAATAGGGATTCTAAACGTTTCTATAGTTACAGAATCCCCCACAATGTTTTATGGCAGGCGTTACTATCAAGGTTAAGAATTGAAAAAGATTGTTTTATTTTGGTTACTGGCGTTACTGGATCTGGAAAATCTAATCTTGTTGGCAAGGAGAATTTTGGTTTTGCAGAAAAAGAGCCAAATTTTATATTAAACAACGGTGAGAACATGTTTATCCCAGAAAAACATTTTGTTGTTGATGGTGATGAGTTTGCCGCTAAAATGATTACAGAGAGAGGATCTTCTATATGGTATGATGAAGCTAGAGAGGGTTCAAACAGACAATCATGGTATGATAAGGTAAATAAAGCCATTAAAAAGAGAAAGAATACTAATAGAAAGCTATTTAACATATATTGGTTCTGTATGCCATTAGAAACAGAGTTTGACCCTAAATTAGCGGCACATCTAACCATGTGGATATGGGTAAGGCGTGGAGTTGGTGAAGTTTATGTTTCTAATAATAAAAGGAAGGGTGGGAAAGGGTTAAACATTGAAGAAATATTAAAAAGAGAAGAAAGGTGGCTAAAAGAGAATCCCAAGCGGACAATAATCCCGCCAGTAATACATCCAGAATATGTTGGTAGAATATTTTTTGGTGATTGGAAAAAGGAAGATAAAAAAAGATATAATGAACTTGTTAGGCTGAAATCTGCAACAGGTAAGTTGACCGAGGAAGAAATGAAAAAGTTTGGTATTGATGCTACAAAAACTCCAGAAGAAACCATCGAGGGTGTTGTTAAGGAGATTGCTAGTGGTAAGATAGAAAATAAAATGGATGCTTGGGATAGGTTAAAAGATTTAGACATACCAGACAAAAAGAAAATAGAACAACTTAACTTCTATCTTAATCTATTAGACCTTGGCACGTTCAATAGGGTTTTTCAGAAAAAGACGCAGAAACTATCTAGTATCGCAGAACAATTAAAAAAACGTGATTAAACAAAACATTTAAATAGTAGTTGTTCTTTTAATATGTATAAAAGATGGTAACAAACGCTAAAATTGGTTGGAGAAAGCTGTCGAATCCATATCCATTCGTAAAGGGATATTGGAAGAATGTAAGAAATGGTAAGTATTTAACAGTAAAGAAAATAAGTTCTGCTGGTAAGGGAAAGTTTATGTCTCCAACAATATATGTAGTGGCATTAAATTATAATTTTAATAAGCCATTGGCAGAATATACAACCCAAGAGAAAGCAATGGCTTATGCCAGAAACTATATGAGGAGAAAGAAACAAGATGGCATTAAGGATAAAGGATAAAAATGGAAAACTTATGACTTTTAGAACAACACCGAACGGGGCTGTTGTGACAAAAGGCAAAAGAACATTATTTCTACAATATAGGTCTGTTAATCAATCTAAAAGAGCAAAGGAAGTTCTTGCAAAAAACTCTTTTAATAGACTCTTCAATAGGGGAAGTAAAATGAGATTATTGGGTTCTAATACTTCTTTTATAACTTTTAAATAATTAAATTCCACCAACTTGTTCCATTAGTTTTCTATCACCTTCTGTAGCTATATGCACATAAATCATTGTTGTTGAAATGTCTGAATGCCCTAACCATTTCTGAATCGTGGCGATAGGGATGTTATACTTATTATATAATTCTGAAGCCCTAGAGTGTCTTAGAGAGTGTGCGGTAATACGCTTATTATTAATGTTGCCCAAATACCTATTAATTATATTATATCTAATAAAATCATAAGCATGCACCACGTATTCATGATCCCATATCTCTGGTTCTAATAACTTTAATTGTTTTTTGAAAGTATCAGCACCAAAATCAAATATCCTGCCGCCAGTAGGTAATCCATCTTCATTAAGTTTACCAGTTTCTTTTGCATATTCATACAACTCGGCCGTTGTAAAGTGCGGTATCGGAACTATCCTGTCCTTATTTCTTTTAGAGTTCTTAATCTTAACATTAATAGTTTTATTCTCCAAGCTCCAATTTTCCCAGGATATATCATTCCACTTCAGGTTTATAAGTTCACTTATCCTAAGACCAGCCCCAATGTTAAAAATGCAAGATATAATTAATTTACCAACGTCTGGCATCGTTTCTAACGCATCTTTTAATTCTTCACGACTAATAACATCAGGTATATGTCTAGGGTTTCTTTTGCTTTTGGGGATTTTTATCTGATAATTAATATCATGATAATCAAAATACTCATTTATTTTAGCCATGACAGCCCTTATCTTAGTCTTCTTGTTCCATCTTTTAAGCATTTGTTTTGCTGTATGTGCATCCAATGCTCCATAAGAATCAAACATTCTATCTAATATATTACAATAACTTCTGATAGTATTAATAGAATTAACACCGCCATCTATGTTTGTTATATAATCTATTATGTCTTGCCTTAGGTCTGGTGTTAGCTCTATCTTATCCATACTAAACCATACACAACCAACTATATAAGCCTTTCGTATTATACATATAACATGAAACCAAGTGGGTGGTGGTGGAAACAATCACAACATGGGGCTATTATTATTATAATAAGAGGATGGGTATACGTCAGTATACTTCGGTATACCTTGGTATACCTTGGTATACCGACTAACTTTTATGTGCGAACGGATTTAGATAAAAAAAAAGCCAGGGCTTACGAGCGTTAGCCCAGCCTGGCGAGGTGTAAGTTTTCTGTCGTGGTTGATCTTTATGGGTGACCCAGGGATTATACACTTATCGATTCTATAGTAAAGATAAGCTTATACTACTTACAACCCAGCTCTCATTCCACAATGAAAGTTATTTATATATATATAACAAAGTTTAAATACTTTACTATATTCAAACAATAATGGACATACAAGACAAGCAGTGGTTTAAGACATATAAGAAACATGAAAAGCTTATTCATGCCGTCGAGGGGATATTAGTTATAATCCTAATGCTCGGTTTAAACTTTTTTTTATACACAGACTATCAATTAAAGAAAGAAATTAATGAGAATTGCGGCTGGGCAGAAGAGGACTATGAATGTTATTGCCAAAAATCAGATGCGATAGAATTAAAGAATAAAATGAGAGAAGAAATGGGCGGGGACATAGATATTAGCGGTTTAGTGTTTGATGGCTAAAGGCAAATCTTTAAATAGTAGTTATGCGTATCTGATAGTATAAAAAGATGGCTAGAAATCAATCAATACGTTCTCAAAGGTTGCAAAGTAACAATATTGCACGACAACAGGCATCACAAAGACAACGGGCATTATCATCACAAGAAGAAGTACAGCGTGGAAGACTGTTCCAGCAAAGGAGACAAGAAGAGGAAAGAGTCGATGCGCTTGCAAAAAAAACACAGCAAGATGTTAATTCAATGATAGCTAAGATTAATGCTGGACAAATATCAAACATTTCTGAAATCCCAAGCAACCTTAGGCAATATATTAACATCTCTCAACAACAACTTAACCAGATACAAAATGTTAGGAAAATTGAGCAAGATAATACACTAAGGAGAAATGCTTATAAATTAGCGTGGAGGGTTGTGCAGTCAAAAGATTCTAGGGCAATCTTTTCTATTGCATTCTCTGAAAATCCATACGCAAAGGAAACATATAGGGCAGTGCTAGCTGAATATAAGGCTGGTAAATCAAGAAGTCAATACCTGTCGCAATTTGCAGACCCTAAAACTGGAAAACTAAACATACCAGGAGTTGATATAAAAAGTAGTAGGTTGTTTGATAAGAGTACTGGAAAACCAATAACATTAGAAAAGATTGAACAAAAACAAATAGCAACAAATTTAAAAAAATTAGATTTAAGCCCGATACTAAGTAATGGAATTGTGAGAGGTTTCTCATCTGGTGATACACAGAAAAGCTATAGGTATAATGCGGGAGGCATTGGACAATATAACGAAGATATAGGAAATAAGAATTTTACAACTTTTGACTTTATAAAGCAACAAAGAAAAAAAACAAGAGAAGAATTAATAAAGGAAGCTTTTACTCCCGCATCAGGTGCAGAATTAGTTACTCCGAAGGGTAAATCGGTTAAGATAAAGAGAGCCAGTGGTAGAAACAAGGTTACGGTTATCCTTGAGAACGGAAAAGAAGTGGTTATATCTTCTGTAGGAACAGTTATTATATCACCAACTCTTGCTGGTGAGAGATTAGAGTTCTTTAATGGTAAACTTATCACAAAGATTGACCCAAAGAAAGCCGAAGAGTTTATATCATTAAATAAGACGGAGTTTGATAGCCTACAAGACACATTACCAGAATCAGTGAAGCTTATTAAGGATAGCAATGGAAACGTTGTCGGTGTTAAGGACTTGAAGACTGGAAACGTGTTTAGTTTGTCAGCCATAGATAAATATCAGGGTATAAAATCAGCTACAGAATTAAAGACAAGGAGTAATTTTTATCAGGATAGTATTAGGTTGTCTAAGCAATATATTGATAAAGCTGAGGATGTTAAGTTTGACCTTAGAGGGGAAAATAAGGCTAAAGAACTTCAAGAGTACAAAGACTTGGATAGGAAGGTTAGGATGGGTAATGCTAATCTAGCAGAGAAGGCGAGACGTGATGTGTTGTTAAGAAAGACGGCAGAGAATTATCAAAAAGTGGGCGACCTTGTCTTTAGTACTATATTGGCAACATTATTCCAGATGGGTGTTGGGACAGCAGACTTAAAAAGAGAACTTCAAAGAGACCCTTTAGGTACAATCTCGAAGTTACCAGCAAATGTTTATGCTGGAGTTAAGAATGATATTAACAGAGTTCTTAGCTTAGACCCTTTAGAGATTGGACAGGTGGGCTTGGAATATTGGACTATTGGAAAGGTTTTTGGGATTGCTGGCAAATCAGGCAAGGGTGCTTGGCGTGGTTCAAGGGCTGGTTATCGTGGTGCATTAAAAGTTGGGAGTAAGTTGTCTCCAAAATATCTTGGTTCTATAGCAAGAAAGCTTAAAGTTTCTCCAATGAGTAGGGCAACAGCAGCCGCAATCAAAAGGTCAAAGATTTCAAAGAATATTCAAAAGCTATCAACAAATACGCAGGCTGGGAAGATTATTACAAAGAAGGCTAAGCAAACAAAGGCAGCGGTTGCTAGAACTAGTAGGAAGATAAAGACTAAGGCAAAGGTTGCTAAAGCTAAAAAGGTCGTTAAAAAGTCTGAAAAATTAAGTGCTAAACAGTACCAACAGGCACTAAAGAAAGCTAGGGCTAGAAGGATCAAATTAAACAAAAAAGGGAAAAGAATTAATTTTGGTAATACACAATACATAGAAGTTCTTGATTATATTAATAGCTTGGCAGAGGTTGTAGCAATATTTAATGCCAATAGAGCAGTAAAGATATTGAGACAGCAGGGATCCAAGATATCAAAATCCCAGATTGATGATATTATAAAGTTTAGTAAAAAGAAAGTGTTTGAAGGATTAAAGCGCAATACGGATTATAAAAAACTTGGAAGATTGGCAAAATTAAATAAAGATGCCGTTTTAAAAGTTGTTAAATTGAATAAGTCTTCAACAGCTAAGATATTATTCAATAAACTAAAGGGTAGGGTAAGAAGTAGTAAGGCTGGTATTAACGCAGTTGTTGCTTATGAAAGAAGCATATTAAAGAAGGTTTTA
>Ga0209986_10005720_pt1 | contig 10270 bp, 7 predicted proteins | sample BlataG_FD_183168 | JGI IMG/M metagenome (GOLD analysis project Ga0209986, IMG submission 183168) | Deep subsurface microbial communities from Black Sea to uncover new lineages of life (NeLLi) - Black_00105 metaG (SPAdes) (version 2) | ecosystem: Environmental > Aquatic > Marine > Oceanic >...
GGATCGGGGTTTTTGTTCCCTTCTTGAGCGCTTGCACGTCCTTCGCAATGAGCGTTGTTAGCTCGGTAAAACGATTGTAGGCTGCCAGCAATGAATCGTCACTGAGAATGCAAGCCTCCCTATCTAGAGAAATGTTCCCCGCTTCGATTGCCGCTAGCCGACTTTCGCCCGCTTCTACCTTTTGAACGCCCGTAGGATTTAGCTTGCAGCGTTCGCCCAGGGCCGCAATCATCCGGGCTTTAGCCTCTTTCGTATTGCGGCGACCGTTTGAGGATAGCAAACCGTTTGACTTTAGCGCCGCAATCGTCTTTTCACGCTCTAGCTTTAGTGTGCTTTCCAATTCGGCTACTGCGGGGCCGTCCGTTCTAATGCCATAAGCCGTCATTAGATGTAGGGCCCAGGCCGCCCGCAATTGGAACGGCTCATTATCAGTCATTGAAGCGGAGTAGTCGGGATCTTCGTTTTGCGCTTTGTAGACATCGAAAGTGCTTCGGGCATCTTCGGCCGCATAGTGTAGAGCCCCTGGGGGCCAATCCTCTAGCGGTACTTCTCGCAATTGAGCGTAGGACGTTCTCCAGGTATCTTTATCCAAGCGCTTGCCTAAATGGCGAATCGATAGCTTGGCTAATGAGTACCCATCGGGAATTTCCCGGCCGCGCCAATCCCATTTCATGCGATAGCAGCCCATCGCAATGTCTATGAGCTTTTGGCGCAAAAGGATATCTCTAATTCTCCCGTCCGCGTAAGCCTGAAAGACTAAAGGCATGAGATCGGGAAATTGCACACTTACTACCGCCATATCGAAAGCGGCATTGGCGAGGATCATCGTAACTTCGGGATCCTCTAGCCATCCTTGCAAAATCGTTTTAGCCTCTTTCCAGCCTACAATTGACGGATCCCCCTCCCCCGTGTACCACGAAAAGCACACGAGGGGAGGGGCTGTCAATCCCGGCCGAATGAGACAAGTTTCAGTATCCCATGCGACTAGCATTAGATCACTCTTCGATCTTTGCCTTCTCCTGGGCCTCTAGCCTTGCCAAATGTTCCTCTAATGGGGCAGTAACGGTCAAACGTACCCTCTCCCCCGAAGGATTCTCCCATTCTCTACAGATTTCAATAGAGTCTGGCTTGTCAATGGGCGCCCCGAGCGAAGGATCGGAGATAACCGATAGATCGTGCAACAGCTTTGCCGCATCATTCAATGCCGAAACAATGTCCGTTGCAACATCGTACCATTCAGTACCGATAGCCGGAAGGGCGCATCCCTCCGGTTGCTTCAAAAGCAATTGGACTTTGAAAAATCGCATGGATTGTCTCAATTCTCGTAGGGCATCCAATCCACGACCACGATCTCATCACCCTTCTTCGTGACGTGCTTCCGCGCATTCACTCGAAGGATAACCCCCGTAAGCGGTTGCTCTTCGCTAACAGTCAATTCTGCAACCTCTTCGGTGACTTGCTCTTTGATCTCTTCGGGATCGGTCAAACCGTTTGCCACCCCGATGAAGCGCTTGACGTTAGGCAAGCCCATATCCTTTTGCAGATTGTAGAGCGTGCTAACGGTAACGCCCACGGGCAATTCCTCATTCGTGGACTCCATGATTTCGGATTCCACAATGAAAAATGGCACGTTCAATCGGCTTGCGATGGTTGTGCAGCTAACGATTCGCACAACGTACTTCCCTTCCAAGAAATACGGATTGCGAGTACCAGCCGGATCGGCATCATTCATTCCACGGAACATTCCCATTGTTTGTTTTCCTTTTTGACTTCGGTTACAGGTTGAACGAATCTTCAATCACCACTAAGCACAATTCAAATCGTTAGATCTGTGTCTGCGAGCAATAGCTTTTGCGATTGAGAAGTAAGCGTAGCCTGGTATCGCGCGTCCGCGAACGCTTGTCGAAAACCGTCTAGCACCAATTCATCCCCAATCATAACGTCGAATCTAACTTCGTCGGCTTCTTGGCCGAATCGATGGGTGCGGCCGATCAATTGCTCCCATTGCAAACCGTTTGAAAGGGGCGAGATCACGCTATTGTGCGCCCAGGCTTGCAGATTCCGACCTTCGATGTTGCTACCGATAGAGGCAATCACGGTTTCGCCCCGAGCATCTTCGATCGCTCGCCCGCGATGATCTCGGCCTTGTCTATGGAAAAAAGGCCAAGCCGTTAGCTCTCTCAATTTCTCGCCCACCGCTATGTGCTCTACCCAAACGATTGTAGGCACCTTCGCCTTTTGAATTCGGATGATGGCTTGCCGAAGCACGAGATCCGAAATCCAAACGGGGACGCTATTCACTTCAAACGATTTGCGGATCTCTGCCCATCGGCGCAAACGCCCCCCGTCGGGCAGCTTTCGATCCATTACGGCTTTAGCGATCCGCATTTCGCTATCCAGCCCATCGATGTTTTCCGCTAGAACATCTCTCACGAATCCGCGCCACGCGCGACGGGCCTTTAGCCATTCGGGAGGGGCCGGGGGATCCCATCGATAGGCAAATCCGCACACTAGGGATCGGGCGTGCCTATAGACTTCCATCCGATCCGCGATCGTGTCGCCCCAGGGCACGACCCCTTCGTTACGCAATTGATCTAGCGCTTCGGTAATCTCAGGAGGGACCACGGGCCGCCACGATCGAATGATAATCGAAGCGTCTACATCCTCGCCCTGCGCCACGATCACCCCTTGCGTATCGCGGATTCTCTTCGCGACTGTGGAGCGCGATTCGTTGACGTTCGACACGGGCCCCAGCTTAGCTAGAGCCCCAGGCTTCGGGCGTTTGCCGTCAACCTTCACGTCTACACATCGCGCCCAGGTATTCAATTCCTCTTTCTTTACGGGAAGCGGGGTATATCCCGGCTTCAACGCCCAGGCTAGCAAATGCGCAAAGTCTGTGATCGATCGCTTAGTGATAGTGCCCGAAAGGCCCACAAATGCGGTCAAAGGATTTTCCCGCATGTATCGCGAAACCCTGCGAGTCACGGCCGCGTCGGGATTCTTTAGCTTGTGGACTTCATCGCAGATGAGACAATCGGGGGCGTATTGCGTCAAATAATTTGCATTCTTAGGCCGGGAAAGAAATTCGTAGGTTACGAGTTTCAGATTGCCGTGACGCTTCCAATGCACATCCAGCTTAGCAAATTCTCGAATCGTTTTACTGCGCAGCGCGGCCGGAATTAGCAGTACGGGCTTTTTCGCCTTTAGGACCACGGGGGCCAGCTTTGTGATCAAAGTCTTTCCCCCTCCGACTCGAATAGCCCCGAGCAATCCCCCCTTTTCATAGATCTCTTGAAGCGCTTGCGCTTGCAAGGGTCTAAGCATTTGAGGATTGCTCGGAGCCCGCTTGCTCCTAAGCAATTTCGACCATTGAACGTGATCCGCTTCAACCTCGCCCCGCCGTGGTAGCCCGACGATCCTCCGAAGATCGGGCGTATCCATAACTTCATCGGCCTCCCCTTTCGAGATCAATTCGGGGAGATCTTCGCGCGCCTTTCCCACGCGCGAAAGCATCCGATCTAGCAAGGTTGCGGACATCGATTGCATTTCAAGGACTATAAAGCGCTAGAAGCGAAGTCGCAATGATTCCCATCATCGCCCCGGAAAAGAAGCCTAGAAGAAACATCCAAATCATTTGCCACCCTTGCGCAAGAATTCGTCCCTATAATCGGCCCAAGCCGATCGTGCAAGATCTAGGACGTGGGGGAATACGTTTTGCGCAGATGTCGAATCCGCCGAAGCAATATCCTTTACGGTAGCGAAAGCGGCTTGGTAGATCTGCGCAAAAACTTGCCTATCCAAGCTCAAAGATTTCTTAGCCTCTTTTGCGTCAAGCGCAATCGGAGTCGGATCCAATGCTTCGGATTCGCTCGGGGCTTCGGGGGGTAGAATTGAAGCGGTGGGCCTTTCGATCTTCGGCTCCCGCGCGATCCCGTTTGCTTTCGGAGCGGACTCCGCGGGCTTTGCGGCTGGGGCGGAGCCCATCTTGCTTTTCATCTTGTCGGCTAGAGTGCTCATGTTTCGCTCTTTCAATTCTTGCTTTTGTTGATCGTCTTTGAAGGCACTAACAAACAAATCGTTTGGCTTTAGCTCGCAGCGCTGCGCGTGGGGGCAGCCCCCGTAATCGCCGCAAGCATCGTAATTAGGTTCAAGCTCTTTCGGATCTACAATCGAAATTAGCGCCTCTGCAATCGGTAGAGAGTACGCATTGTGGATCTTTTCAAATGCTTCGAAAACCTGCGAACGATCTAACGTAGCCTCTACAACTTTGCTTCGAAATTGGCGAGTGTGATAGTAAATCCATTGGAGATCTACAACCTCGGCCATTTCATCCATGCCGAAATACCATCGCGCATACATGATAGACTGTATATCTTGCTTCAATTCCTCTTCGGTAAGCCCGTATTTGAAATCCGTTGTCGTCTTGTGATCAATGATTTGAGCAACGGCTTCGTCGCTAGGCGTATACAGGCAATCGATGAATCCGCGGTAGGCGATCGGCGGATCCCCGTGCGAAAAATCGATCCTACGCTCCACGGCGAGCCATCCCACGTCACGCGGGGGGAGTAGCGATAGCCCGGCCGCGGCAATCTGCCCCTCTTTTGTATCCGATCGGGGCATCACCCCGTCTTTCAAATACGCTTCCAAAATCGAATGCACGCGAATCCCTAGCTCCGCGCTCGGGCCGGGGGGTGGGCGATGTCCCGCGATATACTCCCATCCCCATTTACGCTTGCAGCGCGCAAATGTTTTGATCTGGGATGCGGATAGGATCGGTAGCTTCTTCGGCGGCAACGGCTTATCTCTTATGGTCCTAGTATAGTACCGCAATATAGGGGGCCTGTCAAGCCCCCTATCTTTGCGCTAGCTCTACGCTGCGGCCCCTGAAATCGTTTGAACGAAGCTATCCCAAAGCCAATCCCCCGACTGCAATTCTTCGATCTCGGATTGCATACGCTTGCGCTCGGCCTCCCCGTATTCATGCACTTTTGCAAAGCTATAGCGATACTTTCGCACGACTTTGCCTTTATACTTTACCGCTTTTACAGTAACTTCAATCCCGATCTTTCGGCACAATTCATTGAACCATCTAGTAGATTGTTCGACCGTCTTTGAGCTAACCCGCGAGCCTAAGATCTCATGGTACTCCAATCGCTTATCTTCGGAATCGATTAGGGCCGCCGATCGTGATTGCACGTCATCTGCCCACAATTCGATCCCTTCCAAATCGTTTGAGATCGGTGCATTCAACACGGCCGAAAGCGTATCATAGAAGAGCCCGGCTCTTAGCGCTGTATGTTTATACTCCGAAGAGTGCTTATTTCGATTTGCTCGCCAGTCTAGGAACGCAAGATAGCGATCTTTTCGGCCTGCGCTTTCGGGGTGATAGCGATCACCATATAGCAGGATCCGATTCCATAGCTTGCAAGATTCGCGAAAAGCCCCGCGATCGTCCAGCGCTACTAGCTCGGGGGTCACTTCCCTATCGTAATACTCGGAGATGATCTTGCGATCTAGCGCGTCATCGTCCGTTTGCGTAGCGGTATAGGCGTGTCGGATTCTTTGCGTTTCTTCTTCGCTCAAGTCCGGGGCCGCGGCCACACGATCGCAACGCTCCAAATCGATCGCTTCTTTTGCCTCCCTAACGTGCTCCCTTCGATCGATCGCTTTTTCAGGATCCGCGTCGGCATTCGTCTTATCCTCCCACGTCCAGCCGTGACGCTTGAATGTTAGCATCGTTTCTTTGTGCAAAGCGTTCATAGCCTCCCGCTGGCGCCTTACGGTGAGGATCCACGATTGCATAAAGTGAGAGTCTACGGGGGCCCGCTCCCCTGTCTCAAAAAGAATTTTGTAAGAGGGAAGCGCCAGATCCATATTTTTACGGGTCTGCGCTTCTAAGCCTAGAGCCGTGCGCTCTAGCCATTCGGGATTCGTGGTAAGTCCGCCCCCTCTATTGGGAACAATACCGTAAATCACATCAATGGTTTGCACAGATCGGCAACGCATCGCCATCTGAGCCGTTGTTTTCGGCGGTACGGTGTCCGTAGAGTGTACGACGAAAACTTGCTTTACGGTAGACGTAAAGCTAATCCCCGATTGAACGGAAGGCGAGCACAAAATCACGTCAAACGATTTTAGGATCGAATTCGGATCCTTTAGCATACTTTGGATCTCTTCGCGCTTACTATTCTCCGAAGAGATCCAAAGAATCCTAAGATCCGGCCGCTTTTCCGCGAGCACTCGCGCGTGAACGGACGGGGCGCGCTGCGAAGTGAAGTAAGCCACGATAGGGGGATCCTCGGGCTTGTGCTCTTCGATCCGCTTGTAAAGCAATTCGCAAGCAACGGACGGCTTTACCAATACCACATTGCGTTGACCCGGTGTAACGGATTGGACAAGCACTAAGAATCGCATCTTAGGATTGGCTTGCCGTAGCCCGTCAATATACCAAGCCATATTCTCTACGTCCAAATCCGCGGACGTAATCATACTGAATTTCGCCGCCGCGATCGTTTCGATCAAACGATTTTTAGTCTCTAGGGCGTTTCGAATCTTGCTCGAATGCAAGAAATCTCTAACTTGGTCGGCTTCGTCTACCACTACAAAGTCGCGAGCATACCCCTTAGAACGCAATTGCTTCAAAGGATCAAATTCAATCTTTGGAAGTGAATTTAGCGTGGTCGCGACTTTCGCCGCAGTCCGCGAATCCGAATCCATGTAGAGATCCATCTCATACTGCGCCGACATCGCTACCGTCAAAGCTACGGTATTTGCGATTGTCATTCCGCTTTTATAGCGCCGCATGATTTTCTTACCGGCTTCGGTTTTTCCCTTACCCATCGGGGCCCGAAGCAATATGCACACCCCATCAGGGTAGCGCGCGCCTAGAGTATCGAAAATGCTCTGATCACTAACCCACGAATCGGCGGGGATAATCTCTACATCGCAGGCAAATCGTTTGCGTAGATCGTTAGCTTCCCGTTCCGCAGCACTACTGCTAGCATGTTCAGGTTGCAGCACATCCGACCCGCGGGAGGGGGATTGAGGCTTGCTCTTTCCGGTTGCAGGAGGATGTGATTTCAGATCTTTAGCGGATACCTGCAACCTGTCTTTTTGTTCAGTATCGGTAAGGATCTCCCATTTCGCCATGCGAGAATGGTCATACATCCATCCCCGATAGACTGTGCAGCTAGGATTGGCATCGGGCCGGAAGGGTGAGGCAAAACGATTTCCATTCCCCAGATCTTCGATCCGGCTTTCCCCTCCCGTCGCCGTTCGCACTACGATCGCACCGTCCACGAATCCTTGCGCCGCATAAAGCCCCTGCGATCTTTCCTGGGGCTCTTTTTTGGCTTTTGTGCTCTTCGTTCGCTCGGGCCTTGGCTTCGACTTCCAATCGTCGGGCAATGCGAGCCCGAGAGAAGCGCGCTCCCCTTGCGCGCGATACCATGCCGATACGTCCCTACCCCTATCGCAAAGATCCCTTAGCTTTTTGTTATCGATGACGGGCAACGTCGAAAGATCTAGCGTCGCGGGATCCAGGCTTGCTAGGTACTCCCTTTGCTTCTTTTCGTGCCACGATCCGGCCGCGACTACATACGCCCCGTGCGACTTCACATCGATCGGAGTCTTACCTTTTTCGTCCCTACCATCGTCGGGGCCTAGCATTCCAATCTGAGATTGGACGTGGGCCCCTCGGGGCTTTCGATAGTAAGCATGGATCCCGCGTCCCGTTTTTACCGTGAACGGTGTAGGGCCGAATCGCTCAAAGATCCATCGTAGATAGTCGGGATTCTCCGAGTCAACATCGATCACGACTAAGGGGCTTTCCCCCGAATCGATCAGCAGCAAACCGTTTGACTCTTCGAATCGATTTCCGAAGAAGTGATACCACGTCGGGAAGCCTGGCGGCGGCTCACAATCCAAGATCGATCGCGATCCTTCGACGTGCCACGAAGGATGATGCCACGGGGATCCGATCGGATGCTTCTCGCGATTGTCCGCCATGCCCCACGCTGGCGATTTGTTTTCGCCCTGGGGAATCACGTTGTAGCCTAGAGATACCCACGGGCTAGCACTAGCCCAAAATCGGCCGTATCTCTCAATAGAAGCGGCCGAAAGCCCCCATAGCCCCCCGGATAGCTCCCAGGTAGCTTTTTCTTGGACAAGCGATTGACTTGCCTCCCGCAAGGTGTTAGGCTTCATTCGCTAACCCGTTGTGCCTTTCGGGTGTGCATAGCCTGTCGCGGGGCTCGCCCCCTCAAACTGTCGGAAGTTTGAGGGGGTTTTTTTGATTGGGGCATGGTCGCGGAGTCTAGCGCAAGTGAAATCGTTTGTCAAGTCTTAGCTTATCGTGCTGCACGTTGAGCGACGCCTAAGAAATACATACCCAATTCCTGCCCGAGCACTTCAACAAGGTTTGCCGCTAGCACGGGCCGCTGTTGCTGGGGTAGATCTTCAATAGCTTTCAAAAATGCTTTGAGCGCAACCTTGCAGCGCTTTTCGTCGCGCGCGGACGCTTCGCGGATCCGATCGTAAAGCGGGGCTCCAACGATTTGACGTGTGCGGATTTCTTTCTCGCGATCGATCTCTACAAAAAAGTAAGCTAGCGCATCTCGCAGATCCCATTGATCTTCGGGCTTTTTTGGATCGAATCCCGGCTTCTCTGGGGGATCCCACGGGATAATTGCGAGTCCCTTTTCTTCGGTAGATGTCGAATCGTTTGACTCTTCTTTGGATAGAGGCTCCACGGGGCCCGATAAGGCTTTCATTCCGGCCATCGCCCCCGGCCCGCTGGACATCAGCGCAAACAATCCCATTGCTTGCTCTGGCGACATCTTGAAAACCTGCGCCATAATCATAGGCGCAGCCATCTTGAGTAGATCAAAGCCCATTTGTGTGCGTTGATTTGCCGATGCGCTTTCTTCTCGTGCGATCTCGGCATCTAGCTCTAGCTTTCGCACTTCGGCCGATCGCATATTTTGAGCTTCGTACAATTGGACGACGCTTGTAGTGCTAGCGGCTGCGGCATTCGTTACCTTTGCAATCCCTTCCGCAATGCTCGCAACCTGGGATACCACGTTAGCTAGCGTGCCTGCAATGTCCCTTACTTGCTCGGAGAATTCGGATCGATCTTTTAGGTAAGCCGATTGAAGATCCTTGCTAAATTCGCGGTGATCTTCCATGAGCGAGCGATATAGCTGCACTTCGCTCTTATTGCTTTCATGTTCGATATCATCTTCGTAGGCTAGATCCCCGCGATCGTCCGCGGACACGACGTATTGAACGGTTTTAGGCGTTTCGCCTTTATTGGTACCGATCAATAGGTAGGCTTGGAATCGTTCGGAGTCACTTACGGACTTTGAACGAATCGCGCGCTCTGTTAGCTCCATAACGGCTTTGCAGATTCGCGTTACGGATGGCTTATCCATGCCCGAGCATGAAAAAATGCCCGATACAAATTTCCACGAGCCGCTTTCGGTAAAGCGTCGCACTCGAACGCTTTGGATGCGATCGTGCAATTTCGAGACAACCTCAAACAGTTTTGAAGGGATCGTGGGCATTCCATCGCCCATCATCCCATCGCCATTGTCAAAATCCGCGTCGTCAAACGCGGTATCGAAAACATCTTCGGGGAGTTTGTTTTTTGCCATGATTAGAGCCTTCGTTTTTCCCGGTGGGAAACGGCTTATACGGCACTTTACCATTATTCGACCCTTGCGGCAACGAAAATCGTTTGAGCCCCCTTCGCGATGGGGTATGATTCCAGGGCTGGAAAGCATTTCCACGCGCGTACACGATCACACGCTCGAAGCGTGAGCACTTGAGAAAGAGCATTCCAAAATGGCAAACGAAGCCCAGCTAGCTAACATGTCCCGTACCGCTCTCGCGAAGGCCGCTGCCAGCGGTATGCGCATTCGCAAGAAGTTTGCCGAAGAAGGCCGGCTTATGGCCCAGCGGCTTCTTGTCGGCGGCGTCGCTGGCGGTACTTCCTTCGGATACGGTATGGTGCTCGGCGCTACCGAATGGGGCAAGGACGGCGGCTACATTCCGGGCACCGTGGGCGACGATGGCAAGGGTATCCGCTTGGATCTCATTGCCGGTACGCTTCTCACGGGCCTTAGCGTGGCCCAGCCGAAGGCGACCTATAGCGATATGGCGCTAGCGGGCGGCCTGGGGATGCTTCTCCCCGCGCTTTCGGATCTTGGTAAGGATGTGGGCGCCCGAATCATGGGCTAATCCACAATGACCCGTCGTAGCAACCTAGATT
>Ga0209986_10005721_pt1 | contig 10270 bp, 13 predicted proteins | sample BlataG_FD_183168 | JGI IMG/M metagenome (GOLD analysis project Ga0209986, IMG submission 183168) | Deep subsurface microbial communities from Black Sea to uncover new lineages of life (NeLLi) - Black_00105 metaG (SPAdes) (version 2) | ecosystem: Environmental > Aquatic > Marine > Oceanic >...
ACGCATCGACGATGTGCGTGGCCCAATTATCGAGTGGCTTAGACTGATAGCAAGCTTTGACTTCATCGTAAGCCCTGGAGTATTCTCGCATAGCACGTAGGCCTATTTGGCAGTTTGATTTGTGGACGAGGGATTAATGAGAGATATTAAAGAAATTAAAAATGAAATAACAAGGATGATGGCCGCAGATAGAAAGAAGCGCACAAAGAAGATAGACCTGTACATGTTAGCAAGCAGAGAGCCAGAGTTATTGGTTGATAAGATAAATGCAAAAGGCCTAGTTAGAGACGTGATAATGAATATAGATAGGTGGATATATAAAAAAGGTACGCAAGCAACTGATACTTATCTACAAATATGGGTGTCAGAAGATAAACATAAGCTGTTCACTAATAATATTCACAATAGAATTATGGCTTTACTTAGATTGACCACTGGAATCATTACTTTAATTAAATATAGTATAGTATGTGATAACGGCAAGATAAGGGATGAATACACAACTGTCGGAAAGAATACACATGAGGCAGACTAATGGAAAGCATTAAGGAAGTAAAATGGCGCAAAGCATGCCAAGACAAAGCACCTAGTACCTGTTCTCCGCATAACCTTATCCCTGTGTCATGGACATTGACTCCTAAGTCTAAACATGTGACAGTTTTAATGTGTACCTGTTGTTTTCATGAAATAAACATGAGTGACATCTATGAAAATAGGTCAAAAGATTAAGAACTTTTTAAGAAAGATTCGTAGATTTTTACAGCTTTATCGCGTTTCGCCTTCCCATTAGCGGTATTATAATACTTCTTATAGTAATCCCACATGCCTTCAACGTCGTCTGCTTTCGGCAGGGCTTCTGCTTGCCTTCTGTAATGAAGCCGACATATCGCAGTCGCATAATGTAAATCATAAACCAGTCGTGCTGGCTCGGGTATTCTTGGGCAGTTAAAATTAAGAGACAGGATAGAGGTGATTGAATGTCGATTAATAATGTAGTTCTGCCATATATCCGTATGTGTTGACGGTTCACATTGATAAATTCCCAGCGCCGGACCTTTGACTTGGTGTATATATGTGCCACCATTAGATTCAGCGGCGCATGTAAAAACCAGGAGTTCTTCTGCATCAACTGAATACATTTGAAGTGAGTCAAGTACGGGTCTAACAAGTAATGCTCTAAACTGGGATATATTAAACATATGGCATATATTCGTAGGATTTAGTTAAATACTATCAATCTTTAACTTAAAAGGCACGTTATGGCTAAACAAAGAAGATATGACCCAGTAAAGATTTATGAAAAAATATGCAGCGGCACATCCTCTTATGACGAGGAGAAGCATTGCCCGCTCATTCTCGAGGTGTTATCTGACCCTAACCGAGGCACCATGTCTGCATTCTGCGTTGAGGCATTTATTACGGATAGCACGTTCTATAGATGGATTGCCAAGCATAATATATTTCACTCTTGTTACAGGTATGGGTTGATGAAGGCACGAGAGAACTGGGAGTCTGAAGGAAGGCTTGGCCGAGACGACGAGAGTTTTAATTTAGAGTACTGGCGTATTGTAGGTGCTTCTAGGTTTGGGGTTGGTAAGACAAACAGGGTAAGGCTTGAGGTTGATTCAGAATCAAATCCATATGACCAATTTAAGCAGTTGATGGCTCAAGCAAGCAACGGAGACTTTACAGCCGGTGAACTTAAGCAGATTATGGAATCAGTAAATGTAGGTCGAGGAGCATTTGAAACATTCGAACTTCAGAAGGATGTAACACAGATGCGAGAAGATATACTAAGAATGGAACGGAATAATGGCAACAATAGCGGCGCAATTGAGAAAACTAAAGAAATTAATTAACATACCGTATACAATAAAATTCGTTGACCGTAAAATTGAACAATCCGAATTTGAAGAGAAAGTTATTTACGTTCACATATGGATATAGGGGAACAAAATGAGTCAGTTATCTTCCGCGCTTAAGAAGACAGAAAGATCTATTAGTAAGTTAATACCGCACGAACATTCAGCTCAAACAAGAGCTTCAATGGCATCTACCAAAGAGCAGTTGGATTATTACAAGATGCAAAAAGATGAGCTTCAAAAAGAAAGTGCCAGAGTATCCGGCGAAAGAGATTCTGAGCGAAAACGATTACATGAGAAACAAATACGCAGCATGAGACGTTCTTTCCGTTCTCCTGGATTTATGGAAGGTCCTAATCAGGGAACAGCGGAAACTCTAGGATAAAAGGAATCAAATGGCATTCACTCCATCGGATATAAAGTTACTCGAGCAATTCCAGCGACGATATAATAAAGCGCAGGGCGTTGCAGACCTATGGGCATCTCTACATGAAGCGTGTTATCACTTCGCTATTCCTAATCGCAATAAGTTTTGGAGACCGAAAGAGCAGCAAGGAGAACTTAAAGGCTCCCGCGTATACGACACAACTGCTATCGAAGCAACCAAAGCCTTTGTATCTAAAATGCATACAGCAATGACACCCCCTCAAACGCAATGGGGATATTTAACGCTGGATGATAACTGGGATAGTGAAGACGTAATAGATAGAGAAAATGCTCAGAGAGAGCTTGATGACTACATGAGGAAGTTATTCATGTATCTTCATGATTCTAACTTTGATGTGGTAATCAATGAGTGCTATTTCGATTTAGCTGTAGGTACTTCTTGTTTGGTTGTTAATAGTCACACAGATAAGCAGCCATTATTATTTACATCAACCCCAATGGATAAGCTTGCCATTGAAGAGGCTATGACAGGAAAAGTTGAGTCATGGTATAGAAGCTGGGAAGATGTAAAGATTAACGAGATTACCAAGCGATGGACAAAGGCAGTTGTTCCTGCTCAGTATATGGCTATGACAGTAGATGACCCGGACGCTGTTATAAGAACAGTATTTGAAGGGGTGATGTATGTTCCTACTGAAGATAAGCCTTATTGTTATGTTGTCTGTACTGCTGATGCAATTCTTTATAAGGATTACTTTGAAGTAAATCCAGGAATTGTGTGGAGATTCCAAAAAACAAATAATGATGTATTTGGTCGTGGTCCTATCATGGACGCGCTTCCAAGTATTGTGAGTTTAAATGAGATGGCAAGAATTGAGTTGGCAAGCGCTAACTTAAATACGTTCAAGCCATTCATGGGATTCAGTGATGCTGTATTTAACCCGCATACCTTTACTATGCAGCCTATGTCTATTATTCCAATTGCACCTATTGGAGCCGATGGACAAGCACCATTAATCCCATTACCAGACACGTCCAACCCGCAATTTGCTCAATTAACGATAATGGATTTAAGAGGGCAGATTCAAAGATTAATGTTTGCAGACTCTCCTATCTCGAGTGATAGTGTTCAGCCTCAAAGTGCGACTGAGATTGCTACACAGCAACAGATATTAGCGGAGCGAATTGGTCCATTGTTCTCTCGTTTACAGCAGGAGTTTTTGTTCCCTGTAATAGAGCGGTCAATGCATATCCTGGATAAAATGGGATTGCTTCCTAAGCCAAAAATCAAGGGCTCATCTATAACGTTCAACTATAGGTCTCCATTGGCGTTGGCTAAAGGGCAAGAGCAGATATCTCGGTTTACTCAGTTTTATCAGATACTCCAAGGAATCAGTGGCCCAGAGATGGCGCAGATGTATGTTAATCCATCCGTGTTTCCATTTTTGATGGCTGATTTAATGCAGATTGATAGTCGGTTTATGAATACGCCAGAAGGGGTTCAGCAAGCAGCTCAGCAATTACAAGACCAGGTATCAGAGAGTCAAGCTATGCAGCAAGAAGCCGGAATTCCGCCACAGGTAGGGTGATATGACAAAAAAGAATCCGTATTTAGAGCCAACTAATTATATGGAGGGTTACAAGGAAAGTTTAGATTCCCTGTTAAGCTCTCCAGAAAGAGTTGAGTTAGACCAGTTAATGTATAGTGTTTTTGAGAGAAGTGAAGACGGGAAAAGATTGTTGGCTATATTTAAGGAGCGGTTTTTAACTGCACCGGCGCCTGGAAGAATGGGGAGTGGGTACGAGCAATCATGTATATATCACGAAGGCTATAGAGAAGCGTTTAGATATATCATTATGATGGTTGGCTCTTATAAGCAACGGAAGGATTTTGAAGCAAAAGAGGCGTCTATGAAAACACAGGAAAGGAGTAAAAATGAGTTTATTTAGCACGATTATTGAATCGGATGAACCATTAAGTGAAGGGGTGGAAGAGACGGAAATAGTACAGGAAAACCCAGAGTCAAATGTAGAATTAGTTAGGCCAGACTGGTTACCAGAAAGATATAAAACACCTCAGGACTTTGCAAAAGCATATACCGAGCTAGAGAAGCGATTAGGCACGGCGCCCTCTGAATATGACTTCTCTGCAGGAGAGAGTTGGGTAGATACAGAGTATGAGCCATTCAATGATATGGCAGAGTACGCTAAATCAAAGCATGTTCCTCAAGACGTCATGGATAAGATGCTTTCCACAGTAGGAACGTATCTTGATGAATTCAAAACAGATATGACGGAAGAACGAACAAAGCTAGGTGAGAATGCACAAGAAAGACTTCAGGTTTTAAATAACTGGGCTAAAGCTAACTTTAGTGAAGCTGCATTTGCAGGGTTAACGGAAAACATGCGTACAGCGGACGCAATAATTGCATTAGAAGAGGTGAGGACTAAAATGATTGGAAATGACACGAGAATACCAACGGGAAATGAAGATACGGTTGATAACGGTTTATCGCTTGAAGCAGTTCAGCAAGAGTTAACGGATAATATCGAGAAGTATAAAACAGACCCTATATACAGAAAGACATTGCAGCAAAAAATCGCATCTGTATCTAAAGACGGTGACTTTGTTGACAAGCATTACTGATGCAGGATAGAATTTTTAAATCATTCAAGCAATCCTAATGATTGCATAGAAGGGTACTTCTTCATAGCGGTCTGGAAACAGGCACCCGCATTACATGATGAATCCTTTTAGAGAATAGTCTTTACTATTAACTAATAGGGGTTCACCATGTCCATTTCTTTAACTAATGTCCAACAGATTGAGTTTGATGCGCTTGTAAAAGCCGTATATCGCTCTCGTGGTTTCTTGTTACGCGATACCGTCCGTATGAAAAATGACGTGATTGGTAACCAAGTTTCTTTCCGTAAGGTTGACCAAGTAATTGCAGTTGAAACAGGTTACTTGCAAGCGGTAACGATTCAAGACCCTAACTATCAAAAAGCACTTGCTACTTTATTAAAATACACCGCACCAACAGCAGTGGATGAAGTTCAAGAGCTCACAGTTAACTTTGATGCTAAGATGGAAAATGCAATGTTGGTTGCCCAAGCAATGGGACGACGTTCTGACCAAATCTTAATTGATGCGCTTGTCGATGACCCAGGTGATACCATTGCAGATGGCGGAACTAACTTCACATATAGCAAGTTTACAGAATGTTTAGAATTCTTTGATGACAACGCTGTTCCTTTACCAGAACGTTTTGTTGCAATGTCTGCTAACAACTTCCGTAGCTTACTTGGTGACGACCAATTCGTTTCTACCTTCTACACGAAGAATGACGTAATTGACCGTGCTCGAATTCGTGAATACTTAGGATTCAACGTTGTTGTTATTCCTTCTATGACTGAGGGTGGATTACCTAAAGCCGCCAATATTAGAACTGCATTGGCTTGGCATAAAATGTCAACTGGCGCTGGTATCGGTAAGAACTTCCGAACAGAAATCAATTACATTCCACAAAATACATCTTTCTTGATTAACGGTGTGTTCTCAATGGGTGCGGTAGTAATCGATAACCGCGGTGTATTGGCAATTGATTGTGATGAGTCAGTTTAAGGCTTCTTACCAACTAAATTAACTTAAGGAGCTAATCATGGCTTTTGATAGAGATAGATGGACACGAGTATCGTTGGCTGACAATACAGGCGCGGTTACTTTAGATGATGCAAGCGTGGTGAATGGCCCAGCATTTTTTACATATAAAAATGCAGCAGATACACTTGCAACGATTGAGGCGGCAAACTACTTTTCTGCAGCTGCTTATGACTTAGCTATTGGTGACTATCTCATGGTTACTGGTAGTGATGGAAACAGCATTGAAGTAGTAAGCGCAGTAGACCGAAGTGCAAACCCTGCTACAGTAAGTGTTACTGCTTACGCAATTAGTGGTGGTATTTCAACAACATTACCTTCTGGGGATATCATTGTTGGTTCTGCTGCTAACGTAGCGACAGATGTTACGATGTCTGGTGATGCAACGATTATTGCTGACGGTACATTAACAATTGCTGCTGGTGCCATTGATAACGCTAAAGTTGACGCTGCTGCTGCGATTGCTTTCAGTAAAATGGAAAACGTTACATCAGGTGAGATTCTTGTTGGTTCTGCTGGAAATGTGCCAACAGCTGTTGCGATGAGTGGTGATGTTGCAATCATTGCTTCTGGTGCCACAACCATTCAGGCTGGTGCAGTTGATAGTTCAATGATGAATGCTAACGTACTGCGTTATGCTGCTGTTACAATGAGCTCTGCTGAATTTGCGGGCGCTTATGTTACACCTCATTTATTGGTTGCTGCTGCTGGTGCTGATACTTTGTTAGTTCTTGAGTCTGCTCAAGTATTAATGACTTATGTCACGACACAGTACGCTAATGGTGGTGTGGCTCATATTCAATATGACAGCACAACACTTGGTGCGGGCGTGATTGCTTCTACAACGCAAGCTGCGGCTGATTTCTTTGATGCTGCATCTACAGCTAACGGGTTTAACCAAGGTATTGTTAAGCAGCCGTTCGCTACTTGTGTCAACAAAGGCTTGTACTTCAGTAACGTTACAGGCGCTTTTGATACTGGCGACAGTACTTTTGTTGTACATGTATGGTATCGTGAAGTTCCTACTGTTTAATTGTTAGTAGGTAGTTATGTGGACCTCACTAAGGGGGCCATTAATGGTATGCAGGAGGGCGTATGAGCTTGTCAAAAGTACAGATAATTTCAAATGCCCTCCTTCAGCTAGGACATGCACCAATTAGCTCTTTGGTTGATGGTGATGATTTAGTTGTTGCAGCAGAAAGTGCTTATGATATGAAGCTTCCATCAGTTCTAAGTCAGGGCAACTGGCGTTTTGCCGTTCAGCGTGCGCAACTCAGTCTTCTTGTTGAAACACCCCCACCACCATGGACTTCGGTGTATAGTCTTCCTGCGGGATTCTTAAAAACAATCCAGCTCTATCCTAATATATATGATTGGGATATTTATAATAATGAGCGCATATATACTTACATGACGGGCGAGCTCTACATGGAGTATGTTTATCAGCCAGACGTTTCACATTTCCCAGCGCATTTTGTAGATTATTTTACTTACGAGATATCTGCATACCTCGCATTAAGTAATGCTGAGAAAACAGAATATTTCTCTGCACTGGAAGCAAAGAGACGAATGATGGCTGCTATGTCTAATGCGATTGAAACTCAAAATCGGCCTAACTTCTCACAAGTTTTATTTCCAGTCTTGGATAATCGTTATCTTGGTGGTCTAATTGGGAATAGCTTTAACCAATAGGATAACTGATGGCTCAAGTATCGTGGTCTCAAGACGTGTTCTCCACGGGGGAATTATCTCCCTTGATGTATTCCAGGGTAACAGCGGACGCATACTTTAAAGGTCTAAAGACAGCAACAAACGTATTAACATACCCTCAGGGTGCTGCAGGAAAGCGGTTTGGTACGATATACCTTAATGATATATCTGACGCATCTATTACCTCTTATGAAGATATATTTTTTGAAGACTTTCAGTATCTTAATGAGTGCACTTATCTTTTAATATTCTACCCAGATAATATTGGAATATACTTAGAAGGAATTCTTGTGGCGACAGTTGCCGCTACTGGAATACCTGCAGCAGAGATTCAATCTATTGATAGTACTGTATTAGAGAATCGATTTAGAGTTTGCGGTGGGACAATACAGCCAACAGATTTAATTAGAACAGCTAATGCATCGAATACGATTACCGGTGTTTCAACGACTGAGATAACACTCACCAATGCTTTGGCGGACGGTGCTATTCTTCCTGTAAGATTCACGACAACCGGAACAGTTCCCACGACCTCTCCTCAAATACGAGAGAATCGCACATACTTCTTATTAATGACCAGCACAACCACCGCAGAGATATATTCTACGTCTGAAGATGCAAAGGCAGGATTAAATGCATATTCAATTAGTGGGGCTGGGACGGGTGTTAATGCAGCTAGCGTTTTAAATACTTGGGCCTTTACGGCGGTAGATTTCAGGAATCTCCCAGTGTATGACTTTACTGGTGGGTATGATGCAATTACATTCACACCTGGCGCTACAACAGGTTATAACCAAACACTAACAGCGAGTGCGGCTATATTTAGTACGGCTTATATTGGTGGTGCGTTTGTAGGAAATGGTGGGATTGGAAGGATAATATCCTATACATCTACAACTGTGGTTAATATGGATATCATCCAGACATTTGACTCTACGTCTGCAATACCTGGAACTGAATCGCTGCTAGCTGAGCCGGCATGGAGTAATGACCGCGGATGGCCTTTAAAGTGTTCCTCTTTTCAAAGTAGAGCTATATTTGCAAATACAGAACTGCTTCCAAATGGCATATGGCTTTCTGCAATTAATGACTTTACAGACTTTAACGACCTGCTAACAGATGATGATGACGGAATAAGCTGGTACCCATCTTCTGATAACGTTAATGTAATCCGGTTTATTGTGCCTTACAGAAGTTTGACGATTCACACCAATACGGGAATTTACTCTACACCACTTTCTTTTGAGACCGCACTTACACCAAGTAATTTCTCGATGTCTCTACAGGACTCAACGCCTGCAACTGCAATTCAGCCAAGAGGGATTGATAACCAGATTGTTGTTATCTCTGGGAATGACGTTCATTCTCTTGTTTGGGATGGATTCAATAGCGCATATACATCAACAATTGCATCTGTTGCCAGTGAGCATCTGATTGATTCACCAATTGATGAGTCAGAGTATGTTGATTTAAGTCGTGCTGGCTCCCGGTATATGTTTATTATTAATGAGGATGGCACACTCATCGTATTTCAGACTTTAATTGCTGAGGGCGTTGCTGGATTTACCCCTCAGTATTTAGAGCAGCCTTATGGGAACGCTTACTTTAGGTGGGCTACATCGAGTAGCAATGGTAACGCATGGTTTGTTACTGAACGGGAAATTGCAGAAATAGGGACACCCGTTACACTAACAGCAAACACATCAGATACCTTTACTGCAACAGCAACGAATTTCTCAACCACAGAGGCAACAGCGTGCGAGTTTACGACCACGGGAACATTGCCTGTTACTTCACCACAGATAGCGATAAATGTTTATTACTGGGCAATTGGTGAGGACGCAAATACTTTTAAAGTTTACGCAACGAAAGAGGATGCATTAGCGGGTGAAAATGCATTTGCTATTACAGACTTCGGGACAAATTCTAATGTTGTGCCGTGGCCATTAGCAACTAAATTCTATCTGGAGCAGCTTAGCTTTGATGTGTATGTAGACTGTGCTGACGTATACTCAGGGAGTGCCGCTTCATCTGTGGGTAGTTTACCTCGGTTCAACGCCCAAACTGTTTCAATCAATGGCGATGGATTTGGTTTTACAGACGACGTAATTAATGACACTGTTGAGTTTATAGCGCATGGTGAGTCAGTGGATGTTGAAGAGGCTCAAATAGGATTTCCAATTAATACAACTATAATTCCTATGCCCGTAGCTCCTCCTGGACAACTTGGATCGAAAGGTTCAAATCTTGTATTCCCCCAGCATGTTAGAACAGCTACACTCATGTATAGTGATAGCATCGGCGGATTGGTGAACGGAAAGCCAATACAATACAAAACCGTATATGGGACAATTCCAGGGAACGCGCCTACGCCGACAACTGGAATTTATGAGGTCAGCACGATGAATGGATGGAATGAATTCACATCAAATTCAATTACAATTACCCATTCAGACCCATTTGAGTTTAAACTCATAGGTATATACTACAAAATTGAGGTGTCATAATGGGACCAGCGTACATGGGTTTTCTTTTAGCCATGCAGGCCGCAGGGACGGTTATTGATTGGCAGCAAACAAAAAGTAAACAAAAGCTAATTAATATGGGAAGGCAGCTAGAAAATGCATCTTTTGAATCTAATTTAGAGGCG
>Ga0209986_10005722_pt1 | contig 10267 bp, 11 predicted proteins | sample BlataG_FD_183168 | JGI IMG/M metagenome (GOLD analysis project Ga0209986, IMG submission 183168) | Deep subsurface microbial communities from Black Sea to uncover new lineages of life (NeLLi) - Black_00105 metaG (SPAdes) (version 2) | ecosystem: Environmental > Aquatic > Marine > Oceanic >...
CATGCATACTCTTAGATCTGGGGAACTCAGCGTTCTTCGAGGCGGAAGGGGAATTCTTCATTTAGACATAGAGGACAAAAGAATCGGCATCGACCTGCAAGACATACAACCAATCAGGGATTTATTAAATCTATTAAATTTAAAAAAGCTCAAGCAACTGAAGGGAGTAGCCGAAAAATTAAGGGATGATGGACTTACAATAACTGTTTCCCACAAAGGTGACCTTGCACTCAAGTTGGGCGCAGAAGCCAATCCTAGATTCGCACGATTAATAACGTTAAGCGGCGCAATAGAAATTAGCCGCATGGGTAAACTCATACAGATCATCAAAGAGGCGAAGTAGTGATTGTCTGAAAATGATAAAGATTATAATGAAAATCGGATTTAAAAATATGGAATAAATTGCCGAAAAATGGCGATTAATCGATGAGCGGTAAAAACAGCCCTTTGCGCGCCGCCTATGAAGTAGGGTAATCGAAATGGGCAAGTACAACATACCAACTAATCATATGGGGAAATGATGGGGGTAAAAACTAAAATTCAAAATATCGTGCTCTCGGTCACATACGAGGACACAGAGTTTAACCTTGAGAAGTTGGCTAGGTCGCTAGATGGCGCACGCTATGACCCGGAGAGTTTTCCTGGCGTTGTCTATAAATCCTACCACCCTCGAGCATCTTTCCTCATCTTCGCATCGGGAAAGATGAACTGCGTCGGCGCTAGGAGCATGAGCGACGCTAAGCAGGCGATATGGAAGCTTACGAGAAAGCTCAGGAAAGCACGCATAAAGGTGAAAACGGAGCCAAAGCTCAAGGTTCAGAATATCGTGGCATCCGTTGACTTCGGCAGGAAGTTTGATCTCGAGGATATAGCTCGCAGATTCGAGAACACCGAATACGAGCCGGAGGTTTTTCCTGGGCTGGTATTCAGGCTCGATGAACCTAGAGTCGTGGTGCTGCTCTTCGTATCTGGCAAGGGAGTATGCGCCGGGGCGAAGAGCATAAGAGATGTAAAAAGAGCAACGCAAAAGATAAACAGAATCATAAACCGAAAGTCCTGAAAAAGTGAGGAAAAGTCCGAAAAAGTCTGAATAAATCATGCTTAAAGTGTAAAAATGTGTTATTGTAAGTGACAAAAAAGGGTGGCGAAGTAGTGGCTCATAAATTACTAACATGCCCCCGTTGCAAATGGCGAGGAAGAATAAACACAGATACTTGCCCCAAGTGTGGACATCCATTAAGCTATTCGGTTAAAAGTGGTAAGAAAGGCAGGATCGCTGGCTTCAAAAAATAGATGAATACAAAAAGAGGAACAAAAATAAATTGCCGAAAATGACGATTAACGTTTGGGTTTGGGGTTAAAATTTAACTTTTTTTACAATATTCCTAATCTGAAGCATGAAAATTAGTCATCTGGGCATCCTCACACATCGTTTTGAGTAATCCGAGCACGCTGAGGAGAGAAAAGGGGAGCTATGAGTCCGTTGAAGCGTTTCTATGAAGCACATTTTTGCGAGTTTGAGGGTGCTGTTTTAATTGATCGTATAACGTCAAGTGCTTTCGCGCGATGGCTTTCCAAGAAGTTTCCTCCCTATATTTACGAAGTCGCTCCTGCACGTGCGCCGCAAACGTTCTATCTTTGAAGAGGCGGATAGCGATTTTTGCTATCTCGTGTGAGTTGTAAGGTGTGATCAGGAGCTCATCACAGACGTTTCTTAACTCCTCGAACTTTGGGATTCGAGAAGCTATCACAGGTTTTCCCGATCCTATCGCGAGGTGGAATGAGCCCGAACTCGATCTATCCTGTTCGTAGTATGGGAAGAGGACTGCATCACATGCTCCAAATAAGTAGGGGATGTCTTCATCTGGGAAAAATTTGCGCGGGAGGAGAAGCCTCTTTTCTACCCCGAGTTCTCTTGATTTCGATTTTAAGAGATCCACGTATCGTTTTTCTCGCTGCGATGCTCCCGGAGCCAATCCCCCAGCGATGAAGAGATAAGCGTCCTCTTCGACACAAATTTCCTTGAGCGCTTCAAGGGCAACGTGAGCACATTTATGGGGCTTCACGAATCCGAACATCAAGAGGATCTTCCCCTGTCCAAGCAAACCGAGTTTTTTCCTCGCAGCCTCAGCATCCACATCCATGATTTCCGTCCCGTGCGGAATCACGTGAATTTTCCCGGGCGAGATCCCAAATCTTATCAACATTTCCCTTTGCGATTCCAAATGCACGATCACGCAATCCGCGAGTTCTGCGATTTTTTTGGCGTAAAGTTCATCGTTCCCCCGCTCACAAAATTGGCTGGGCCGGATGCAGTGGATGGTCACCACTTTCTTTAAAGTCTGGTCTAATCTCCTCAGCACAGAAGGAAGTCGATCGTCGAACTTGTAGATGCTGTACTCATGTTGAATGTGAACGACATCCATTCCTTTCGCATGATCGATGATCGGCTCCACGTAATTTTCATCTCGATGCCAACATGGGATCACTTCGAACCTATCGCGCTTGAGGGGGGCAGCACCTCTCTCCGCGATAATTTTGATTTCAACACCGCAGTCCACCGCTTTGATACCCTGAACGAGGTAATCGAGGTAAGTGGCCACCCCGCATCGCTGGGGAAGGTATGTAGAAACATAAGCGATTTTCATCAGAATTTTTATTGATTTGACGTTTCATAACTCTTTTAATTCTTAACAGCGTTAAATTATTATTATGGAAGATTAACCTGGTTTTATGTCTTTAGACTCCACTGCGAAGAGATTGGGCGAAGGAAAGCGTATCGAGTTGGAAAATGGAGAGGTTGTATTCAAATTGGATTCTTTCAGCGCCAATCCTGTGGTAAAACCCCAAGATTTAGGGCTCACGCGGCAAGAAAAAGGGAAATTGAAAATAGGGGCCGTTTTCAATGGAGGGGCCGAGATATTCCAAAACGGGATAATTCTAACACCACGCTGTCACAAAGGTTATAGAAAGAGTAAATATTTCGATCGAAAACAAGGCGTGCATAGATATCGTTTTCACGATTACATTTCTGAAATTTGGCCTCTTGAGAGCGAGGACGGGGTTCATTTCAAAAGATTCCATGGAGTCATGATCAAAGGAGACGGTTCTAAGCATAAGGACTTCATTTATGGAATAGAAGACATTAGGATAATCAAACATGATCGAACGTACTTGTTGGTCGGGTGTGGCAAGCGCATACCTCCATTCAAGGGCTTGGGGGGTGATAGAACTGCCATATACTCGACTAAAGATTTCGTGAGAATCGATTATCATGGAATAATAGAATTCTTTGACAGCCGAAATTTAATTCCTTTTCCAGAAAGTGTAAACGGAAAACTTTACATTGTTTGGACAAGCAGAGCTAAGGGCGATCCCAACATCCACTTGGATTTCCTTAGAATGGGGATGGACCAGCTCCTTCACCCATCTAAGTACCCGAAATATTGGAAAAAAATCCATTCCCGCAGAAGCAAGAACTTGCTGCTGAAAGCGGGGACTTTCTCTCATGAGAGAGAAAAAATCGGTTCTGGAACCCAGCTAATCAAAACCGATGAAGGTTGGTTATTTATTTATCACGGAGTCGGCCTGATAAATTCGGAGATTTGTAAATACTATGGACTACACCAAAAAATTGAAAGAGGATATTCAATATGTGCAGCTCTTTTGGATTTGGATGACCCTCGAAGGGTTATTTGTAGGACTAGAAATCCAATTTTCATCCCATCTGCACCATATGAGTTTAAGGGAGATGCGAAGTATCCTATAGACGTCCCAGGAGTAGTCTTCCCAACAGGCGCGGTTATCGTAAAAGACAAGCTTCTCATTTACTGCGGAGTCGGAGACAAATACGTTTCTCTCTTGGGTTGTGATCTCCACAATTTAATTGATTATTTAATTGATCATTGTAAATCAGATTTATATTAAACCTTCTCTTCGTTGTGATTTGGTTCGTCCAGTCATTCCCCCGGAAAACAGCAGAATAGGGACTGGCGTTTTGGATTACCGAAAGGGAACTACTTTTCGAACAGATTTTTGGAAACAACGAGATAATAGCGAATCACAACCACTACGAGTTGGTTAGGCCAAACGAGGCGATCATCGGATGCAATCTAATCGGCAAGGAAGAAGAGGTTTTTGTGATAACGCTGGACGATAGCTCATCGGCGTACCTCATCAGGGGGAAATAAATCTCTCCAAAGAGAAAATTGGGGAGATCGTATCAGGACCGATTGAAAGATGGGTGTATGAGGAGTTAGGAAGGGCGAATATACTTCCTCACGGTGGAGGCCACAAGCTGGGCGAGGTGGATAGCATCGCCAAAGTTATTCTTTACCCAGATTGGAAGGTTATCGTCCCGAAATGTGGGTCTAAAAGGGGCACTAGGGCATACGTAGACATGGCGACAATTGCGCACGATTATCGATCTGAGGGCATCTTGGATAGAGTTCAATCGCTGGGGTTGGGGGACCACCATGCAACCCTTCGATTTGTCTACGGCATCAAAGTGGACTTTGAGCAGAGATAGATCAAGTTTTGCATGATCCCTTGATTTTTTTGGAGTATACCCATAGCGGAGGACCGGCTAGTGTGGAGCTTGGACCTATCGCGTAAAAATAAAAAATCCGATAGTGGGAGGTAATTCGAGCTTTACCTCTAGTAATGCTCAAAAAACGTCCCTACTTCCTTACCCGTAGCGTCGTAAGGGTACTGTTAACTTATTTGACCTGAAAATAAAAAGAAGTTGGTGATAAAATGGAGAAAAAGCCGATCCGTTTGCAGGTGCATCCAACAGCAAAGCCTTTATTTGCAGATAAGGTGATAATTGCGACTCTATTACAGTCTTCAAAGAAAAAAGATGAAACTGGGAAAATTAAAAAAGAAGGACACATAAGGATTGGTTTCATTGATTTGATGAAAAACCAAATTATAACCGAAGTTGTTCTTGGCCTGATGACTGCCAAAGGTTTAATGAAAAATTTAGACGATACCATCAAAAAGTTGGATGAAGAACTGAAATCTGGAGAACCTCCGAAAATGGCAAAAATTACAACTACGACGGAAACACCTGAGTACATAGGGTAACCGATTGAAACGGATTTTCTGCGAATTTCTGATAAACTAGTTCAATTAGTGATTTCTTTCATTGTCTCATGCTTAGTCCAAGCTCGGCAAGCTAATCCTAGAGCTACCGTGGTTAAAACAAAGTGAGCATTAGCCAACATTGTACCACTCTAACATCGAAAAAGCGTCGTGTTATACCCGCCATTTCTTTTATTTTGAGGCGGTCCAGTTTGGTAACTGTGTTACAGTCTCGTCGTAACCGCTCGGATTATGTCCCTTTTTATTTTTTGGAACTCTACCCCAATCGAGTAAGGGTTAGCGGAACTTCACCCTATCGGGCTTTTTTGAGTTACTTCGAAGTCTTTGATGAGGTTAACCGTGGCACTTGGAGCAATCGCCTTAATCTTGTCGACAACCTCTTTTGGGTCTAACACTACGTTTTCTAACTTTATGATGTCCTTCTTGCCCATTTTCGCACTCTCTGCGTTCATCACAATGATTATCGGATTTCCGGCTTCAGGGGTTACTCCTAAGCTCTTCATCACATCCAGGGCTTTTCCCGCGGCTATGTGGTCGATCGTGATGCCGTTTCTTATCTTACCAATTTTTTCCACCAACTCACCTCCTTCATGAACGATGCACTAGCCATGGGTTATCTTTTGTGTCTAAAAATCCTTCGTCTAGGCAAAGCGAGGATGGACTTACTAGCTTAGTAATTCTGTGGCTGGCGCAGTAAATCAGGGAGGAAAAAAGAAAGCTACGAGTCCATCGTGATTCCACCCCCGTGAGCCACAAGCACTTTAAATGCGGGGCACCGATTATTCGGTGTTGGATGGGTAAAATCGGTGGAGAAGTGAGGCAATGCCCAAAAAAAGGAAAACTTTAACTGATGTATTACGGTTGATACGGATTGTGAGTTCAACTCTCTTGGTAGTCGGTGTATTTATTTGCCTTATCTATGGGGTTCCATATTTCCTTATCAATTACCCGGGTATCCCATCGGTTGTCAGGGTAGCAGGAATAGTCGCGTTTATAGGGGGGCTGATAGCTTTGGCGGCGGTGGCCGTAGAGCAACGCAGGACAATTTAGGGGGGAAGGAGATGATAGTTGTAAATACTAATGAGGTGCCGCAGAGGAAGATCACCGAAACGCTCGGCTTGGTAATGGGGCACACCGTAAGGGCAGTATGGGTTGGAAAAGACGTTTCCGCTATTTTAAGGGTAATAGCAGGTGGGGAATTAAAGGAGTATACTGAAGTGATGGGTAAAGCGAGGAAGGAAGCATTGAACAGGATGGTAAAAGAAGCTGAGGAATTGGGCGCCGATGCGATCATAAACGTAAGGTTTACGAGCTTGGCGATACTCTCGGGCTCTGCCGAAATGCTGGCGTATGGAACCGCGGTGAAACTTGAATAGTGCGACGGATAGCCAATCAAGCCAATAGCCAAAATCAAAGAAAATTAGATGCTGAGGGATAGTAAAGTGATGATGTATGCTAAAAAAAAGGAGAGCAACCAGAAAATCCAAAAAAATAAAGCGGCGCCTCCGGATCACCGAGCGCGAGCTTCGTCACTTGAAGGCGACCCAACGGTTGTATATTGAGAAAATGCTGAAGTTTGGGTTTGCGGCATGGGTCTTCGGCCTCTCAGTTTTCTTTTTCGCGATTGTGATGGTGAATGTTGAACTTTTCGGGGCCCCACCAGTCTGGATCTCCTTGCTCGTGGGACTCCCCGCAGCGCCCGTGACGATAACGGCCGTGTTCATCCGAACGCATGCTGTCAAAACAAAGCGCCTCGAGCGCATCCGACACGGCTTAATGGCAAAGTACAAGAAAGCCGCCCTCCGACCTGTGAGGCTAAATATCATGCGGGAGTTGGAAGAGCTGAGCGGGGGGGAGTCCCTCCGCATAACTGGCGCGTTAAAGCAGCAGCTCCAAATCAACGAGCGCGAGCTTCATCAGACGAAGAAGATTCAGCGGCTGTACGTTAAGAAGATGCTGAAGTTTGGATTAGCAACATGGGTCTTCGGCTTCTCGGTTTTCTTTTTCGCGATTGTGATGGTGAATGTTGAACTTCTCGGGCCCCTTCCGGTCTGGACCTCATTGTTCGTGGGAATCCCCGCAGTGCCCGTGACGATAACGGCTGTGTTCGTCCGCAAGTTTGACGTCAAAATAAAACGCCTTGGGCGCATCCGAAGCGGATTACTGGCCAAGAAGTACAAAAAAATCCGACCTCGACGTGTGAAGCGGGTGAAGGCATCAAGGAGATAAAAAAGCCAAAGTGCAGAAAGCGGGGAGTATTGTAAAGATTTCCCGAAAGACTTGTAGCAATCGATGAGTCTTACAAGTTTCTCTCAAATCAACTCTTGCAGGATTTCCTTCGCCCGATCTATCCTTATCTTCTTTTCCATGACCATCTTTCTAGCCACGATGTCTATGAGTTCACCCTCAGCTCCAGCCATCGCAGCTATGTTTCGAGCGTGTAATTTCATGTGCCCCCTCTGTATACCCTCTGTGGCGAGCGCACGCATCGCTGCGAGATTTTGTGCCAGTCCAACCGCCGCCATGATTTCCCCCAGCTCACGTGCAGATTGCACGCCTAAAATTTTTTTACAGATTTTTGCAATAGGGTGCACCGCCGTCGCCCCCCCGATTGTCCCAACGGCCACGGGTAGCTCGATCCTACCCAAAAGGTCCCCGTCGGCAGTTCGCTCCCAGCGGGTAAGTGGCTTGTAGGAGCCGCCCATGGCAGCGTAGGCGTGGGCTCCCGACTCCAGCGCGCGGGTGTCATTTGCCGTCGCCAAGGCAACCGCGATGACCCCATTCATCACCCCCTTGTTGTGCGTGGCGCAGCGGTAGGGATCGGCGGCGGCGAAGGCGTAGGCTTGAAGGACCCCATCGACCACCTCCTCACCCCCCAGCGCCTCCTTCGCGAAGACAGCTCTCGCCTTGGCAAGCCTGTAGGTGGCGAGGTTTGAGACTATCCGGAGAAAAACCCTGCCTCCCGTCAGCTCCTCGATGAGGGGCGCGACCGCCTCGCACATGGTGTTGATGACGTTTGCCCCCATCGCGTCGCGCACGTCGACGAGCAAATGGATAATCGTCATCGGACCTAGATTGGTGGTGAGCACCCGCACCTCGACGTCCCTCGCGCCGCCCCCGAGCTTCACGAGGACCGGGTCCTGTTCATTCGCCCTCGCCAGGATTTGCTCCTTGGCCTCGAGGATTTTCTCCCTCGCCTCCGTGGGGTTTTTAACGTCGACGAGCTGGATCTGCCCTATCATGATCGGCGGCGTGCTCTCGGTGTTGAAACCACCCCGCTCGCGAACCATCTTCGCGGCGTTCGAGGCAGCAGCCACGACCGAGGGCTCCTCGATCGCCATGGGGATGAGGTAGTCCCTGCCGTTGATTAGGAAGTTGGTCGCCATGCCAAGGGGCAGCTCGGTGGTGCCGATCACGTTTTCGATCATGCGGTTCGCCTGCTCGAGCTCAAGCGCGCCGGTCCTGCGGAGGAGCTTGGCCTCCTCCTCGCTCAGCCCTGCGAACTCCCGCACGATCTTCAGCCTCTCCCCCGGACTCATTTTGTAAAAGCCTGAAAGCTCGGAAGTCTTGCGCATTTTCCCCCCTCTCAAACTTGACAATACAGTTTATAAATTCGCTATGGATAAGTGTAAAGAGGGGACCATGCCCAAGAAGCGGAAGGGACGAAAGAAGCGAAAGAGGCGGACGGCGTTCAGAAAATTTGAGGATGTAAAGAAGCAACTCCGGAAAACCGATCGCGAGCTTCGTCGCATGGAGGAGAATAGATGGTCGTATACGAAGAACATGCTGAGGTTTGGATTCGCGTCATGGGTCTTCGGCCTTGCGGTTTTCTTATTCGCGATCGTGGCGGTGAATACCGAATTTTTTGCCGAACTTTTTGGAGGGGTTCAGCTGACCTGGAGCTCCATGCTCATAGGAACCCCCTTGCTCGTGGGAGCCCCCGCAGCACCCGTGACGATGACGGCCGTGTCGGCCCACAAGTTTGACACCAAGATAAAGCGCCTCAGGCGCATCCGAAAACGCTTGGTGGTGAAGTACCAGAAAGCCGTCCTCCGATATGTGGAGGATGTAGCGGCCTCGAGGGGGTAAAAATGGCCAGGTGCGGAAAGACTAAGAAGAAAAAACCTTGCTAGGCAGGCAGGCGCTTCACGAGTAACTTGAAGCGGTCACCGTCTACGTTCCACTCCTTCATGTAGCCTGGCTCTTCGACCTCGCTTGCGCGGCAAATACGGAGATTTCGCGCCCGCACCTCTCGCGAGAGATAATCCTGTTGGGTGGCGAGGAGCTTGATGTACTTCTCCGCCTCTGTGCCCACCACCACATCGACCCTCTCCTCCATCGCTAGATCCAGCTCCTTGCGCATGGTTTGCAGGCGTCGAACGAGCTCCCGCGCCATGCACTCGGCCTGTAGCTCGGGCGTCATCCTAGTGTCGATCGCTATCCTGCCGAACTCCGTGGAGGTCGCGGTGAAACCCTTGGGTAGCTCCTCCTCGAAGCTCAGCTCCTCGGACGAAATATTGACCTTTTGCCCCCTTATTTGCAGCCCCACAACTCCATGGCGTTGCAACTCAGCGCGCAGTCGAAAGACATCGGTCTCTTGAAGGGCATCGATGACGGGCCCCGAGAGTTCTCCCAGCCTCTCCTGTAGGCGTTGCGCATCAGGTTTGGCGACGAGACGAGACTCAGCGCTCTGCTCCTCCGGTCCAAGCAGGACGAGTTCCTTGCAGTTTAATTGACCCTGGAGCACGGCCTGAAGCCCTTGGAGAGCAGATTTTACTTCCGATGATGATGACCGAATCACGGCCTTGTTCACGGGCCATCGCAATTTCAGCTGTGCCTGCTGTCTGGCTGCTGCACCACCCTCGACAAATGCACGCACGATGCTCATCTTGCGTTCGAGCCCTGCGTCGATCGCCCGCTCGTCAATCGATGGCCAGGGGAGCATGTGCACACTCTCCGGTGCCCCGGTGTCGGTGGCCTTGACCAAGTCGCGGTACATGACCTCGACCACGTGGGGCATGATCGGCGCGAGCAGCCTGATCAAAGTATGGAGGGATTGATAGAGCACGACGTAGGCCGCGAGCTTCCTGGGGTCGTCCCGCTCGATCCAGACGCGATCGCGCACGAGGCGCACGTACCATCGGCTTAAGTCCTCGAGCACGAA
>Ga0209986_10005723_pt1 | contig 10267 bp, 9 predicted proteins | sample BlataG_FD_183168 | JGI IMG/M metagenome (GOLD analysis project Ga0209986, IMG submission 183168) | Deep subsurface microbial communities from Black Sea to uncover new lineages of life (NeLLi) - Black_00105 metaG (SPAdes) (version 2) | ecosystem: Environmental > Aquatic > Marine > Oceanic >...
TTACGCTTTTAGCGTTTTGGGACTCAATTTGTGCATCTTTTTTCTCATGATCGGTTTCATCAGCTCCCGTTGGTTATATGATTTTTTAACTGTCTTCTTCAAGGAGTGGGGGTTTTTCAAAATTCTCAGAAAACTTTTTTTGTTTTTTCTTTTAGCACAGGTTTTCTTTTTTTTAAAAAAAAGAAAAAGTGTTGTGTTAATTTCGTGAAATTTCGTGTTTTATTAATTGCAATTTGTTACTGGAATGACTATAAATTCCTAATATCTTCTAATATCTTCTGATTTATCTAAAATTTTTTAAGTTAAAAAATTATAAAATATACTTTTTAGGGAGTACTAATAAAGTATCAAAAAGCTTATATATAGCATCTAATATTATATTATTATAAAAATTAATAAAAAAGGAGGTAATAGAACGTATTTGTATATCCCTGGTTGAAATGAGGGAGGGGAAGAAAAAGAGATGGATGCATACTTAGAAGCAAGGTCTCATGAACGTGAGGCGCGAGAGAAAGAAAGGGTGGGGAACCCGGAGGCGGCAATCGAATTGTGGAAACGATATGCCGAGGTAAAGGAGAATAAAGGAAGCTACTTTTTGTGTATCTATGGACATTTCAACGTTGCAAGGATTTGCGACAAGGTACAGCGATGGGGTGAAGCGGCGGAATATTTTGAGGCGGCGTCAAAACTTGCAGAGAAAATCGGCGAGTTCTCTCTTTGGGCTCTGCTTATGAATCTGGCGTGTCAGATGTACGAGAAGGCGGGGGACTATGAGGCATGCAAGAACGGTTATGAAACAATCGGCAACTTCTTTTGTAAGATGAACAACTTCTTTGAATCGGCTGATGCATACGAACACGCTGCGGAGATGATGTTGCTCGCGGGTAAGGATATCTCGGACTATGAAGCGCCAGTAAAAGCATGGGAAAAGAACCATAAGTATTGGAAAGAGCAGGGTGAGATGGATGATGCAGAATGGAGTTTAGAGCGGATAAACACGTATCGAATTATCCAAAATTCGAAATAAACTTTTTTGCTTCGCAAAAACAAGTTGTGAAGATGCAGGATACAAGATGCAAGTCAAACCTGCATCCTATATCCGGCATCCTGTATCCGGCACAAGCACTATGTGGGTACCTTCTTCTCAATCAAACTTTCCTAAAGTTTGATCAAAATGCTACGCAATCCGCAAGCCGGACTTCAAACTCCGCCATCTTCTCCATCACTGGAAGCCTCGCTTCGAGCGAGTCAACTCTGGAATCCACTGCATCGAGCCGGGAATCCATCGCATTGAACCTTGGAAATCATCTTATTTCTCAAGCTATCGAACTTAACAACCACCGACTCGAACTTCGCCATCATCTCTTTTCTCAGACGGTCTATGCGAACATCCACTTTATTGTCTACGCTTTCGATTTTTGCTTCTAGGGCTATTATTTCTCCACTTATTTCATTCAGTTTCGGCAGCAGCAGCCTTTCTATCCAACCGGGTATTTTTTCCATAACACTTTTTCTTTTTGGGAAAAAGAAAACCTGTGCTAAAAGAAAAAGTGAATAACAATCATATTCCAGATAAAAACGAAATCAAATCAGAAGTTGAGAATACATTGGCTCTGGATTGTTCCTCCTTTAAGTCCCTGTCGTTAGACCAGATAGCACAACCCAGAGAAAGTGCAACCGCGAGATATTCTACATCATCAGGGTCGGGAGATATTTGCTCAGCCTCTGCCCAAGAATCTTTAAACTCGTCTAATGGCACAACGGTGACATATTCCAGCAACTCTTTCTTTGATAACTCATATACGATGTCACCTATCCTGGCTTTGGACTTAACTTCCTCCCTATGCTCTTCTAATTCCTCAAACACATATAGAGGTGTAAATAACTCGATTTCCGGGTGTGACAGAATGAATCTTCTTGTGAATGAGTCCTTTTTAAAGAAAGAGAACAGGATATTCGCATCAACGACCAATCTCATAAGTAGTCCTCTCTACGCTGATAATTCTTTCTCTATCCTTAGCCTTACTGCTCTGTTTACCTCTTTACCCAGCCGCAAGCAATCTTCATCTGTTAGCTCACTATGCTTGAATAATTCATCGAACAGCTTGATTGAAGCGAGCTTCCTGAACTCCTCAAGCACTGCTCTCTCTGCAACCTTTGACCACTCAACCTCTGGGAATTCTTGCTTTATCCTTTCAGGTATTTTAATTACCAACTCCGCCATTTTTGCCACCTATAATCCTATTAATCCTGCGTATATAAATAAACTTTTTTGCTTCGCAAAAAACCTTTACTAAAAATGCTTGCGCTATTTTGTTGCGCAAAAAGAATTTTGAAATTATGATTTTCACCTACAACTTCAAAAAGGATTACATAAGAGCCAACACTCAAATAGTTTTTCCCTTTCTTCTCTATCCTTTACTTCTATGTATTCGCCCCTCCTATATGCTTCCTCACTCTCTTTGACCTCTGCTATAAACTCATCAGAGAACTTCTCTTCAAATTCCATATCCACCAATCGCTCGCATTTTATCAGATGTTCGTACCTCTCTTTAGGGATACATACGGTTTCCATCCTTCTTAACCTCCTTTTTTTATATAATCACCAATTCCGCCATTTCTATCTCCTCTAATAATATTGACAATGTGTATATAAAACACTTTCTTTCTGAAGAAAGAACCTGTGCTAAGAAAGAATCCCTTTTTCCTTCGGAAAAAGCCTTTACGGAAAAGTGCTATCGCTGTTCTTTTGGTAAAGCTTTTCTTTTTAAGAAAAGGTTTGTGCTAAAAGAAAAAATTATTCATACCTCATGCGATAAAAACCGAAAATCATTTTATTAGCAATCACATAAAGGTAATAATATGTCATTTTTTAGGGATAAAATAAAGCGATGTATGAGCAATGAAGAAGCGATGGGGAAAAGAAGAGATATAGACAAATGGAGTCCCCTGCATAGTGCAAGTCCGCGAGGGGGCGAAGCGCTAAAAGGGAGAAGGTAAAAGAATAGGCAATAGCCAATGGGGAGAACTTTCCCTATTCCCATATTAAAAAAAAAATAGGAGGTGAAAAAGAAAAAAAATGAATACAAGAGCAAAAAAGTATGCGTTAGCATTACCATTAGTTGCAGTAATGGCAGTGCTGTTAGCATTCAGCAGTCCCGCAGCGGCAGATTATACTGGCGACCATCCGCTGATAATTTACGACCACGATACGATAAACGGCGGACTGGTATATGACACGGTGACGGACGGCAGCAAATATGCGTGCTTGTATCCCACTCTGCTTCCACCTCCGGGATTGCCAGACGCCAGACCGGTTTTATACCAGGACATGACGGTCAGCATACCGGCGGGTGCGACGGTAAAAATGGCGAGACTGTACAACACCTACTGCTGGAGCTGCTGGGAAAGTGATGACTATGCCGCCTGTCCACCAGCGCAAGTAAGGCTGACTCTCATGGATACGTCAACAGACGATACCTGGGAGAGAACCTGCACTCACGACTACACACCTGCGAATCGTGATGAGTGCCCGAATCCAATCGTTTATGCGGATGTGACGCATTACTGGGACACCAAGGGCCGGAACTATACATCTACAATGTGGGACATGCCATCCGGGGAATTCGCATGGGACGTGACTGGTCTGATAACTCACAGCGGCACTTACAAGGCTTCTATCTGCGACCCGAGAGATAGAGCACGAGTGGGGGATGAACGCTTCTGCACCTTTGGCTTCGGTCTGCTCGTCGTGTATGAAGACCCCAGCAGCCCTGGGATCGAGTACTGGGTTGCCGAGGGATGCGAGGCACTGATGGCAAGGACTTTTGAAACTCCTGAGGACGCAACCAGCGAAACAACGTTCGGCGGCGTCAGTAACGCTATCAAGGCAGACTTGACTACCGTTTTGACCTGCAGCGACCGTGGCAACCCGACGGATTGGGCAGCATCCGGGAACATGGTATATTTCAACGACGAGGAAATAGGACCGAGCACTGCTGACGGCGCCTGCCACTACGGTGTGAACCTCTTTGATGTTACATCGTTACTCAGCCCTGACGAGAACGTGGTTGCATTCCAGGACCGCGATGACTGCGAGTACGTGCACAATGCATGGCTGGTTGTTGAAAAACTACCGGGCATCTGCGGCGACGTTAACGAAGATGAAAGCGTTGACGGCAGCGATGTGAATCAGACCGCCTGGTACGTCAGGGATCCGTATAAGTATCCTCTCGCAAACGAGTGGGCATCAGACGTGAACTGTGACGGCAGCATTGACATCGGGGACGTGATTCTGCTCAATAACCATGTCAGGAATTCGACGAAGTATCCGCTGAACTGCTGTTGAAGCTGTGCTAAGAAAGGAAAAAGAATAGAATAAAAAGGAGGTGAAAAAAGGAAAGAAATGAATGAAAGGGAAAAGAAGGGATTAAAAAATTTAGGGGCTGAAAAGATGAAAAAGGGGATAACTAAGAAATTAGCGTTGGTTGCAATAATAGCAATGTTTGCAGTGCTTGCAGTACCTGTGGTGTCAGCAGATTACAGTGAAACCGGGTTTCCTGTCGCAACAATTGCAACGGGCAGCATACATGGTAATATCTACTATGAAGTGAATGGTGTTTGGCCGGGTACCCGTTTAGGTTCTGGCTCTTATCAGGCAAACACCACTTTTGATGTTCCTGATGAGACAATAATAACTGCACGACTTTATACAGGCGTATGGGGAGGCTCTCCACACAAAACCGGCAATATATCAGTCGTTGTCAACCAAAACACATTGGATACTCGTGAAATCACGGGTAATGGTGACGATACTGTATGTAATGCAGATACTAATTCCAGAGTGTACGGCACAGGCTGCGGTGTTTGGGCAAACGCGTATGACGTAACCAGTTATATAACTGCTGGAGCAACCAATACCGTGAACATAACAACCAAAGGTCCAGCATGTCCGGCGAGTGGCTGTTGCGCTGCTTACTGGGATGGCAGGATATATACGGCAGCTCTTGTTGTTGTGTATCAAAACGATAGCATGCCGGAAATGACGTATTGGCTCAATGAGGGGACGGGATTGCTGCTAACCGGTGACAGTACCTGTGGACCAGGCTATACACTTGACAATTTCACGGCGCATTTCAACGGTACGGTACCAAGTAATGTGAATGTTACCAAGCTCTGGACACTTGGATTCCCGAATAACTGCCAGGTGAACCCGGAATTGAATGGCAATAACATTGGCGATGAAAACTATACTGAAAGCGGTTCTGTATATGAGTTTTACCGGTGGGACAACCTCACAGCGTATTTAGACACGGAAAATCCGTCAAATAACAGCCTCTACTACTACGACCCAACCCCATATTATGACCGTGTACAATCTGCTGTTTTCATGGCAGGCAGACAATCGGGTTCTGACCTTGCGGTCACAAGCATTGAGCCAAAAACATTGAGACCCAACAAAGACTCCACGATAAATGCAACGATAACAAATGTGGGGAACGTAAATGTCACAACAGCGTTCAACGTAAAATTGTATATCAATGACGTCTTGAACGGAACACAAAGCATCCAGCGGCTGAATGCGAGTGAGAGCAAAACCGTTAGCTTTACGCAGGTGAACGAGTCAGAGGGCTGCTACACGTTCAAGGTGGTTGCTGATGCTGACGGCGCTATAACCGAAGTAAACGAGAATAACAATGCGACATCAAAGAAATACCAGGTTGGGTATGTGATTGAAGTGGAGAGCAAAAGCGACTTTGACGACCTTGTGACCGAGAGTCAGAATGGGCGGTTGCCAGCCAACAGTGTTACGCACGTAGGCGATACCTATCACATACAGAACCTTACGATAGAGAACTGCGCAGGTAGCGGTATTTCAATAGAGAACACGAATGTAAAGTTCGTAATTAATAACTGCACAGTTCACAACTGCACACGCAGCGGTGTGTACTTCCGTAACCTCACGAACGGAACGGTAAACGGCAGCAAAATGCAGAACAACACGGAATACGGCATAAACGTATATGGATTAGGAGACATCAGCAACACAAAGTTAATCAACATAACGAACAACACAATCAACGGCAGCAAGATATACGGCATTGACCTGATAGGATGCAACTGCACCGTGAAGAACAACACCATATCAAACAGCACAACGTTTGGAATATACCTCTTCGGGAACTACAGCAACATAACAAATAACACCATACGGGACAATACGGACTACGGAATAAAAGCTTATAACAGTTATAACAACAATATCTATTGTAACACCTTTACCGGCAACAACGACGACAGCTCAGGACACCAGGCATGGGACAACGGGAATACTAACTACTGGAACTCCACCGAACTAAGTAAGAACTACGTAGGAAACCGCTGGAAGGACTGGGACGATAACAGCGGATTCCCGAGCAACTATACCATAGACGGCGGCAGTAATGTGGACAAGCGACCGAAAGGACTCTACGACTTCCTCACTGGAGCAAGCGACGATAAGTGGGCGTATGGAAAGGAAGTCAGTGCTAAGCCACCAACCACCAATGGTCTTCCAAGCGATATATTCTTATCACTCGATTATGGCAATATCAAAACAGACAACGAAGATTACAAGAGTAGTGAGACCGAGACCGACACCTACTACGCAGCACACCGGTTCAACTTTAGCATTAGCGAGAGTGCATCAGAGATAAGCAAGATCAACGTTACATGGAACGGTAAAGGATGGCATGACAATGGAACACTGTACAATGGTACGCAGTTATACCTCTACAATTTCAGTGCAACATCAGACCCATACTACGATGAACTGGCCAGCACGACCAGTGGTATCGATGCGACTTTGACCGGAGAGAATGCAACGGCTGCCAGTAACTACGTCAATGCTGGAAACGTGACGGTACTGGTGGTACAGAAGAGTGCACAGTCAACACCAGACATTGATCCATGCAAGTCGCACATCGAGACGGATTATGTTAGAGTGGTCATTACACTATGACAGTAATCGAGGGAGCAAGCAAGCTAATACTGCAGTTGGTAGATAGAATAAAACAGGTAAGCAGGAAGTAAAGGAAAAGAAAAAAACATAAAAATTTTTCCCCCTTTTTCTTTTTTTGGGGGGAGTTTTAAACCACAGATTTCACAGATTGACACAGATGGATGAAAAAGAAAAACTGTGATAAAAGAAAAATGAAAAAGAAGATAAAATATGAGGAGAACAGGAAAAGAAAAAATAGATGCTAAAAGGGAACCCGGTTTCTTTAGTAAAGGTTTCTTTTTGAAAGAAAAGTTTTAGGAGGTGATAAAATGAAAAAAGCAAATGCAATATACATTATCGGTATGATTGCGCTGATAGCTGCGATGATGGTGATGCCGGCAGCGGCAACGACATGGACTGTTGACCCGTCTGAAACGGATAGTCTCTATCACATAATGCTACAAGCAGCTCCCGGAGATACAGTTATCTTTCCCAGCGGATATTATCATCCCTTAACTAACATGGGAACTCAATATATGGACATACCCAATATCAAATGGATAGGAGAAGGTGGTGCAGATACTGTAACCCTTGACATGGATAACAGGCAAATTGAAATGGAAGCACCTGGCTGTATCCTTGATGGATTTAAGATTGTAAACAGCGGTGTGGGAGTATATGTAAGATCTCCTGATTGTATCATCAGAAATTGTGTGTTTGAGGGTCTGAGTGCGAGCACAGGTTTAGAGATTAAATCCGGCTCCGATAACACCACTTTTGAGAATAACGTTGTTTCAAATGCAACAGGATCTCATTGTGTTGCATATATAAAAGGAGATTCCTGCATAATTGCTAACAACATCTTCATGAACAACAAACCCACTAGTGGATCTGCTAGAGTCATATCACAAGGATTAGGGAACGGCATAATTGCTAACAACACCATCATAAACAACAATGGAGCTGGAATATTAGTATATTCATCGACATCTGCCAGCAACAAAATCAAAAAAAACAACATTATCTCAAATGGAAAAGGTATCTGGCTATATAAGGCAGGTGAAGGCAACAAGATATATCTCAACAACTTCGTTGACAACGATGTAAGTGTAGCTATTACGAGCACTACAACAACCAACATCTGGAACTCGACAGAGACAATAAAATATGTTTACAACGGAAACACCTACACGAACTACCTGGGCAACTACTGGAAGCCTCAATACACAGGAAGCGATGGAGACGGCGATGGAATAGGGGACACAGCCTATCCAATTCCCGGCAGCGCCACCGACAAGGACTACCGACCGCTGATGGATAAATTCGAGAATTATCCGGAGCCATCAAAACCTGACCTTGACCTCATACCGACAGCAATAACCGCGCCTGTGCTGTTCGCGGGTAAGCCGAACACGCTAAATGCAACGATTGCGAACACCGGCACCGTTGACGCCGGCTCGTTCAACGTCTCGCTGAGTGCGAACGGAGCAGTTGTTGACACCGCAAGTGTCGAATCATTGGGCGCTGGCAATACAACGAACGTGAGCTTCCAGTGGACACCGGCATCGGCTGGTGACATTGAGCTGTGTGTGCTTGCTGACTGTGATGATTCAGTCGTTGAAGTGGACGAGACAAACAACGAAATGTGCATCGAGGTGGAGATAAAGCCTGACCTCGTTACTACCGAAGTAACAACATCTGCGCTGCTATTGCTGAATCAGTCAAGCGTTGTAAATGCGAGCATCGCAAACGTTGGCACTGCAGATGCAGGTTCGTTCAACGTCTCACTGAGTGCGAACGGAACGGTTGTTGATACCACAAGTGTTGCAGCGTTGGGTATTGGCAATGATACGAACATGAGCTTCTTCCAGTGGACGCCGGCATTGGCTGGTGAGGTTGACCTGTGTGTTGTCGCGGACAGCGATGGCTCGGTTGACGAACTGAACGAAACGAACAACGATAAATGCGTGGTTGTAACGGTTCATGCACCAGACCTCGTTCTGACAGCAATGACGCCAAAAGTGTTCTTCCCGGGTAAGTCGAACACCATCACGGCAACGATTGAGAACATGGGTGATGCAAACGCATCTTCGTTCAACGTCTCGTTGAGTGTGGACGGAACCGAAGTTGACACTGCTGGTGTTGCATCGTTGGGCGCTGGCAATGATACGAACGTAAGCTTCGAATGGAATGCTACTGTTGGAAACCACACGCTGTGTGTGCTTGCCGACACTGATAGCGAGGTTGACGAGAGCAATGAAACAAACAACACGCTGTGCGAGAACGTAACAGTGTATCCGAACACGGTGTATCTTGTGCCGAAGGACAGCGGCGCACCCTACTGCTGCGAAGCTGAGGTTGAAGTGTGGGTTAAAGCCGAGGACGGTTTCGGTTTTCAGGGAGGTCAGATAAACCTGACTTATTCGCTGGACTGTGCGAACGTTACAGGCGTCGAGTTCAATAATCCGGTATGGGATTTCGACAATGCTACATGGTGGGACACGTACGAGAGATACACGAGGATGTCATTTGCAAAGAACGTGGGCACGGTGAGCGGAGACATAAGGATAGGCAACCTGATGATACAGTGCACGTCTGAGGATATTGAGACGCTGTGCAGCACAATGCTAAGCTACGCTACGACGACAAAGCTGGTCAACGATTTCGGAACTGAGGTCAAAGCGAACTGGATAGAGGGGACGTTTGGATGCAGGATACCGGCAAGTGTGCTCAAGGGAGAAGCAGTTAGTGATTTAGAAGCTATCAGTACAGCGAATGAGCACAGTCAGAAAGAGATTGACGAGGCAATCAAACACATCAGCGGGTCACTTGATGCAGCTTTGTGGACTGGTGCGGCACGCTTAGACCCAAAGCATGGCAATAAAGTCTTTGACGAAGAGAAGAAGGCGGTTAAGCATCTGATGAAGATAACAGAAGAGAAAGGCGAGCACGCAGACCCTGCAATAGTGGATGACGTAAAAGCAGTAATCGAGAAACTGACCGAAGAAGCGGATGAGCAGCTTGCAGTAGTTGCAATCAACGATGCTAAGAGTACACCGGTACAGGATACAAAGAAGCAGGACAAGGTTGACACGGAGATAGCTGCGGCAGAGGAAGAGCTTGATAAAGCCAAGGACAAACTCAACGAAGGCAAGCCAGATAAGGCAATTGACCACTTCAAAAAGGCGTGGGAACACGCACAGCAGGCAATAAAGCACGCACAAAAATAGCGCAAAAGGTAAAAAGTAAAAGCAAAAATAAAAAATTGGGAGAGGGATTTTTTATTTC
>Ga0209986_10005724_pt1 | contig 10267 bp, 16 predicted proteins | sample BlataG_FD_183168 | JGI IMG/M metagenome (GOLD analysis project Ga0209986, IMG submission 183168) | Deep subsurface microbial communities from Black Sea to uncover new lineages of life (NeLLi) - Black_00105 metaG (SPAdes) (version 2) | ecosystem: Environmental > Aquatic > Marine > Oceanic >...
GATACGTCTATGATCTGATTAAGAAAAGGCACGACAAGACGATAGATCTGGACAAGGCAGAGTTGGAGAGATGCAAGGATCTCAAGGAGGGGAGGATACAGAACATGGCCTTCAAGCGGGCGGATCTCAAGAGGTTGAGGGGGTGCCTCCGGGGGAGGGCCGAATTATAAGCTTTTTGGGATTTGAATCCTTTTTATTAAGGATGAAAAGGGGAATAGTTAACCTTTAAATGATAGGAGATAATCATGAAAAATTTATTATTTATTTTGATTTTTGTTTTGGTGTTTGGTGTTTCAACCGTGTTTGCATCACAGGTATATCTTACATGTGATCCACAGGGGGATGTGGATACATATAATATATTCCTTGGAGGCGTTAAGGTTGCTGAATCACTCGCAATAGTAGATGTTGAAAGTGGTCTTTACTATTTAATGTTTGATTTGGTGCCTCTTAACCTACCTGATGGAGACTATATTGCCACAGCTACGGCCGAGAACGAATGGGGGGAGAGCGACCTTTCAAACGAGTGCCCTTTTACGAAGGCCATTCCGGCGAACCCTCTAAACCTCCGTGTTTCTTCGGAGTGATTAGGAGGTTGATACCGTGATAACCTTGACTCTGACAGATCGTGAAGCAGCAATTCTTTACTTAAAGTTTGATATGCTCACTAACGGAAACAATGCGAACAAAGTTTTGAATGCAGTTTTCGAAAAACTTGAGCAGGGTTTATTGGCTCGTCAGAGTCAGGATTGTACCAAAAAAGAAGTCCGTTTTAATATTTTAGATGAGTTACAATTATCTATGCCTGCAAAACATAAGAAACAATAACATTTTAACAGGAGATAAATATGAAAACGCTCAAAAAAAGGGTAGATGCTGCAAATGCACTACTCGGACACGAAAGACAGCTTGTTGCTGCCAAGACTCAACTTGGTATGATTAAGACACAAATTGAGAATATAAAAATTGCCATCGATGTAGATGGCGACTATCTTCAGAGTGATAAAGATTTCATGCAGACTGCGTATAATCTTGTGAATCATGTGAAGTATGTTGATTTCATTAATTTTATTCAAAGCAATGTAGGATAAGGAGGAATTATGAAACGAGTTCTAAGATTAACTAAACTACAGATTGAATTCGCTGATATGTTTGGAAAATTAGGTAGTGAGTTTCAAGAGAGGCACGCTGGAAAATTATTCGATCTGCTTATATCTAGGACATGCGGGATTTTTTCCCGTAGGAATTCGCTGTTTGATTGTGGCTTGTTTCAAGAAAGAATCGAAAAAGCCTTTCCAGAGAGAAAAACTTTTGGGGAACAGCAAAAAGAAATTCTTAATGAAGTAGAAACAAATCTAAATAAGTAGGGCAAAGTATGTTCTTATTAATATTAATAGTTCCCGCTTTTGCCATAGGATATATGACTGGATGGCTATTGTGTGAATCTCATCTAAAGAAATTTAGAGGATATCTAATTGGTCAAATTACTGATTTCGAGCAGTACCCGTTTGCTTTGACATCTGAACAGGTTGCTTGTCTTTATAGAAAAGAAGGTTAAAAGAACAAATGGCTTTTCCCACTGGCTGGCAAAGAAAATGTAAACTAACGATTCAGAACGGAAAGATAGATGATACTCTGTCTTATTTTCCTGTTCTGGTAACTGAGACTACTTTGCCGCAAGGCGACAATGAGATATTTGATGCTGATGGTAGCCATCCGGCCCAGAACGGTGGAGGCGATATAAGATTCAGTTCTGATTCGGCTGGTAGCAGTCAACTCGCTTGTGAGATCGTCACTTTTACAACGGATAATACACCCGCTAATGGGAAAGCGGAGATTTGGGTTGAGGTTCCGTCGATAGCTTCAGGTACGGATACAGATATTTATATCTGGTGGGAGACATCTGGATCGGATTCCCAACCAGCAGAAGATGCATCTTACGGCAAGGAAGATACCTGGGATGATGGTGGGAATGACTATTACAAAGTAGTTCAACATATGAATGATACAACTACGTCTACCATTACCGATAGCACTGCCGAGGATAATGATGGTACTAAAATAGGAGCAAATGAGCCAGTTGAAGCAGCGTGTAAAGTTGGAGACGGTCAGGATTTTGATGGCACCAACGATTGGATTGATTGTGGCACTGGCGTAACGCCTAAAACTGACACGTTTTCTGGGACAGCCTGGGTACACTTAGGAAATGTAGATGATGTTGCTAATAATTGTCGTGTGGTTATGAGTTTAATAACTGATGCGGCGAACAGATTTAACTTTGCTTTTATGGTAGGTCAATATGGTGTGGCAGAAGATACAAAAATAGGACTTGAGGAAAATTCAGATGGCGGCTATGATGCCGTATTTTCAAGTGCCGAAATAGCTATCAATGAATGGGTACATATAGGATTTACTTATAATGGAAGCAATGTACATCTTTACATTAATGGTTCATTAGATTCTTCGCCTGCTTTTAGTGAAACATTAATTACAACAGCGGATCAGCATTTCCAGATTGGAAACCGCAGAATGACGGTAACCGATGATGTAGCTATGGACGGGAAGATTGATGAAGTTCGTTGGTCATCTGTTCTCCGGGCTACTGCCTGGATAAATGCCGAATGGGAAAATCAGAATGATCCAAACGCTTTTATTGTGGAGGGAACGCCGGAAGCGACGAGTTCATCATCAAGTTCTTCTCAAAGTACGTCTGTATCGAGTTCAAGCTCTTCGACATCTGTGAGTATCAGTAGCTCCAGCAGTTCTACGAGTGTTAGCGCGTCGAGTTCCTCGTCCTCTCAGAGCGTTAGCAGTTCCTCGTCCTCTCAGAGCGTTTCGGTATCGAGTTCCTCGTCCTCGACGTCTGTGAGCGTTAGCAGTTCCTCGTCCTCTCAGAGCGTTTCGGTATCGAGTTCCTCGTCCTCTCAGAGCGTTAGCAGTTCCTCGTCCTCTCAGAGCGTTTCGGTTTCGAGCTCTTCTAGTAGTGAGAGTATATCGGTTTCAAGTTCTTCAAGCTCCGAGAGTATTTCTTCCTCAAGCTCAAGTGAATCAGTATCATCTTCATCCAGTTCGGAGAGTGTATCTGTATCGAGTAGCTCCAGTTCGGAGTCAGTTTCTTCCTCTTCGAGCAGCGAGAGTGTTTCTAGTTCCAGTAGTAGTGAATCCATATCGAGTAGTTCTAGTTCGAAATCAATATCATCTTCCTCATCTTCAAAATCGGTGAGTTTTAGCTCGTCCAGTTCTTCCGAATCGGTTTCTAGCAGTTCGTCTTCAGAGTCGGTGTCTACGAGTTTCAGTAGTTCATCGGAGTCTGTATCATCTAGCTCTTCTTCAGAGAGCCTGTCTTCATCTTCGAGTAGCGAATCCGTTAGTAGCTCATCGTCATCGGAATCAATAAGTTTTTCATCATCATCTAGTTCGGAGTCTGTATCAAGTTCGTCGAGTTCAGAGAGCATATCGGTATCCTCCTCAAGTTCTAGTGAGTCTATATCCTCCAGTTCCAGTTCGGAGAGCATAAGTTCTAGTTCCTCCTCAGAATCTATATCCAGCTCCTCCTCTTCGGAGTCAGTTTCTTCCTCTTCGAGCAGTGAATCGGTTTCATCTTCTTCATCTTCTGAGAGTGAGTCCATATCGTCTTCATCTAGCTCGGAGTCGGTTTCCAGTTCTAGTTCCTCAGAGAGTATATCAAGCAGTTCTAGTTCTGAATCTATATCAAGCAGTTCCAGTTCTGAATCTATATCAAGCAGTTCTAGTTCTGAATCTATATCAAGCAGTTCTAGTTCTGAATCTATATCAAGCAGTTCTAGTTCTGAATCTATATCAAGCAGTTCCAGTTCTGAATCTATATCAAGCAGTTCTAGTTCTGAATCTATATCAAGCAGTTCCAGTTCTGAATCTATATCAAGCAGTTCCAGTTCTGAATCTATATCAAGCAGTTCTAGTTCTGAATCTATATCAAGCAGTTCCAGTTCCTCAGAGAGTATATCAAGCAGTTCTAGTTCTGAATCAATATCTTTGTCAAGTTCGAGCAGTTCTTCGGAGAGCATATCAGTGAGTTCTTCTTCATCCAGTGAGTCGGTATCGAGTAGCAGTTCTTCTGAATCGGTATCATCCTCGTCGAGTTCAGAAAGTGTATCATCCAGTTCTTCGAGTGAATCTGTTTCCAGTTCTTCGAGTTCGGAATCTGTTTCTTCGAGCAGCTCCTCGATAAGCCTCATACCGACCGATAAGATGTTGATGGGCTTGACGGCGAAAGCGCCTGCCGTGGGATTCGCCACGAAAGAACCCAGCATAAGTCTTGTTGGAAGAAGACCGGACATAGCATTTACGGGAAGAGATGGGGTAGTCTGATGGATTATGACATAGAATATTACGAGAAGATGTTGAGGGAATATAGTAGGACAGGAGAAGAAATTGCTAAGATACGTTGGGATTGGATTTCTGAGCTTGGGCCTGATGTTGTATTGGATTATGGTAGCGGTGTTGGTTGGTTTAGAGCTTGGAGGCCAAAGGGTGTGGAGGTTCATACATTTGACATTGGTCCATATCCGCAGACAAGGATGAAACTTATTATGTATGACGTCGTCTGCTTCTGGGATGTCCTGGAGCATATACTGGATATGGGGAAGCTCGAACCGATACTTTCCTTGGCCAGGCATGTGGCCGCGTCTTTGCCATTAGAGCCCGAGGGAAAGGATTTCAGTAGATGGAAACACTTCAAGCCGGACGAGCATCTCCATTACTACACTGAAAAGACGCTGGATGCCTTGTTTGAAAGGTATGGTTTTAAGAAGATGAAGATCGGGCAACCCGAATGTCCACCAAGAGAGGATATAACATCGGTATTATATGAAAAAGTTAATATTGCATTCTGATCCGCCTAATCTTGCATTGGGCGATATTGCCATGATGACCATAGCCGTGAGGGATCTGCACTTGACTTATCCGGGGCAGTACCAGACTGATGTGCATACTGGGAGCTCTGATTTGTGGGTTAATAATCCCTATATTACTAGCCTGAAGGACGAGGAGGGAGAACATGTCTATATAGGATATCCACTGATACAGAATGCTGGCAGCATGAGTTTCAGTGACGCGTTTAGGTTGGATCTGGCGGACAAGCTAGGGATCGAGATTCCCTGGACCTCCATGAATCCGGATATTCATCTGTCAGATGAGGAGAAAGATGATAATATGGTGGAGAGGGAGTTTGGATATCTGGGAAAATTCTGGCTTCTCAATGCGGGTTATAAGGATAGGTATATTTTGAAATACTATCCCTTCTGGCAGGAGGTGGTGAACCTCTTGAAGAACAAGATCCAGATCGTGCAGATCGGCACCACTGATTGCCACCACGAGGAGTTGGACAATGTATTTAGTTTGGTGGGCAAGACCAGTGTGAGGGAATTCATCAAGTTGATATATTGGTCCGAGGGCACTATCGGGCCGATATCCTGTCAGTTTGTCTTGGCTGCGGCCTTCAACAAGCCTTCCGTCATAGTGGCTGGGGGCAAGGAGCCTCCCAGGTGGCAGATGTATAACTACCACCGGTATCTGAGCGTGTGCGGGTGTTTGGAGTGCGCCCCTGGAAACGGATGCTGGACGGGAGAATACAAAGATTGCGTGAGTAGGGTCGGGGGAGTGCCGAGGTGCTTCGCCATGATCTCACCGGAGGAGGTGGCGAGGAATGTCTTGCTGTATTATGAGGGTGGGATATTGAACTTTTAGATGGAGGTAGTTATGGCTCAGACAGAGAAAGAGATTATTGAAAAACTGAATGAGAAGATTGAGGAAGCGCAGGAAGCGGATGGGTTTTTCATAACCGTCACGCGTAGAGTCAAGAATAGGCTTTATCACTTCCAAGCTCAAATACAGATTGGACTAGATGATTGTATCCTGAGCCTGAACGAGTGTGAGAAACTGGTTCGGGGAACGAAGCCGAAGACTCCGACAAATATTGCACGGTTTAAACCGAGGACCCACAAATGAGACTGATTAGGAGCTATGAGAGGGCTAAGGTTGCGGACATCCTTCGTCGGCAGCGGCCACGTAAAATATGTCTGGTGTTCTGGCACGGTCTGGGCGATCTCGTGATGTTTATGACTTCGTTCTACAAGATGAAAAAGTTATTTCCGAACGTACAGATTGATATCGCTCTGCAGGATGGAACGGGCCAGGAGGCCCTGGTGAGGGATGTGATCCTGATAAGGAATCCAAACCAACCAATAGAGGGATACGATTACACCTTCCAGATCCACTATCCCATGAGTGAGCACATGAAGGGAAGATGGACGAAGAACGAGTGGTGCTGCATGGAGGAGTTGGGCATAGATCCCATTTCTTCATATCCTACATTTAAAAAGTTACGGGAAAGGGATGATAGGAAACTGGTGGCCGTAAACTTTCAGGCTACTGCCTTGCCAGATGATTGTAATCCTACAGAAGAAGTAGCTCAACGAATATGGGATGAGATTAAAGACGCAGGATTTGTTCCAGTTGAGGCCTTTTTTAGGCATGCTTGGTACAATCCCGTGAATGAGAAGTTTTCGTTTATCCCGGAGAGATCGACAGTGCGGGAGATAAAACCGACGGTGACTAAATTGATCAGACTTTTGCAGGCGTGCGAGGCGAATATCAGCGTATCTACTGCCAACTTCCATATGGGGATGGCGACCATGCCGGAGAGGACGATGTATCTACAGAAGAAGTTCCTTTTGTCATCTTATACAAAAAATAATATAGCGAGTATGGTTATCAATAAATATGAGGGAGGTGGGATCAAGTCATGGCTGGAAACTCTGGTATAAACATAGACTGGGGCGGGGGGAAAATAACGAGAGCTGATTGGAAGAGGATCAGAAAGGTTTTGAGAGAATATGATGTGAAGACTCTTTTGGAATTTGGTTCTGGCCTTTCCACTGAGCTTTTTAGCCTTGAGGGTTTAGATGAGATATGGTCTTTGGATATTCTTGGATGGCATGTAGATAGGATGAAGGAGGCTCTTCCAGAGGTAAAATTTATCAATTATGTGAAAGGCCACCTTCCAGAAATTGATAGAAAATTTGATATGATTTTTGTAGATGGTCCTGCAGGGGATAGAAGCCGAGAATTGACTGTAGCAAACATGGTTGCCACTAAGGTTATTTATTGCCATGATTGGGGTAGAGGACAAGAGACTGTTAAGTTGGATAACAAATGGGAGATGCTTGATAGAAACAAGCTATTCGTTTCATCATGAAAGCCGCATTTATAATTTCAATCTCTCTTGGTTATTGGTTAGGACTTTGTGCTTTCTTGCGTTCCTTGGAACTTTATGGTCATAACGAAGATGTTATCATCTTACTTTATGAGGATGTCCCTGTAGATAAGATAGATAGATTGAAGGTGGCCTATCCTAGTATTCAGGTTGAGTCACTTTCTGATATAAGAAAATCCAATCCAATAGTTGTAGATCCTAGAGTTATCAGGGGTTGGGATTGTCGGTTTTATGGATATTGGTTTGCTGCTGAGCATCTTCTTGATTATGATGTATATTGTATCTGGGGTGGAGATGCTCTTCTGTTGAGTAACATTTCGAAGTATCTAGCTATGGGTGAGAAAGGTTTTACAGTATTATCCAATAATACTAATTATCTTAAGGCAAGAAAATTTCTTGGTTCTAAAATAGATAATATTTTACATAGTCCGTTGGCTGATTTACCATTTATAACTTCCAGCAGGAGGCTTTTGAAAAAGGCGTTCGAGGAAGGACATAAAGTCAGGGATAAAGGTCGTGGGACCATGATGTGTATTTACAATGCTTTGTGTAGTTTGGGGATGCTGGATGAAGTTTTTGTTGTGCCGAATAGCCAATGGGTAGGTCACCAGCGTATGTATTCTCTTAACCCAATAGAAACAGATGGAAAGGAAGGTTATTATTTACCAGATGGAGTAAGAATCAATTCTGTGCATGGTCCCCTTTGGTTGAAAGGGTTTGTGGAGAAGAGGGGTAAGATTGGTGGGTTTGCATTTAGAAACTATGAACTGTTTCATCAGGTATATCTCGATAGAGGGAAGGAGGTTTAATGATGTCACCACAGGCAAGGTTTACAGCGTTAATGAGGGATCATTTTGCTGATCTGCCTATATCTATAATTGAGATAGGCACGGCCTCGGGGCTGTGGACTGAGCATGTGCTTAGGAATTATCCGGCTGTGGAAAAACTCTATACGATAGATCCGTATTACCACTTTCCAGGTGAGAAATATGAAGGTGGCAGGCCCCAGGAGTGGCATGATTATATTAAGTCGGTAGCCATTAAAAGGTTGAATAAATTCTCAAATGTCGAGCAAATACTCAATACTAGTGAAGATGCCTTGTCTCTTTTCAATAGTGAGACCCCTTTCTTTTTGGAATTTTCTGATTGTATCAAAGTAGAAGTGGATGTGGTTTACATTGACGGCAATCATAATGAGCTAAACGTCAGATTTGATGTGGAGAATTACTATCCTTTAGTTCGGGAAGGCGGGCTTTTTGCTGGTCATGATTATAACCTTCCGCAAATAAAGTGGATTGTGGATGAAAAATTTGGGAATGGGCTCAATGTTTTTGAAGGGGAGAGAATTTGGTGGACAGTGAAAACAGATACGCTTTCGTGGTAGGGGCAGACCGGGCTTTCTTTCCTGCAGCCAACGCTTTATTAAATAGTCTTGACTATATTGGGTTCGGGGGTTGCGTGGAGTTTATCGCATTTGGGGACTTTCCATTGGATTATTTGAAGAGAGTTCAGAAGGTGGTTAGTTATGATATCGTGGTCAACCATTTTGATCTTGACCTTTTTGAAGGAGCATTTGGTAAGAAGAAGGCCGACTATATGAAGAGGTACCGGTATAAAGTGGCGGCTCATGCGTCTGGGAAGTACGATGCTGTCTGCTTTCTCGATGTCGATATGTTCTTTGTACGGCCTGTGGATCTGTTTTTTGAGATAGCTTCGAACGGAATAATGTTGGGAGCCTCTAAGACTGGGAAGGTTCGGTATGGAGGGAATCCCTCTTACTATGTGGATGGGGAAGATATTATAGAGACTCCTATCTGGAACGAGAAGGATATTTGCTGTTGCCCGATATTCTTCAATGGGGGTTTCCGAAAAGTTTTTGAGGATGTTTACTATGCTTATACCACGGATAAGGGAAGGATGAAGGCTTCAGATCTGTTCGCCATCAATCTAATGATTCTTAGGAATAAAGCAGACAAGAGAATGATAACCCTTCCTTGCCATTCCTGGGTTGGTACTAATGAGGTGATGTTGAAACCTTTTACTAGAGTGATAGAGAAGGAAGGAAGACTTATATCGGAGAATGGGGATCTCGTGTATTCTATCCATGGTAAGTGGTTTTCTAAAGGGTGGCACGCTGGACAAGTCCTTCATATGGATCGAGTTATTGATAACTATTTAGGAAATGAAAAACATTGGAAAGCTTCGTATGAACGAGCCATGTCGGACATCATGAAATGGTTTATGAAGATGCAAACCTGGAAGATAGATCTTAGGGATTGGAGTCAACGTGTTAAAACTGAACATCTTGAGTTTATGTTCGGAAATAAAGGGGGTATTTAATATGATAGGTAAAAAGGGTAATTCGCCGGTGATATCCCCGGCAGTGTTTAATCAATTAGAATCCCGGTACCATTTTCCGTTTGAGGTCATGAAGAAGGATGTGGTTGGGTATGTTTGCACGGATATGGTATGGTTGCTTTATAGAGAAGGTGAGGCTTTGGTTAGAACGCCTTTTGCACGGAGCCGTTCATGGTTCAAGGCAATTATCTCCGATCCAGAATTCGCGGCGCTGAGACAGGTGTCCCAGATTTATGTAGTTTAGGAGGTTAATAATGCCAGTAACGCTTTCGGTACATGCAAAAAAAGAGTCGACCTATATTATTACGGCAACTTTTACTGATGAAGATGGGAATGCGGTGGTTCCTGCTTCGATCAAGTGGACCCTGACCGATGCCGGTGGGACTGTCATAAATGGAGAACTGGATGTAGTGGTTCCAGTGCCTGCAGCTTCGGTCGATATTTTGCTGCAGGGTCTTGATCTGGCCATTCTTGTCACGGATATCTCTTCTAACCCGACGAGGATCATCACGGTGGAGGCAACCTATAATTCTGCCCTGGGCTTGGGTTTGCCTTTGCACGGGGATGCCGAATTCGTGGTGGACGGCATGATAGGGATACCATAGAGGATTATAAGATTTCAGGAGACTGGAACTTTTCTATTATAACAAGGAA
>Ga0209986_10005725_pt1 | contig 10266 bp, 12 predicted proteins | sample BlataG_FD_183168 | JGI IMG/M metagenome (GOLD analysis project Ga0209986, IMG submission 183168) | Deep subsurface microbial communities from Black Sea to uncover new lineages of life (NeLLi) - Black_00105 metaG (SPAdes) (version 2) | ecosystem: Environmental > Aquatic > Marine > Oceanic >...
CATATGTTGATGCAATCGAGACCTTCAATGCTCGCTGCATGTGGCCGGGATTCAATAAAGACGCTCAAGACTTTGCTCAAAAACACCACATAACCGGGACTATCGGCTCTGACGCCCACGCGGCTTTTGAAATTGGGAAAGCTTCAATGCTCCTTCCTGATTTTCACGATAGCGACTCTTTCAAGAAAGCCTTAGGGGGCGCGGAACTTCGCTGCTCACTATCGCTACCGTGGGTACACATTACATCACGATATGCCGTATGTCGAAAGAAAGTAACTCGAGATTAAAATATAATAGGCAGTTACTAACACTTGACCATATGACAAGACCGTGTAAAATATTTTCAGAAAGGGGCGGTGGCGGAATTGGCAGACGCAGCGGACTTAAAATCCGCCGGTAGAGATACCTTGTGGGTTCGATTCCCACCCGCCCTACCTAATATTATGGGGTTTTAGGTGTAATTCCCCATCTATTAGGGACAAAAGGGCCTGTTTTTATGCAGGCTTTTTTATTTTGGGCATTTTCCGGTGCAATCTCGGTGCAATCCGGTGCAATTATCTAACAGTTTTTATATCTGAGCGCCTTGATCGGGCTTCACTGCCACAGATTTTTCCCCTATATCAATCGAAACTGGTGTTAGTAACTCATCCATCCGATCACCAACACCCTCATATGCAGCGGGGATCAGGTGACCATAAATATCCATCGTGGTGCTGGGTTTTGAGTGACCTAGGATCTTTGAAACCACAATAGGTGGCATCCGGTCGTTGAGCATTATTGAGGCTGCGGTATGCCGTAAATCGTGAAACCGAATCTCAGGTAATCCGACTTTCTTGAGCAACTTTTTATATTCCTTCGACAGATTCGATCCGCTTTGCGGGGTGCCTACCCTAGATGGGAATATCAAGTCATACTCCTGCCATTGGCTATCCGCAATAACTTCATCCAATTGCTGATTTCTATGATGCTGCCGCAGTAATTGCAGGGTCCCACTGCCAAGTGATATTGTTCGCCGACCAGCTCTGGTCTTTGGAGGTACAAACTTTCTGCCAATTCCGGTTACTCTTTGTACCTGTCTCTGGATCCTCATTTTTCCACTATTCCAATCCAGGTCAGACCATTTTAGACCTAGAAGTTCCCCTTGGCGCATCCCAGTCTTAACGGCTAAATGATAGAGGGCCTCATTACGATCACCTTGGATGCTTATAAAGAACTGCATAATCTGGTTTTCATCCCAGATTTTCATCTCTTTGTAGGGCATTTTAGGCTGTCTGGCTCCGTGAGCAGCATTGAAACCAACCAATCCACGCCGTACAGCATCTTGCAAGCTGCGGTGCAGGATTGAATGAGCCAAACGTACATTACGGATGGTTACACTTTCTTGGAGTAAATCCAGATACAGCTTCTCAACCTTATCAAGACTAAGATCATGGAGTTTGATCTTTCCGATATAGGGATAAATATAGTCACGTGAGATCTGCTCATAACGTTCACCTGTTCTGGGTTTCAGTCCAGTTTTATGAACTGATAACCAATCAGACAAGAACTGTTTAAGGGTGACTTGGGTTGAGCTATATGTTAGTCCCTTATCGATCTCGATCTGTGTCTTGCGAAGCCAAAATAGAGCATCTGATTTCTTTTTGAAAGTCTTCCCAAATCGCTTGTCGTCAATGGTTACCTGGGCACGCCAACTACCGTATGAGCGTTGGGTAATCGAACCCTCACCGTGGCCGCGTTTCTTTCTTGCCATTTTTTCTACTCCTTTCCTTTTGTATCAAGGAAAGAAGGTATTACATTCCCTGTCTTTTCAGTTGTTAAGGTACAGAACTGCTGTCTCATTGTATCAACAAACTGCTTGTAAGGGAGAAACGATCTAAAATGGATTTCACCGTGCGTGAAATCTTGTGTATAGGCTTCATCCATTTGTTGAAAGAAGCAAATCCGCTCAAGTAATGGTACTTTTGACATATCGATGAGGTCATCATTGCAATAGCTAAAAGGACTTTTCATGCAGCTTTTTGATATGACCTTTTCTATACTTGAACCGATCATCTTGATCATCTATCCTTGAAAGTCATTAGTATCACTATCGACTTAACGACAATTTTGTCCACATCACACCTCGATCCTGAGTGGTGGAAGTGGTACTGTTGCATCGGTCATTGCTAGAGAAACACCTGCATCTGTGATCATCTTCTCATTTCGCTGGATTGTGCGCAGGTTGGTACCAGAGGCAATCATTTGCTCTTTTGTCATATTCTGTCTCGCAATCCAATATCCTAATAGCCTGGTGCCTGTATTTGAACCGTATTCCTCAACCAAGATTTCTTGTGCACATTCACGATTGCAGGTGATGTGGTTATTCAAACGTAACTTATCTAGGTCATTTGTTAGCATCTCTACTATCCACTCTTTCTTGACATCTCTCAGTTGAGGGTTTGACACTCCCATTCGCCGCTCAATGTTATAAGGCTTGCGGAGTGTAGTTTCTTGTCGAAGTATGCCTTGGGCAATCGGGAGACGACACTGGTTTAGTTTGTCGTAAAACTTAGTTGTAACTACCTGCGATTTGTATTGCACACCCTCATTTAGGTACGGGCGCGTTTTTCGGTGAGGATATGACAAACAAGAAAATGATCTAATGTAATCAGGTACAAGCTCACCAACCTGATGGTTATAGCAAAGATCAATTCGGCCTAGGACGCCTTCCCAGAAATCGACTGTTGGCATCCCTTCGCATAAGGCGATGGACATGTTGACAATCTGAATTACAGCCTTCAACTGTTCCATGTCAGAGAGCATATCGACATTGTTTCCAAAGAGAACCTTTGGGACTGAAAACGTGATCTTCAACATTGGAGCAAGGAAACCAGGATTTCGGGGGTAGTAGATAGCTCTCAATATTACACCTCCATCAATAGGTACTCTTAGAATGTATTTCTTCTGAGTCTCCCCATTAGATTTACTGTAATGGTGAGTATCCCATTCTTCTAACTGGGTCTCTGTGGGTTCATCGTGAAACCTCAAGGAGACCGTATCGATCACGATGTTCCTCGCCTGATCAACAAATTGATACCTATCATCTCTCGCTGGCGTCGGGAAACTAGGAAAAGCATACGGATAGTTTCACGCATGGTGAAAAATTGCAGTGTTCTGGAAAGCCAACTCAGAAACTTCTTGGCTTCTAGACTCACTCCATCAATAGAGTACTCATTTAAGGAAACACCCCACCTAAACTGGAGTAGGTGCACATTGAACAGATCAGGTCGAAATCTATTTCGCCTGCCCAAACCAGATTTGGTATAATTAACCTCAGGTAGATCCGTTGTACTCTCGCGTTGGATTTGCCATAAGGACGCCTTGCCAACAGCATCACCTGTCGGCAAGGCATTTTCATCCTTAGGAGCCATTAGCATCAGATTTGACACCTATTACCTCAGGACCGTTTGCTCGATAGTCTTTAAACCCATCACCATGAGTATTTTCTGAGATGAATTGCTCAAGATCACGGGGCTGAACCCGACGAGAACTTCCGATATGAATACAAGGTATTTGACCTGTTCGCATCAATTGATACGCAAAGGATCTGCAAATATTGAGTGTTTGAGCCACCTCTTCAGCTTTTAACAATCTGCCTTGCATGGAACACCTCCATACTGGATATTCAATGAGGTGGAGAATTCCAAACTTCTCTCAAGAAATCCAAAGGAACATTTCCACCTCATTGATCTAAGTCTCTCTACGAGTAAGGGTTGTAGCTGCCTACAATCTCGAATGGCAATGAAAAATCATCAAGCTCAGAAAAGAAAAATTCTTCACTTGGAATGCCAACCGTAACGGTAATAGTATTCTCCTGTTTGATTGCAAGATCTGACACTTGTAATACCGCAGGGGTAATATTGAACTTTGTCATCTCAAGAGAGCTCAGACATCCCAAAAATACAGCAATCTCGCCTAATTTGAAAGATTGATGGGCTTGGGATGATAAACTCGAGTAATCTGGGTGACTTCCATTGAAACCCGCGGCTTCAATCATTTCTCGTACGACATTTGGATCCAAATCCCATCTGAAAAAGCTGAAGTCGACCCAATCTTTGTCCATGAAATTTTTGACGGACATTTGCATGTTGTAGCGATTTGACCAAAGGTCTCGGATTTTATATTGAGTATTCATTTTTGGTTCCTTTTGTTCTGTTATATTTTCAATTTGATTTACTTTTGAATTTTCCAATTCTTTTTGTGTTTTCATGTGACCTCCATGGTGAGATAAAAGTAGTTGATATGGATATTATTGGTTTTCAATATTTAGCTCTACACCTCCTTTCTCAAAATATGATAGTGGCCAGACGCCTTGTTTCTGAGCTGTTTGTCGGATTAGCCGACGCAGAAGTGCAGCAGCAGATAAACCACCTTCTCTCTCGGCTAATCGTTTTAGTGCTATCTTTTCCTCCCTTGTTAGTAAAAAACCAAACCGTTCTTTCTTTTTCATTTGTTACACCTCCTCAAATAAAAAGACACCGAAAATACAATATTTCAGTGTCAGTCTATCAAATTGAGGGGTAAGAAATCGGAAATTTCCGAAATTTCCAGTCGTTATTCTAGAAGGTCAGCGTCTCCTACTTTTATGATATTACGTATAGTCTTTTCGTCAATGTCATAATCCATGTCATTCAAAATTGCGATCTTTAAATCACTTAGGGAAGGAGATGCCTTCTTACTGCGTCCATCAAGAACTTCTTCTTTATATTTCTCATGTCGATCAACATATATGGCGTAAGCTTGTTTCCACTTTTCTCTCGTTTCTTCAGTTTTTGGTAAATAGCGACGTATTGAAAGGAACTTGATCTGATCATGCAATTCCTCGAAACGAATAATTTCCCATGCAATACTAATTTCTTTATAAATAGTTTCGATTAAAAAGACAAATTCAAATGTCTCACAAATTCCAATAATTTGTATATCATCTTCACTGAGATCCCTGAGGTCTAAATAGCCTACCGATTTATCTCCTTCATCCTCTAGTTCATTATCTATTTTTATTGATAAGATTAGATCAATAAAAAACTGTGCGTAATTCCCATGTTCCCTTTCTAAATTTGAAAAAGAATAATTAATTAAATGAAATATTTTGTTTTCCTGGTGATTATACTGGGGAAGATCGAATTGAGATACGTAGTGCAACCACTTTATAAAATTAATCCATTTAGCTCTGATTACGATGTTGAATACTTTGATTTCGTCATTCATTAGACATATTTCTCCATAGAAAAAGCACGGATTTAGGTATTAGTCTTCATGAAAAAATTTCACCATCAAGGATGAAAACGTGTCTATTTACGAGTTAGTTCTTCTGTTATCCTCCACGCCATGGAGGAAGTGGATTGTATCCAAGGATGGGGAGGAGATTAAGAAAAGAGCACCCAAAAATTTCTTCGGTGAGCGTGATTTCTATACAGTGTATGATGAAAAGGGAAATAGGCATCTAGAATTCGAGCACATGTTAAAAAAAATTGAGGACGGTTTTCTTATTGTTAGAGAAGCTATCAAACAGCACCAACCAATTAATGATGAAGATATGAAAGCACTGAGTTTGTTCATATCATCAGCATTTTCGCGAACAAGATTTCAAAAAAGTGATCAAAGAGAAATTTGGGAAGACCTTTTAAGTATTTATCACGTTTTAGGGATTCGCAGACAGATGCCAAGTTTGTACAGGCAAATTGAGAGAATTCGAGATCAACCAACCCCATTTTTTCTCACGAATTTCATTAATATCACATTACCCGTTCTAATGAGAATGAACTTGACAATAATGGAAACTTCACGAGAGATAGGATTTATAACTTCTGATAACCCCGTATTGTGGATAGACACATCTTTGATATTGCAAAATTTTCCCCTTACTTTCTATGGTTTAGGATCTCCTATGTTAGAAATACTTATGCCTATCTCTCCAAGGCAATTGGTTAAACTATCTTGGGTTGACCCCGAAAATTACATATTTATAGATTCTGAACCACAATTTGTTGACGAGATAAATTGTATGATTGTTGGCTTTTCTGAGGATTATGTGATTCAAAATCACAATATGCCCAATCCTTACTGGTTTGAGAGTTGGAACAAATAGGGAGAATAGTATATTCCCGGCGATATCTTGGAAATCATGTCCAATCGGATGAGAGGTTATGTTCTTCTTGTAATGATGCAACTCCCTATCCTTTGTATTCCCTGAAACCATCAACTAATTGCTTGAATGAGGTCGGTTTATATTCCTCGAAGCCTTCCTGGTCCACATAAACAAAGTCAAATTCCACATCTGACTGCACCCGGTTAATATCTTCGCACCACTGACGCAGCCGCTGCATCTTCAACGGCACGTCCAGGTCTTCCTGACCTTTTGTCTCGACAATGAAAATTCGCTTGTTTGATAGCTTGACAAAAAAATCCGGGTAATAGTTGGAGATATCTCCATCCGCGTTTACATAATCCAGCTTGAAATGGACCGCCAGATAATTCTTGGCATAGGAAACCACATCGTCGCAATCTTCTAGAAAGCTGGCGAACAAAAGCTCAAAATGGCTGTCACCAATAATCCGGTTAAACACGCTCTTTTTTGGAACGAGATAACTCTGATCCTTGGTCACAAAGGGGCGAGTTTGCCGCAGCTTGATGGTGTCCCGGATTTCGGCGTCACCTTTGTCCGCCACGGTGAGGGCGTTGATCGCTTTCTTGAACGTCTCAAGCAGGGTTTTTGTGGCGGCCAGTTCCGACAGGTTGCGCAGGGTGTTCGGGCTTTCCAGTTCTACTGGACCGTCAAACAACTGATCTTGCACAAACGCCTTGACCTTACCGTATAGTACGTCATAGCCACTGACCAGTCGCAGATCCTTCATGATGGTCTGGGTGAAGTAGCCGATGACACTGCGGTAATCAGCAATACCCGCAGTGTCGAGTATGGTGGTATGGGTAATCTCTCCAGTGGTGATGTCCTTAAAGACGATCTCGCGCTGCTCTTCCTCGCTGAACTGCAGGTAGGTCACTCGTTAATGTCCCAGTGCGCTCACATCCAGATCGCTCAGATTCTTATATTCCCGATAGACGCGCGGCGTTAGCACCGGGATTTCAATATCCAGCGCCTCGATGTCTTTTTTGACGTTTTCCTTGTCCACTTCCACAACCAGAGGGGTTATAGCCTGTGTACCTTCCCCCATCGGTTTGCGCTCCAGCACCACGCCTTCGGCCTGGATGGATTCCACAAAATCCATAAAGGCATCCGTACCGACCACGCTCACGTATTCTTCCAACCCGCCTGGGTACATTTTGCGCAGGCCGCGCCCCAGGGTCTGTTCGGGCAGGATGTTGCTCTTGGATGTATAGGGGCGCAAACCGACGATGGTAGTGACGTTGCGAACATCCCAACCTTCTTTGAGAACCATAACAGAGATGATTGCTTTGTAAGGACTGTCTAAACCATCAATTTCGTTAGCCTGTTTGCGAAGCTTATCTAATTCCTCTTTTGCTTTTCCTGTCCTGGCTTCGGAAATCTCACCATTTCTTTTAGTATGAATGACCAGTACCGCGTCTTTGAGATCGGGGTAGTGGCCTTCAAGGTATTCGGCGACTTCGTCACAATTGCGGGTGTCGTCGGTCATCACAAATAGAATGGCTTTCTTATCTAATTTTTCATGTTCAGCATACGCCTTGCGCCACTCGATCACACCCAGGTGAATATAATCCGCATATTTCTCGGTGTACTTGGCACTCTGGCGTTCCACCAGCTTGGCGCGGCTGGCGGCGTCGGGCAGGACAGGATGCTTGACCACGTTTTGCGAAATGGCCTCAACAAGTGGATAATCAACTACTGTCTGCACGAAAATCGCCCCGTTGTTGTGCTTGGGTGTAGCGGTCACGTCAACCTGTAGAGAGAGCTGCGTCCCCTTTTGTTTCAGGCGGTTGTGAATATCTTCAATTGATTTGAACCAGGCCATACGCGTGTCGTGGATGTGGTGTGCCTCGTCATTCAGTACCATCAGTTCGTCAATATCGCGCACGATCATGCCCAGATCTACTTTGGAGTCGGTGGTGGCACCAGTGGGATGTTTACCCAGGAAATAATCCCGCATGTCTTCATCCTCGGATGAAGCGGGGATGTCATCCCCGGCATAGACACGGTGGATGTTGGTCAGGAAGATGTTGCCGGTTGCCCGGGTGATGCGTACCTCATCTTGCCGATGCAGGGTCAGTTGAAAATCATCACGCCAGTTGCGCCCGTCCACGCCATTATCGGGGATGACAGGATCTTCAAAGAAGATGCGCAAGCCTTGAAAATCCTTGTAGATGCGATCCAGTACGATGATGTTGGGGGCGATCACCAGAAAGTTACGGGCAAGTTCTGATCCCGGCTCATACAGTTTGTGGAAAAAGCCCCATGTTAATATCAGGCTCAACACCTTCGTCTTACCAGTTCCAGTTGCCATTTTCACAACGAGCCGTCGCCAGGTTTCGTCAAACAGGCTTGCCGAAACCACCCCGGAACTGTCAAACCGCATCAGATCAAATTTGTCTTGTACACCAACAACGTCATATAGATAGATCACCGTCTCCAGCGCCTCGCGCTGGGCAAAATAATACTGAAACTCAGCCATTGTACCATCGGCCTGGGGCAGAAGGTGTGAGGTGTTGAACCACCAGTTGAGCAAGCTCTTACTCGTGTCGGTCGCACCGACGTATCCGCTGTCGCGCCACTCCTTCACCTTTCGGCGCAGCTGCGAGACCAAAGGCGGCATTAGTTTGTCCATGCTTGTATCACGCAAGGCTTCATCCGCTGGGAACCAACGCATTGCCGGATCGAGGATGGTATAGGGCGATTGGGGGAAGTTCGGATGGAGTGCCATTATTAGTTCCCTCCTACGGTGACTTCGACGATAGTCATGGTGTCGTTGCCGAAAATGTCTACTACCTTTACCGCAAGTTTACGCCGGCCTGGAGTGCATTCGTGAAATATGCTTTGTAGTTCCAGCGAGCGGTCCTTTTTGGTGCGGAAGGACTGCCACTCGTTTTCAAAGATAAAATCCCCGGTCCAGACTTCCTCATATTCCGGCATGTCCAATTGCTCGGGCTGTTCCAATCCAGACATCTGTACCTGTTTTAACTTCTCGCGCTTCACGCGGATGATCTCGCGCTTGCTTTCGAAGTTGAAATCAACCGCCCAGTAATCAATCCAGTCGGTCCATTTCTGAGTAAGTACCTCGCGATTGACAATGCCGCGCGCGTCCTTGCTTACCTTCACGATCTGGCCCTTCTCCACCACGATCTTGCTTCTTTTGTTCTTGATTGTGGCTTCAGCGTTGGCGATGGTATCCTGCGAATAAAACACCGAAAAGTCGGTCAACTCCACCGCCACGCTGTTTTTCTTGACGAGTGGCCTGACCTCGATGTAGGAAACATCATGAAAGACAACCTGGTTCTTTTCAACAGCCCGCTTGTCAAAGACTTCGGCAGGGATGTACTTGGGGGCGATATCGATGCCTTTGGCGCGGGCTTCGTCCAGCACGTTGGGAAACAGCCCCATCTCGAACTCAAAGCCCAGAATGTCCACGCGGGTAATGTGCTTCTGGCGGCACTCAAGGATGACCTCTTCCACGAACAGGCGCGTCAACGGCAAGTTTACCGGACCAACAACTACCATCCGCCCGGCTTTTTTGCCGTGGAAAGAGGTAAAGCCGTCGACCTTTTCGGCACGGTAGGCGCTCAAGATCAGGTCTAGGAAAGCAGCTTCCTTTTCTTCCAGTTGCTTTTGCTGTTCAGTTTCACGCAGGTTGGGGTTGACACCGATGTAGTGTTGGCGCTCGTACTTGCCCAGGTTGAGGATTTCAAATGCGCGATAGTTTTTGCCTTCAGCCTTGAGCTCCCGTTGCACACCGATCATGCGTTTACGTGTAGTATGGATGGCGAACTTTCCCAGATCAGCAACGATCCACTTTCGCCCAAGTTTTTCCGCTACAGCGGCAGTAGTGCTGGATCCGCAGAAGAAATCAGCAACCAGATCGCCTTCGTTGGAGGAAGCTTTGATGATGCGTTCCAGTAGGGCTTCGGGTTTTTGGGTGGGGTAATCGACGCGTTCATCGGACATTACATTAAGAAGTAATTGAACCTTATAAAGCCTAGAACAAATCGTGCATCATGGTTGTTTATCCAACTCAAAAAAGGAGTTCAACCATGAGCACGATACCCACAAGTCTAACAGAAAAACAGTTTGATGAACAT
>Ga0209986_10005726_pt1 | contig 10265 bp, 6 predicted proteins | sample BlataG_FD_183168 | JGI IMG/M metagenome (GOLD analysis project Ga0209986, IMG submission 183168) | Deep subsurface microbial communities from Black Sea to uncover new lineages of life (NeLLi) - Black_00105 metaG (SPAdes) (version 2) | ecosystem: Environmental > Aquatic > Marine > Oceanic >...
GCTCGGTGCTTAAACCTTGCTCGACGGCCATGTCGGCAAGTTCGTTGGCTGCAGCGAAGCACATCGAATCGGTGATCGTTGTAGCGCGCACATCCAGTGTTCCGCGGAAGATACCGGGGAAGCCCAGCGAATTGTTGACCTGATTGGGGAAGTCGGAGCGTCCGGTAGCCACGATGGCTGCCCCGCCCTCTCTAGCCTCCCAGGGCCAGATCTCAGGCACCGGGTTGGCGCAGGCAAAGACGATGGCGTCCTTGGCCATCTTGCGGATCCAATCTGTTTGAAGTATGCCCGGACCCGGTTTGGAAAGGGCGATAACCACATCGGCGCCTTCCATGGCTTCAGAGATACCGCCCTGGCGACCTTCCTCGTTGGTTATTTGACAGAACTTCCATTTGTCCAAGTACTCGGCTTTACGCTGTTCAAGGTCCTTGCGCTCTTTGTGCAGGATGCCTTTGCTGTCGACCATACGGCACAGCGCCGGGGTGGCGCCGGCGGCGTAAATCAGGCGGGCGTTGGCCACGTTTGAAGAACCAACGCCGATGAAGGCGATCTGGACTTGTTCAAGTTTCTTGCCGACAATCTTTAGGGCGTTGAGTAATCCTGCTAGGGTGACGGTGGCCGTGCCCTGCTGATCGTCGTGCCAGACGGGGATTTCAGCTTGTTCACGCAACGTGTCCAGTACCCGGAAGCACTTGGGTTGGGAGATGTCCTCTAAATTTACCCCACCGAAACCGGGTTGGATCAAGAGCACGGTCTCGATGATCTTATCCGGGTCTTTGGTGTCGAGCATGATCGGCCAAGCGTCGACGCCGCCCAGGTACTTGTAGAGTAGCGCTTTGCCTTCCATCACTGGTAGGCCAGCTTTAGGGCCGATGTCACCCAAGCCGAGCACGCGTGTACCATCGGAGACCACGGCTACGGTGTTCCATTTATGGGTATATTCGTACACTAATTCCGGGTCTTCAGCGATTGCGCGACACGGAGCGGCGACGCCGGGGGTATACCAAATGGCGAAGTCGTTAAAGTCGCGCACCCGAGCCTTGAGGGCTACTTCAACCTTCCCGCGGTAGAAGGGGTGGAGCCTCATAGCGTCCGTCGAGGGCTGCTCAGCCCTGGCCAACAGTTCCTCAATGTCAAGCGGAGAATCAGTATTAGACATGCGTTTACTCCTTGTAATAGGTAATCAGCAATCAATAGTTAGATATGAGAGGCTTCGATCAAAGTAGGGACCCCGGAACCAGGAGCCTGAGCCTCAAAGGACTGATGGCTGAAAGCGGTTTGTTAAAGACGCAGGTAAGAATCGGTATAGATGACTTTATTCAGCAGCACCTGGACAGTTTTCCAAACATCCACCTGAGCCGAGTCAGACATATCCACTTGGTCTGGCTGGAGCTCTTCCATTGCTGCCACCGCATCGAACAGTTTCAGGTACAGGGCACTGACTGGCGTGCTGTCGTCGCGCTCCTCCACAATCCTTATGGTTTCCATTAATTCGGTGTCAAGCGGATCTAGGATGGCGGCGTCAAGACCGGCTGCCATCAGCATAACCACGTACACGCGGTTAATTAGGGGTTGCATCTTATATGGGACCTGATTGACCACGTTCGAGAGACCAACGACGGTCATCGGCGGTGGATCCATCACCATTTTGAGCATACGAACTGTCTCGATTGCCTCCGGGACGTACTCTTGCATACCGGAAACGGTTAGGATCAGGGGGTCGACAAAGAGATTTTCCATCGGGACGCCGACTTCGATGGCGCGCGGGATGAGTTTTTCCATCGCAATCGTGATGCGGGCGTCAGCGCTGACTGGGATGCCGCTCTTCTCCAGACAGAGCGCGATTAGTTTAGCGTCGTATTTCGCAGCCAATGGTGGCACGTTGGCAAGACGCTCCTCCTCCGCAGAAGTGGAGTTGACAATGGCGTTGGAGCCCACCCTTTTGAGACCAGTTTCGATAGCGGCTAAGTTGGTGGTATCAAATGAAATCGTCATTCCCGGTACAGCTTCCTGCATACAGTCAAGCAACCAGTCCACAACCTCCGGACCGTCTTTCTTGCGTGGTCCAATATTCAGGTCAATCACGTCAGCCCCAGCTTCTTTCTGTTTTTGGGCCAGCCTGACAAAGAAGCCCCCGTCCCGATCTTTAAGGGCCTGCTTGACCTTTGCCGAGACGATGTGGATGTTCTCTCCGATCTTGTACATCAATCCTCTCCTCTGTTGTTAGTGAACTCGCTTCGATCCTTATAGCGAATTCAGGATTCGGTCAGTCATGGTTTCAACGGCCTGGAAGGCCGGCGAGTCCCCATCCATTTGTACCAGCGGTTGACCAAGGGCGTCCAATTGGTTGACGATCTCGTCGGCGGGGATCATAGCCGCGACCTCAAGATCGAGGTCGTCAATGGCTTCTTGAAGCGGCTGAGGCAATTCGCCCTGCAGCCGGTTGACAACTAGCATCAACCGGTGAACGTTTACATCAATTTCCTGGGTTAGTTTGGCCATCTCCGATACAGCACGTACACCGCGAATGGTGGGGTCGGTGATCAGCAGGAGCAGGTTGACGTCGCGGGTGGTACGGCGGCTGATGTGCTCCATGCCGGCCTCGTTATCGACCACCACGAAATCGTAGTTTCGGTTTAGTTTGTTAATGATCTCCCGGAGCATGTGGTTGAAGGCGCAGTAGCAGCCTGGGCCCTCTGGTCGACCCATGGCGAGCAAGTCTATTTGCTCACTCTCTTCGAGAGCCATTTGGATCTCATGTATCAGGTAGTCCTGCCGGCTTATAGCAATGCCCAATTGACCGTCCAATGCCCTCTCTGACATTTGTTCCCGGATCTCACCCACCGTGGTTGGCATTGGCAACCCCAGTGCCAGGTGTAGATTGGAGGATGGGTCGGCATCGATGGCCAGCAGCGGACCTCGAGCATGCTGCAAGAGCGAACGGATCATAAGCGCGGCGATGGTGGTCTTTCCCGTACCGCCTTTACCTGCTAGAGCAATTGTTCTGGTCATCAGTACCGCCTCGCATTGTCTTTTGAAAGTCGTAGATTCAAGTGATCACTCTTATGCTTTCAAATCCCCAATCCCTGATCCTTATTCCCTAATCCCGGTCATCTTCAATCATGCTCCCCGCGTCGCCCTCCCATGTCCTGATCTCAATCCTGTCTATGATGCTCCCAAACCTCAGCCACGCTTGGAAAGCGGTTAATTTCGGTGTGGGGCAGGAAGAGGGCGGCGGTGAAAGCTTCGAAGAAGGTGTTGTCAGCCGAGAGTTCGATGTAAGTCATCCCCTGGGCGATGTCCCGTATCTGCTCAAATGCCTGCCGCGAGAGCAGCGCTATATAACTTCCTAAGACGGATGTGTTGCCGAGAAAACGGAATTGGTCCCAGGGTAGGTCGGGCAGCAATCCGATCTTGACCGCGTTCTCAACGTTGATGTATTTCCCAAATGCTCCACCGATGAGCACTTGATGGACATCGGCAAGATCAACGCCGACGTTGGCGGCGAGCACGCTAAAGCCGGCGTAGATCGCGGCCTTGGCTCGCATCAGGTTCTCGACATCGACCATGGTCAAGACGATGTCGCGCCCGGTTTCGGTTTCATCAGCCCAAGCGACGATGTACTCCGGCCCGTGTTCACCCTGACGCACGCGGTGAGTATTCAGGTCTAGCTTCATGTTTCCGGCGCGGTCGACAACACCGGTGACGAACAACTCAGCCAGGAGTGAGATCAACCCTGAGCCGCATATTCCTCGCGGCGCGACGTCCCCGATGACCCGAATCGTGGGCTCGAAGGTTTCTGAATGGATCCATACTTCTTCGATGGCGCCCGAAGTAGCCCGCATTCCGTCCACCACCCCGGCGCCTTCGAAAGCGGGACCAGCGGAACAGGCGCAAGCCACCATCCAATCACGCGTACCGAGCACCATCTCACCATTAGTTCCGATGTCGATGAACAAGGTTAGTTCATCCATGTCGGGTAGACCGCAGGCCAGCACACCGGCGCTGATGTCGGCGCCGACGTAAGACGCTACACCGGGTAGGCAGAGGACTGAAGCCTGGGGGTGTACTCCGAGATTTAATTCTGAGGCTAGGTAGGATTGTGGGAAGTTGACGGTCGGTATGTATGGCGTCAGGCGGATCGATGACGGCGGCAAGCCGAGAAAGAGATGGATCATGGTCGTGTTGCCAGACACGGTTACCTTGTGTATGCCCTCCGGCGGTACCCCGGTTCGCCCCTTTAGCCTCTCGAGAAGGGTGTCTATCGTTTGGCGTATAAGCTTCCCCAATTCATTGAGATCAGTTTTCTCGGCGTAGATGATGCGTGAGATAACATCCTCGCCACGGGCGATCTGGCCGTTGTACTCAGCGGCTGAACTCATGACCTGCCCGGTGGTCAGATCAACCAGGAAAGCGGTTACAGTTGTGGTGCCAATGTCGACAGCCAGGCCGATTGGTCGGATTGGATCCGGACTCAGGTCAATCAAACGGGCTGGGCCGGAGGTTGGCGCTTGGGTTTCGAGCACTACCCAAGGTGACCATTCAGCTGTTCGCAGGGTCGTTCCTAGCCGACGAAGTGTCGCCAAGGGGACGTCGAGTGGAGTATATCCATGATCCGCCAAGGCTTTCTCCAGACGGGATAGGTCATCTAGGTTGTCCTGCAGTGAAGGGGAGGTCAGGTTAACCTGAAATGCTTGAACGCTCTGTAAGGCTGCAGGATCGTATTCAAAGGGCAATTCGACTTTACGAGCGGCCTTGGTCGTCACCAGGCGGCGTTCAATCCGTTCCTGCTCTGGAATAGTAATCGTTGTGGGACCTTCGATCACGGTTTGGCAGGCCAACGCGTATCCGGCGTCTAGGTCCTCGGCTGAAAGGCGGATCGTGGATCGCCGGCGTACTCCGTTTTCCTCGATGATCACCGCACAACGCCCGCAGCGACCTTGCCCGCCGCATGGTTGAATGAATTCCAGGCCTGACTGCTGGATGGCCTCGGAAATCAAGGTGCCAGTGGGGACCGTGATGGTTATGTTCGATGGCAGGAGAATTACTTTATGAGAAGCCAAGATCTTCTTTCTCGTTGAGCATAGGAAGCCGGCGCGGGCTTCTGAAGTTTGCTATCGATATTCGGATCGGCGTCGTTGGTTAGATAATCCTCTATACGGTCGTGGTTGGAGATGCGTTGGGCAGGAAACGGATTTAGGCGGGATGTTGGCACACACGGAACCTTCAGGGCTTCATCTTGTTTATTGGGGCCTCGGTGAAGCATTGGGAAGACTATCATCACTGTGCAAATGCCATCTAGTACTTAGCGCGGTTCTCCATTTCAAGCGATATGAAATGTTTCCCCGTAGCGGTGTCGGTAATTCAATTCTAGGGGCAGGATTTCAGTTCAGCCACATCGCTTTAAGATAGGAGGTGATGTCAACTGCTTCGCGCGGGCCAACCATGATTTCCCAACCCGGCATCTCTTCCTCCAGTTCGCCTGAGATCACCGCTACGTGGCCGGGGATGATCAACTTGTGGTGAGAGACTTTCTCCTCGACATTGAAGGCTTTCGAGTCTTTGGCGACACGCTCAGCGTCGAACTTGCCGGCCGCCCAGGCGGTAAGCACACTCATCCCCTCGGAATCGGTAACCAGCAACCAAGCCGGTTGGCCTGATCCTTCGACCTCATTGGCTACGGAGAAGTAGGTGATGGAGAAGTTGGTAGTAACCATCAAAGGTGAGTCCTTGTCAGGCGAATTGATCTCGTACACCCCAGGTTGCACCTGGATCGGCTTCTGCGGGTTGGTGTAGATATTTTGACGCAGGACCAGCAGTGCATATAGGCTGGCCGGGTTGAACTCCTCGAGCACGATCAACCCGCCGTACTTGGCGATGTGCTCAGTGGCGAGTAAGGTTTCATCGACCTCTCCGCTTACGCCGGGGAAGGTGATAATGGGGTAGCCCAGTGGACGGAAAGTCTTCTTGAGCGCTAGACGGCGGAGGGTTGTCAGGCGCTCAAGGGAGTCAAGGTAACCTGAGACCTCTGGGTCGAGCACTAACTCTTCTATGCCGGCTTGTTTCAGTTTCTGGCTGAGATCGGACAAAGCTTCGAGCGTATCAGCGCGCACGGCGAGCGGGATGCCAGCCTGTTTGGCGACCTCGGCCATCGCTTCCCAGTTATCCTGGTCGGCGGCGTACAGCAGCGGCCGGGTACCGTTTGTTGCCTCAAGGCCAGCCTTGGCTAGATCTGCAGTTGGGGCGAGCAGGATTAAAGGTTTCTTGCTGACGGAGAGTATGGCCGAGACGGCAGCGTTGAAGGTCGCCGGGTCACCCGATGCGGCCTCGACCGCGAAACCATCCAAGTGCAGGTCGATGCCCACATAGTCCACCGTGTAGAGGTCAGCCTCAGTCGCTTTGCGTTTGAGTTCATCAGCATCATCAGTGTCCCGCAGGCGCCAGAAAAGCCCCGGCCTATGGTAAAAGGTTTTCTCATGGCGGAAGAGGACAGTCTCATTGCCGACCTGCACTTCACCTTCTCCACCTTGTATTGTAACCAGAGCAATAGGCGGGGCGGAAGCGGCCTCAAGTTTAACCTTCGCTTCCTCACTGACGTGTGGGCAATCTTTGAGCGCAGCCTGCTTGGCGGCCAACTTCATGGCAAAGGCCAGGCAGGTGGGGTAGTTGCAATCCTTACAGTTAGTCTGTGGTAAGAGTTTATAAATTTCAAGACCAGATAACGCCATTTTATACCTCCGCCTGGGTTACCCTGTCGCGGCTGGGTTTACCAGGGCGTCAATGACGGCCCGTACCCGGCGCAGACTCTCGGGATGTCGGAGCACCAGGATGTCGGCTCCGGAGTGGATCAGTGTGGTAGCGGTGATCGCTTCCCATTCCAGCGCTCGACGCTCCCAATCGCCCCAGGCCTCAGGTACACCCTCGCCGACCTTGGATTCCTTAACCTTCCAGGTTTCAAAGCCTGGATTGACGAGCATAGGCTGCTGAGTCATCGTATCGCCCTGAAAGGCAGCCAGTCGCAAGCGCTCCATGACCGAGAAGCCATATTCAATCCCGTATCCGAGTGCGCCAGTTGTCGGGTCCATGATGATGCGCTCGAGGGGCAATCCCATGTCATGGATCAGAATTACTAATTGCTTGGACAGGTTGACATCCATGGGAGTCTTGGACTGTACTAGATGGTTGTGGGCTAACGCTGCGGCCACGATAGTGCGGTAGTTCTTTTCCTCGCAGATACCAAGCAACAGGCGTTCACCCACAGCCTCCTCGGCAACAGCCACGAGTAGTTCGTTGTCTACTTCTGACTGACCCGGACCAGCAACGGCCAGCGGGAGACCGGAGGCCTCCAGCACTTTTCGTACTACAGCCCGTGCGTTCTCGGGGGTGTTGGGTTCACCATCGACGGTCGTCAGACTGAGCGCCAGGTAGATCATGTCGGCGCCGGCGGTTTCAGCCGCCTTAGCCCACTCTCCGGGGTCCTCCATTGCCTCCCCCCAGGTCTGGTGCAGTAACAGCGACCAGTCATCAGGTTTGCGATCGCGGATTTCCAGGGCCAGAGCAGGGGGGTTGGGGGTCACGCCTTCGAAGTGTAGGAAGGGCATAGCAGTCTCACCGCCAACAGTTAGAGTGCACGAGCGGGTGCCGCCCTCGTCAGCCGTAGCACCCAATGTGACCTCACACACAGAACCGGTCCACTTCTCCTTGGGGATTTCAACGGTCATAGGGTTTAAATCCTCCATACAAAAGGTATATCAGGGATTAGGGATTTGGATTCAGTGTTTTATGCCTGATCACTACTCCCCAATCCCTTTTCCCTATTAGTTTTTATAACAGCGATTCCATCGTCAATGCCGGGTGATCTTTCTCCTGCAAGTGCTTGAGTAGTCCCTCAACGTCGGTGCAGATTTTTTCATCAGCGATCTTGTCAATCAGGTCCGGATCGCCTTCACGCTCAGCGACCTGCTTGAGTTGTTCAGCCATTTGTTCCTTGAAGATTGACGACATCCAAACCACACGTTTGAAACCGCCATCCGCTGGGATGAACTTCGGGCTGATGATGTAAAACTTGCCGTGCCCCATTACGCCCGGCGACTGTAATCCACCGCCGGCCACGCCAGCCAGGGTGGAAAAGGTCATCCCGGCAGGTGTCATGCTGGTATCTTCACGGCTGACGATCATGAAGCCATTAGCTTCAGGGATGACCATCATGATGCACTCGAAGCAACCGCAGGCGGTCATCGGGTTTTCCATGATGGAATACATCGTCACCTCGGATACAGACCCGTGAGATGCCTGCACCGCATATTCATTCACTCCAGTGAAGTAGCCCTTTACTTCATCTAAGCATTGGCCTTTTTTAATCGGCTGGTTGGGCCCAGTGGGATTTATTTGGAAGGAGGCTTTGCAATCCAACCAGTTGTAGGCACCGCAAAGGCCAAGCCGCTCAGGGCTGACGATGCATACGTGGTCTGGGGCGAATGACTGGCACAGGGTGCAGGAGTAGAACTCTTCTACGCTCTCATCAGTCATCGTGCCGATACGCACGTTGCGCTCGTCGTAAGCTGCTCGAGCCTTTTCGAGCCATTCAGCGTATAGATCGGGTTCAGTGATGATCTTCACCTGCACCTTGTCGACGATAGCGCCAAAGTCACCATGGAAACGGGCGTACAGGATGTCGCCGAAGTGTTTAAGGGTGAAACCTTTTTCAGTGGCGGTCTTGCTGAGACGGATCCAGGCAATATCGCGCTGGCCAATGTGTTGCACGCCGGAAGCGCCGTTGATGAAGTAGTGGATTTGACGTTCGAGCACCGGTTCGAAGTCCTTTTCCATCTTACGCCCAGCAACCTCTACTATGATGCCTATATTCATGTACCCACCCTCTTCGATATCATCGAAGCCAGGGCCGATGAGCTCGATGTTGCCATCCTCGACTTCATCCAAGTCGGCCATATGCAGATATTCGAAAGCCCGGCTGTTCTTGCCGCCGAACTCGATACGCATGTCAGCCCTGCGGACCACCTCGCCCTCGAAAGCCGAGCCGTAAGGTACCGGGACGGGCACTTCGGTAATCTGGATTTTAACCCCCCGCACCTCAATACACCTCTGAACTAATCTTGCGGCCTTTTCTTCTTCCGTATCGGCTTCAATTTCGTTCCAGGGCATGGAGACGACATGCTCGTAGCGTGTTACCCCGGTGGGAAGGATCTCGGGGATGATTGTGTCGGCGATAACCGGGAATCCGTAGGAGATCGCTCCTGCCGCAGCAGCGTATTTTAGGTCGTCAACCTCGCCTAGCGCGAGAGCAAAGGCGAAGACGCGGAACTTATTGTAGAGCAGAATCTCTCGCCATTGCCCGCCTTTCTTGCCGCCGAATGTCAGCGCCGAACGGGTGGCAAAGCCAAGAGCATATATAGCAGAGAGAGTATCGCGTCCGAAGGGCACGATATAGGTGTCGTACCCCATCTCCACCCCTTCTTCAGCCAATTGGTCGATGATCGACCGCCCGTTGACGTTGCCTGAGAGGAAGGTCAAGATGCTGCGTCGCTGTAGTTCGCGCACGATGGCGACAGCGGCAGCGTTCGAGTGGGCTGCGCCGATGATGGCGGCAAACCCAGGCATCCGGCCATCCACCAGTTGAATGCCCCATGAGCGGAGCTGGATGTCATCTATCGGGCCATTCAGGTGACCATCAGCTGCTGGACCCCCGCCATTATCAGGGCTGGTGAAAGATGTTGACCCGGCCAACTCTAAGCCGGGGTAGAGTTCGGGCTGCTCCCCATAGACAAATCGGATGGCTTCGATCGCCTCGGCGGCGAGCAGGGTTGCCATACCGGAATCCAATGTCTCTCCCAGGTATGGGGTCCAGAGTTTCTCGTCTGGAACGGGATGGAGCATCTTCTTGGCGTGCTCCAGTACCGGCTCCAGGTGGCCAAGGGTAGATACCTCGGTGCCCAACATGCCAAGCATGATAGGCAAGTAGTAGGCGGTATTGGGGAAGGCTACTTGGCAATCAATGCCCTTTTCAGTTATAGCCTTCTTCAATAACCCTTCAGCTTCAGCCACAAGGGCGTTGGCGCCTCGAATGGCGCGAGTAGCAATGTAGCGTGACATAGTTATTCTCCTCCCTACTTCGCCTGGTTGCCATAGATGGCTTCGATCCGCTCAGGTAATGGGAGGGCGGTAAGCTCTAGCATACGGGCATCACCGCTCTTGCCCCACTTGCTGGGATCGTATTCGGGTAAACCAAGGGCAGCACGTTTCTTGTC
>Ga0209986_10005727_pt1 | contig 10265 bp, 13 predicted proteins | sample BlataG_FD_183168 | JGI IMG/M metagenome (GOLD analysis project Ga0209986, IMG submission 183168) | Deep subsurface microbial communities from Black Sea to uncover new lineages of life (NeLLi) - Black_00105 metaG (SPAdes) (version 2) | ecosystem: Environmental > Aquatic > Marine > Oceanic >...
AACAAATAGCTGGTCCCAACTTCCATCCGAAGACTGGTCGGCAACTGTTTTCGCATACAATTTTTTCTTTAAGGTTGTATCAGCTTTAGTTTCCTTTTCGAATATTTCTCTTCTAAGGTAAACGCCGATATGTGACTCTAGATTTGCTACGTAATTAAGCGGGTTGACCTTCAACTCATTTAACACGTTCATTTTTATAAAACCACGAACGGTAATTTTAGCTCCAAAAAAAACATAAAAGCCTTTCTGCCATTTCCGCCTTCGTCATCTTTCCTTTATCGTCTAGAGTGAACCTTAACATTATGCGGTCGGTCAACTGGTTCTTAGTGTTAAAGGTTTCATGGCAACTTCCACATTCAATATCAGATTCTAGTTCAATAGCATACCATGACGCTTCTGCGTAGTATCGCCCGCATTGTGGGCAACGAAACACTGAAACGTCCAACCAAGCTGTCTCATCCATCAAAATCCCTATCCTTTTTAAATGATAGCACGGTTATAAAGCAGACATAGAACACATATATTTTCAGCACAGTTGTATACCTCACTATAGTTGGTGCATGTTCATGTCTAAGATCAAGGTTGCGTTAGTCGGAGTTGGAAACTGCGCGTCAGCCATAGTTCAAGGAGTCCATTACTACAAAGACGCTGAAAAAGAGGAAGAAGCGGTAGGACTGAAAAACCTCTTTCTCGGAGGCTATCATCCACGGGACATCGAGTTCGTCTCCGCATTCGACATCGAAACTAGAAAAGTTGGAAAAGACCTGTCAGAGGCCATTTTTTCCCCACCCAACAACACCTTAAAACTCGTTGATGTCCCAAAATTGGATGTGCCAGTTTTGAAAGGCCCTGTTTTGGATGGTGTAGGCGATTCTGTAAAAGACATCATCAAGATAGTCGACGCCCCAGAGGTTGATGTAGCCCAGAAGCTTAAGGAAAACAATGCAGAGATAATCATTAGTCTCCTTCCAAGCGGGGCGATAAAAGCTTCAAGATGGTATGCCGAGGAAGCACTTGAGGCAGGATGCGCCTTCATAAATGCTACGCCTGTTTTTATTGCCAGCGACGCCGCGTGGAGTAAACGCTTCGATGAAGCTGGACTGCCCCTTGTAGGCGACGACTTGGTAGATCAGGTGGGCGCCACGGCGCTCCATAAGACTCTCCTGAGATTGTTGGCTGACCGAGGTGTTTCAATCTCTGAAACTTATCAGCTCGATGTGGGTGGAGGCACAGAATCTCTTAACACGCTTGAAAGAACAAGAGAAGTAAAAAGGATTGTGAAGACTAAAGCGGTTGAAACAGCCTTGCCATACAAGACTTCTATCATAGCTGGGTCTACTGACTACGTTGATTTCTTGCAGAATCGGCGAGACAGCTATTTCTGGATTAAAGGATTGTACTTTGGAAGAGTTCCTATGCAACTTGATATGAGGCTTAGCACTGTTGACGCTCCTAACGCTGGTTCTGTAATGTACGATGTCATTCGGGGAGTCAAAATTGCCCTTGACCGAGGATTGGCCGGTCCTCTCTTAAGCGTTTCAGCTTACGCCTTCAAGCACCCCCCACAAATGATGCGGCTGGAAGAAGCTGAACGACTGTTTAGAAAATTCATTGTTGGATAAACGTTGAAAAAACGTGTTCGTGGTTTGCTCTGTTATTCGTAGAATTAGAAAATCGAATAAAAAAAGGAAAGGTTTTGCCGTGCCTACTTCTTCTCTTCCTTTTCTTCAGCTGGCTTTTCTTCGGCTTCGATCTCCTCAATAGGCTTAGGAGGCGGTGTTGTAGCCATAGTCCATCCGATCCAAGCGCCAATGACTAGTACGGCAACGAGTGCTATGTACACTGGTGCACCTATTAGCCACATTTGAACAATTTGTGTGCGCTCAGCCTCTGGAACCCAGTGGATCCAATCCTGCCAGACCAGTGTTACAGTATATAAGACTGCAATGACCACGCAAACTAGGCAAATTAGCCAACCAATGGCTTGATCCTTACTAACCATGTGACCACCAATTTAGCCTTTTTTATGAATGCAACCTATTATAAAGTTTATGTCTCGTTCAGATGGTTCCAGCTTCCCAACCGATGATATACTTCTTTTGTTCTTCTGTAAGTTCATCAATCTTCACATTCATCGCATTCAATTTAAGGCTGGCTACGAGTTCATCAATTTCTTTAGGCACCATGTAAACCTTCGGTTCCATCTTCCCTTTTTTCACTAAATGTTCAACGCATAAGGCTTGGTTTGCAAAAGACATATCCATCACTTCGGAGGGGTGACCTTCTGCTGCTGCGAGATTTACGAGTCTTCCTTCAGCTAGTAGATAGAGTCTCCGCCCGTTTTGAAGGGCATATTCCTCGAGGTTTGGGCGGATGGTTCGTTTTGAAGATGAAATACTTTCCAGGTCGGATATGTTGATTTCCACGTTGAAGTGTCCGCTGTTGGCGAGGATGGCACCATTTTTCATCTTGAGCATATGTTCTTTTCTGATGACGTTGAGGTCTCCCGTGGCGGTTACGAAGATGGCACCCATCTTAGACGCCTCATCCATAGCTGTTACGCGGAAGCCATCCATGACCGCCTCAAGAGCTCTAGTCGGATTCACCTCGGTGACTATCACGTTTGCGCCCATGCCCCTAGCCCGGAAGGCCAGCCCTCGACCGCACCATCCGTACCCGCATACGACAAAGTTTTTCCCAGCCAACAAGATGTTTGTGGCGCGGAGTATTCCATCTACGGTGCTCTGGCCTGTACCGTAACGATTGTCAAACAAGCATTTTGTGTATGCGTCGTTTACAGCCATAATTGGGTATTTGAGGGCACCTGTTTTTTCCATGGCCCGCAACCGCATGACCCCTGTAGTTGTTTCCTCTGTGCCTCCTTTGATGTTTCTTAAAGCTTCTTTTCTTTTCATATGCACCATGCTTACGAGGTCGGCGCCATCGTCCAACGTGATTTGCGGTGTGTGGTCAATGACCTGGTTGACGCACCAGTAGTATTCTTCGGTGGTTTCGCCGCGCCACGCATACACGTTTATTCCCTTTTCTGCAAGAGCCGCGGCTACTTCGTCTTGGGTTGAGAGTGGGTTAGATCCGCACAGCGCAACGTCCGCTCCTCCTGCCACGAGTGTTTCTATGAGCACTCCGGTTTCTTTTGTTACGTGTAGACATGCGCCTATCATAACATCTACAAGCGGCTTTTCTCGTTGAAATCGTTGTTTGACTTGGTTTAGAACTGGCATGTGCATGGAGGCCCATTCGATAAGTAGGCTTCCTTGTGGGGCTAGGCTGGCTTTTTTAATTTTGAAGCTTGCCATTGGTGTTCACTCTTCCTATTCTTTTTAGTCACCTGTATTTAAAAGATGAATAGGTTGGACGCAAAGTTTTATTTCTGCGTGGCTTTGAGTTGTGTTAAGAGGCTAGAAAATGCCTGAGTTGCAGTTAGATAAGTTGAGCGCGTATCTTCGTGGCGTTTATGGGGCGGATGTGGAAATTCGGTATGTAGGTGAGTTGGGTAAACGAAAAGTGGGAGCAAGGAAGCCTAGGAAGAAGTTGAAGGGTTTTGGTTACGGCGTTCCATATCGAGTCGAGTTTATGGTGAATGGAAAACTGAAACGTGTGATTCTGGAAACTATACGGCCTAGCGGTTTCGGTCATAACCATTTTTCTGATCGAGCTCAGGTTTCGTTGTGGCAACACTCCGTTTTTAACAGGTTGCCTAAACATGCTCGCTCCGTGGATGTTGGCGCTTTTACTAGGGATGGATCGTTGAAATCTTTGGGTGATTGTACGGAGTTTTTCATTGTTGCGGATATGGTGAGGGGTTGGCCGTATTTCAGGGATTTGGACAGGATTAGAGGGCGTGGGCGGTTGTCACGGTTGGATTTGGATCGCTGTCAGGCTTTGTCGGATTATTTGGTTACGATTCATGCAGTGAAGTCTAGCGAGGTTGGATTGTATGTGAGACGGATTCGGGATTTATTGGGACACGGGGAGTGCATCATGGGCTTAACGGACAGCTATCCAGATGGGCTGGAGTATATTAGTAGGGAGAATTTGTGTGAGATTGAGAAACGTTGTGTAGAGTGGAGGTGGAAGCTGAAGCATAAGACGCACCGTTTAGCACAAGTTCACGGGGACTATCACCCGTGGAATGTGCTGTTTCGGAAAGGCGTGGATTTTACGGTTTTGGATCGTAGTAGGGGTGAGTGGGGTGAACCAGCTGATGATGTGACTGCTATGACAATTAACTATCTGTTTTATTCGTTGCAGGCGTATGGACGGTTAGCAGGTCCGTTTGAAACATTGTTTAACAGGTTTTGGAGAAATTATCTGGATAAAACAGGTGATGAGGAAATGTTAGAGGTGGTGCAACCTTTTTATGCTTGGAGAGGGCTGGTGATAGCTTCGCCTGTTTGGTATCCGAATCTGTCTTTGGAAGTGCGGACCAAGTTGTTTAATTTTATTAGAAATGCGCTTAAGACTGAGCGGTTTGCTTTGGGGGATGTTAACTCTTACATTGAGAGTTAATGGATTTCCATGGTTTTACGGGGGGTGTGGCAAAAGGTTATTTGGCGAGGGCTTTGAGTGAAAGTTCGAGTGAGAAAGAGTTTTAAGAAGGCTTTCCTTTTTTGTGGTTTACTATGAACTATGAAGTAAGAGGCTAAGTAGTTTTGGCTAACGAAGTGTTAGAATCGATAAAGACTATGCTTAGAGAAATGGGGTACTCGGAGAAGGCTATACGAGAAATACTAAAGTGGTACATATAGCGTCTTAGGTTGCTCTTTATCCCCGTGGATCAAGGATGCTTGTTGCTCCGTTGCATTCATTAAGTTGAGATTCCAAAATAGATTAGTGATTAAAATCAAGGAGCTCCTCTACTTATGACTCAATTAGCTGGATGGTGCGCTTGGATAACAGGGCTTCCTGGAAGCGGTAAGTCAGTTATTGCCCAAGCATTGCTGAGGCGTTTGGAACAACAAGGTATCTCTGCACAACTTGTTTCTGTTGACATGCTACGTAAAGTTGTTACTCCTAAACCCACTTATTCTGAAGAAGAGCGTGACATGGTTTACGCCTCTATCGCCTTTGTCTCTAAGCTTCTCACCCAGAACGGCGTCAACGTCATCATTGATGCTACTGCTAACCGCCAACAATATCGCGACTACGCGAGAAAAAAGATTCCACGCTTTATAGAAGTCTATGTCCGCTGTCCGCTAGAACTCTGCATAGAAAGAGAGGCCAAACGAGGCAAAACGTTCATGGCGCCGAGAGACATTTACAAGAAAGCCTTCACAGGCAAAAGCAAAACAGTGCCAGGCATAGGCGTCCCATACGAACAACCACAAAACCCAGAAGTCACGGTAGACTCAGACAAGCAAAGTCCAGAAGAGTGTGCAGAAAAAATTTACAAAACAATAACAAGAATATTCCGAACATGACTTTCTATTTGAACCCTATTTGAATTATATTATAGACTGGGTAGACAGCGTCACACATAGAACACTATAACTTGGGCTTCACAATCTTTTTCATCTTATCCAACAAGCCAGCAGCCTTCAAAGCTTCAACAATCTCATCGTCACCGTCACCCTTACCAATCTTAACCTTCATCTCCGTAGGCTCAATGTGACCAACGTTAACCCGTCTCCGCTTAACACCACTCACCTTGACAGGACCAGTAACAACAATAAAATTCTTGTCCACAACATCTACAACAACACAACGCCTACCAGCCTCACGACCAACAATCTTCACACAAACCCTACCAACCTCAATCGCAGGCACTATCAAGCCCTCCATAACATCTGAAACTTAAAAAGATCATAAACACCCATACTTATAACCTAATCGATACCCAACACAATGCGATCCATAACCAAACAAAGCGTCCTGAAAACCTCGTTTGCACTCAAATCATTCGAATCCAAAATCAGATCAAAAGGAGAAAAATCCCCACCTAAATCAAACCCGTAAAGCTTCTTGTAGATAATCCTAGTCTTCTCATCTTTCTCTTTCAAAGCAGCCAAAGCCCTCTCAAAACTTATTCCATCTCTCTTTGCAACACGTCCGGTCCTCACCTCAACAGAAGCGTCCAACCAGACTTTGAAACCCTCATTCAACAACCAAGGCATCGTCCAACTATCAAAAACAACATTCCCACACCCCGCCCACTCCAAAAGTTTCTCATCAACCTTCTTATCAAACTTGGACTCCTTAACTCTTCGTTGAAGAAACCTCATTCCCTCATCACTTTCCCACCAACCCCTCCCAATCGGCTTGTAACCCATTTCAACAGCTAAAGCCTTCAGCGCACCTCCACCAGAAAGATACTTAAGCCCATATTTCTCGGCCAACCTTTTGGCTACTGAACTCTTTCCACACCCAGTCATTCCACATACACATAACACCATCTTCGATTTCCGCTCTTTACCACCGCGTCTCATGTTCAGTCAATCCGTCCTTTCTGAACAATGCTAAATGTTCCTCACAGCCTGCTTCAACAAGTTTCGAATACAACTGTGGCACAACCGACCACCATACATACGTTCAACTCTTCTTTGACTCGCAGAAAGTTTACGAAGCTTCGACGAGGTTAGACGCGGAACCCCTAAAAGCATTTGACCACATCGAGCGCAATATGAAGCACCAATTTTCTCACGTTTGAAATGAGTATCCATACGTCCTCCAGGCAACCGGAGATGCCGACTTTTTCTGCTTCTTGTCCGTAGAGAGGGTTTGGGCATTTAGCTCGGTGCTCCCGACGTCCCCATTGGTATGCCCAACGCTCGCGAAATGAAGGTTCCTGAGGCAAAAGAACAGATGAGATACCACATAAAAAGAGGCAATTCGATATAGCCTCCACTTAGTCCAGGAAAATAAGCCATAGTACCTACGCCAAATAATGGTATTAGAAAAAGCTGCCAAAGGAGCATGAATGGAATAAAGTAGACAAGCATGGGTTTAAGCGATTGCTTGAAAACTTTACCTTGCAACTGCATAATTTGAGACTTTTGTTTTTGAACCTTTGCAAGAAGTTTTTTATCTCCAGCGCGTTGTGCCTTTTTAGAATCAGCTGTCCAAGCGCGAATTTCACGTTGCCATGCATTCATCTGTTCTCTATCAACAAGGATACGGTTTGCAAGAGATGTAATAAGTGTAATAATTGCAGAAAAGCATAGGATGAATATGGTTGAGCCGGGAGGCGTTAACAGCCAATCAGGTAGCAATCTTTATATCACCTAACCCAACAGTTTCACGATTTCTTTAGTTTTAACCTTTTCCTCTTGGTTTTAACCGTTTTCACCGACGCGCAAATTTATACCATGCAGGCATCAGCTGTGAACCTTGAAAGCAATGATCAGCCTCCTAAGAAGCGACGTAAGGCAGGATACATTTCTGCGACGCGTTCTTGCATCAGAAGCTGATAATATTGGTATAAAATTCCGACAGCCAGCAAAATGCCCATACCAGTTCCAAACACTCCGAAGAAGTTCGCAACCGAAGCAATTAGTCCCACTAGAACCCCGCCGAGTACAGCAACTGTGGGAATGTAACGATTGAGAAGTGATTCGATGGTTTTACTCGATCTTCTAAATCCTGGAATCTGCATCCCCGAGTCAATGAGTTGTTTCGCAACCATTTTTGGACCTAAACCTCCCACTTCAAGCCAGGTGAGTGAAAAAACGACGCAAAATGCGATCATGATGGTCATGAATCCAAGTGCTCGGATTGGATCACTTGCAACGTCTGACAGGTTTTGAGGGGAAATCACGTAGTAAACGAGGCCACCCACGGGTTGAGATTGTCCTCCTTCTCCTACTGCATACTGGCCCAAGAGACTAACCCAAAAGTTGTTTCTGCCCCATGGTTGACTCCAAAGAAGTTGAGATATGAAATATATGTTTGCGAAAAGAGCGGAAGCGAAAATCACGGGCAGGTTAGACACGTATAGTAGTTTGATGGGGTATCGGCCGCGAAATCCTCTATAACGGGCGTATGAGATGGGAAGCTCGACTCTGATTCCTTCTGCATAGATTACTATGAGAAAAACAGCTATTGTCGTGATGAAACCCAGCATGGTGGGGTTTTGTCCAGGTCTAAAGAAGACATTACTTAACGATTGACCACTTAGGATTGTTTGAAAGAAGGCGATCAGAGCTCCAGATTGTTTTCCAACCTCTCCAAATGCAGGTAAAGGAGACAAACAAGACCATGCAATAGTTTGAGCCACTCCTGCCATAATGAACAGGCTGATTCCGCTCCCAATTCCCCAGCCCTTTTGTAATAATTCATCTAAAAGCATAAGCAAAATCCCGGCGAACATGAGTTGAACAAAGACGACCATGGATCTCGCAGGTAGTAGACTGCCGTACATTCCCCCAATTAGGTATGCAGAAGCTTGAACTCCAGTCATGATTATAGAAAAGACCTTGGTAGCAGTAGTGAAAAGGGCTCGGTCATCAGGGTTGGACATGTCGCATTCGATCATGTTGGATCCCACAAGAAGCTGTAGAATGATGCCTGCAGTTACTATGGGACCTATTCCAAGTTCCATTAAGGATCCTCGATTCGAGGCGAAAATTACTCGGAGATATTGGAGGGGATCTCCTCCTTCCGCCCCAGGAGGCAGGTATAGCGGCACCTCGGACATGACAAGGTATAGTGCCAGTGCCATGGCAGTCCAGAACAGCTTTTCGTTAAATCCTACCTTACGCTGAGGTGGGCTGACTTCGGGTACAAACCTTGAAAGAGGCTGGAACATTCTGAGGAATCTACCGGCCATGCGCTTTTCCTTCTTTGTCCATAAAACAGGTTGCAATCCTTAGTAATTAATTTTTAGCTCAAAGAATTAATCATGTTTTTTCTAGGATCTGCCCGCCAGCCTTCTCTATTTTTTTAGCCGCGTTTTCTGAGTGAGATGTGATCTTGACGAGGAGGGGTCTGGTTATGTTTCCCATTCCTAAGAGCTTGTTATATCCCAGCTTGTTGAGGTCTAAAACGGTTTTTTTCTTCTTTTTTTCCAGTTGTTCCGTGGTGGCTAGTCTATCAGCTAGTTCCTCGAGTTGTCCTACGTTGATGATAGAGGTTTTGCGGTGTAGACTTTGCGGAGACGTGAATCCTCTTTTTCCAAAATAGTCTGGCTCATGCTTTATCACCCACGTCCACCCTGCTTTGTGGCGGCCTGCCTTTCGTCCGCCTTTTCCTCCAGTTTTTCTATGCTGCCCGATCTGCCCGTAACCGTGGGTTCTGGAGCCGCGCATCTTTCGGGTTTTCCGAAGTTTTTGGGGCATGTAATCAACCTCGTTTTAGGCGCTTAGGTTTGGGGATTCTTTAATTATCCTACGAAGATTTTTTCGCCTTTGAATGGTTTTTCTACGAGTTTTTTCAGGCGTACTTCGAGTACTCCGTTTTTGTATGAGGCTTGAGCGGATTTGGGGTCTACTTTTGCGGGGAGCGTTAGTTCTTTGTGGTATTTTCGTTTGGGTGTGTCAACTGAAATTGTTAGGTGATCTTTGGTTGTGTGGAGGTGTATATCGTTTTTTTCTACGCCTGGGAGTTCAGTTACGATGACTACATCTTTGTCCTCCTCTATAACGTCAACGAGGGGTTCCCGTTCTTCTCGAATTTGAGGACCGAAACGGCTTTTTTGAACGTTTCCGAATTCTCGGATCACGGGTTTTCCGTTGGGTCCGATAGACATTGAGAAACCGTATACGTAGGGTCTGTAAGCTTTTGCTTTTTCGGTCGGTGTTTCAAAAGCTTTGCTCATCATTTCGTCCATCATGTCTTCGAGTCTGTCGAACTCGTCGAAGATGTTGAACCATGTGTGTGGACTTTCTTTCCTTCTTCGGCGTTTCCACCAGGGTTCGCTCATCAGCCTTTCTCCTTTGACAAGATTGTGCATGAAATGATGACTATAAATGTATCGATGAATCTGGCTTTTCACGGTTAGAAGTGGTTTGTGAGTGTGTGACGCTTCTAGCCCTGGTCTAAGATATGTGCCAAATAGGAATTAAATAGAAGGATAAAAAAAGGATTTTGAGGTAACTGTTGCTGTTCTTCTATTCCAGAGAAAATAAGAACAACTGATATATCCGAATAACGTTCAATGAAAAATGGAGGAAAAGACGATAACGCAAGTACCAAAGCCGATTATTCTAAAGCTTGGAGGATCAGTTATTACAATAAAGAATGAGTCCTTTACTCTAAACAAGAGAGCAATCACGAGACTTGCAAAAGAGATCAAACGAGCTGATGTTAAC
>Ga0209986_10005728_pt1 | contig 10265 bp, 5 predicted proteins | sample BlataG_FD_183168 | JGI IMG/M metagenome (GOLD analysis project Ga0209986, IMG submission 183168) | Deep subsurface microbial communities from Black Sea to uncover new lineages of life (NeLLi) - Black_00105 metaG (SPAdes) (version 2) | ecosystem: Environmental > Aquatic > Marine > Oceanic >...
AGCCGACGTGACGGTGACCGTGCCCGGTTTTCTTAAACCCCGCATGGAGAGACACATCTGTTCCGCTTCCATGATCACCAGCACCCCTTTGGGCGTCAGAACCTTCATCAAAACGTCCGCAATTTCAGCGGTGAGCCGCTCCTGCAGTTGAGGTCTTCTGGCCAGAACCTCTATCACCCGCACCAGCCGGGAGAATCCGGTGATCTTGTCGTCCGTGGGAATGTAGGCAACGTGCGCTAATCCGAAGAAGGGGAGAAGATGATGCTCGCACAGCGAGTGGAAGAAAATGTCCTTGGCGATGATCATCTCATCCTGGTTGGGGGCCGAATAGAGCTTGATCTGAGCCTCGGGGTCCTCGGAGAGCCCGGCAAAGATCTCCTGGTAAAAATCCGCCACCCTTTTGGGAGTATCGCGAAGCCCATCCCTCTCCGGATCTTCCCCCACCGCCTCCAGAATCATTCTTACTGCTTTTTGGATTTTCTCTTTGTCCATGCGGCGGACGGCGGACGGCGGACGGCCGACCACCCACTTACGTTTTCTTCTTCTCTGTCTCCAGCTTGACCGGCTCTAATTTTTCCCCCCGCAGGATTCTGTCGATCTCCTCACCGTCTAAGATCTCTCTCTCCAGTAGTACCTTGGCCAGAGCATGGAGTTTGTCTTGGTTGGCGCTTAAGAGCTCGGTGGCTTTGGCCTCCGCCTCCTCCACGATGCGCCTGACCTCCTTGTCGATCTCCTGTGCAGTGTGTTCGCTGTAATCCCGGTGCGTGGCTATCTCCCGCCCCAGGAAGATCTGCTCCTCCTTTTTGCCAAAGGTCAGGGGACCCAGTTTGTCGCTCATTCCCCATTCGCAGACCATCTTCCGCGCCAATGCGGTGGCTCTCTCTATATCATTGGCGGCTCCAGTGGAGAGTTCATCGAATACCAGCTTCTCCGCCACCCGCCCCCCCATCATGTCTAAGAGCTTGGTTTCCAGATACTTCTTTGAGTGAGTGTGTTTCTCATCTACGGGAAGATAATGGGTGACACCCAGCGACAAACCTCTGGGGATTATGGTCACCTTGTGCACCGGGTCTGAGCCGGGAATCAATTTGCCTACCAGGGCATGCCCGGACTCGTGATAGGCGGTCAGCTTCTTCTCCTCCTCGCTTATCACCAGGCTTCTTCTCTCGGTTCCCATCATCACCTTGTCCCTGGCGTCCTCAAAATCCCTCATGGTGACCTTGTCGCGATTTCTCCTCGCCCCGAGCAGCGCAGCTTCATTCACGATATTGGCCAAATCCGCGCCGGAAAGACCGGGGGTGCCGCGAGCCAACACGGAGAGATTCACGTCCTGCGACAGGGGTATCTTGCGGATGTGCACCTTCAGGATACCCTCCCTTCCCTTCACGTCCGGGATGTCCACCACGATCTGCCTGTCGAACCTTCCCGGCCTAAGGAGGGCAGGGTCTAAAACGTCCGGCCGGTTGGTGGCGGCTAAAAGGATCACCCCCTCGTTGGATTCGAACCCGTCCATCTCGACTAAAAGCTGATTTAAGGTCTGCTCCCTTTCGTCATGCCCGCCTCCCAGCCCGGCTCCACGGTGCCTTCCCACCGCGTCGATCTCGTCGATGAAGATAATGCAGGGGGCATTTCTCTTGCCCTGGTCAAAGAGATCTCTTACCCGTGAAGCGCCCACTCCCACAAACATTTCCACGAAGTCGGAGCCGCTCATGCTGAAGAAGGGCACGTCTGCCTCGCCGGCTATAGCTCTGGCCAGAAGGGTCTTTCCGGTCCCCGGGGCTCCCAAGAGCAGCGCCCCTTTGGGTATCTTGCCTCCCAGTTTCTGAAACTTGCCCGGGTCCTTCAGAAATTCGATTATCTCCTGGAGCTCCTCTTTGGCTTCATCCGCCCCGGCCACGTCCTGGAAGGTCACCTTGGGCCGGTCGCCTGATAAGAGTTTGGCCTTGCTCTTTCCGAAGGAGAAAAGACCCTTTGGCCCACCCTGCATCTGCCTGAGCATGAAAAGCCAGAAGACGATCAGAATCAGCCAGGGAAGCGAGGTTAAGATTATAGCGGACCAGTTGGTGCGGGGCGGCTCTGCATCTATTTCGACATTTTTCGCCTCCAGCTTGTCTAATAGCGAAGGGTCCTCAAACGGAATGTGGAGATCAAACTTGCCGAAGTCGCCGGTCTGTTTTCCCGTGGTTCTGGATATCTTCCGCGCGAACTCCCCCTGGATGTCTTTCTCCACTAAGGTCACCTTCTTGACGTTGGACTCCTCCAGCTGCTGCATGAATTCGGTATAGGTGATGGTGAGCACGTCCCTTGTGCTCCGGGAATAATACTGGAACAGGGAGATGGACAGAAGCAGAAGGAAAACCCAGAGGATCAAAGTTCGGGTTCCTTTCTTCCACCTGAACTCATCCTTTTTCCCATCAGGAGGTCTCTTTTTGCCCGGACCTTGACGGGGAGGCCCGGGTTTCCGGCCCTGGTCACGTGAGTCTTTTCGCTGGAGCAAGTTTAAGAAGTTGATCTGCTTTCCCTTCAAGAAGTTTCTCCCGGTCACGTTCATTTTTTTATTCCCCGGTGAAACACCCCTCAGATGTGAAGTCCGATTTCGTGCTTCATCCTCTCATCTTGTGGGTAAAGTCGCGAACAAAAAACTCCTCGTCTTTCTACTCATCCGGGCTATTTATGGTGTTATTCAAGGTGAGACCGGAACCCGCTTAAGTCTCACACTATTATTACGTGCCTGCCCTCAATATATATGCCCAAATCTTTGAGTACTCTACCATTCCTCGGCGATAGCTGCCGGATTCACAACCGGTCATCGAAAAAAAGTTGCCCGCAGCCTGATCACCTTCTTGGTCTTGCTTGTCACCTTGTGCTTCTCACTGATCCTGTGTCCTACCAACCAGACGATTTCCTTTCCTGAGGTCAAAACCGGCACCTCGTCCCGAAGGTATCGGGGCACCTTGGCATCTATTAGAAAATCGGCAACGCTTTTGGTTCCCTTCATTCCCAGGGGCTTAAATTCGTCCCCCCTTCTTCTGCTGCGAAGACAAAACGGCTCCCTTAGCTTTTCCCAATCCAGAAGTGCGACATTTTGATTCCTGCACACCAGATTCTCAGCCGCAGGCTTGGCTTTGAGGATTTCAGCCTTGATCTTTACGCCCCAATCTTTCAGACTTACCTCTCCCGGAAGCTTAAGAGGATAGCTGTATCTTCTCTTCTCAGCCCTGTAGACGGCGAACTTCTTCCCGCTGACCTCCGCCCATATGGTGCCCCCTAATTGCACCCTCCTTCCGCTTTTTTCTCGATGAACCAAGTCTAAGGCTCGATCCACCGGCTCGAAGCTTAACTGCTTGAGATCACCTTTAAGCTTCTTCACGCATAGCCGGACCATCTCCCTCTGCACACACTTGTCATAATCCGCAAACGCTCTCAGATCAACAGTGATGTTGCCTCTGCATGTTGCACAGAGGCTCTCAAACAATTGTTCGCTTCTATTCTCGATGTATTCCTGTTGCAGGGAGATTATATCCGCGGTTCGATTCAGGGTCTCTACGATCCTGGGGTTAAACTCCTCTTTAATTCTGGGTAGAAGAGACAGTCTTATTTTATTCCTGAAGAAATCGGGCAGATAGTTGGATGAATCCAACCTGCAGGGGATTTTGTTGGCTTTGAGAAACTCTTCGATCTCCGCCCGTCTGATCTGAATCAGTGGCCGGATGATCTTCCCCCTTTTTGCTGGAATGCCGGATAGGCCCATACTTCCGGCTCCTCTGATCAGCCTCATCAAAAAAGTCTCCGCCTGATCGTCAGCCTGATGCCCTAAAGCGATTCTGTCAGCTTTGATCTGGCCAGCCACCCTTTCCAGATACCCATATCGTAGTTCCCTGGCAGCCTCTTCTATGCTTAGCTTTCTCTTCTTTGCCTCCTTTTTAACGTCTATTCTCTTGGAGAAGAATCTGACCTTCAGGCCGGAGGCCAGATCTCTGGCGAATTCCTCATCCTCATCGGATTCGTTTCCCCTTAGTCTGTGATTCACGTGAGCCGCATAGAGTTTCAGGCCGAACTCAGACTGAATGGCACTCAGACCATAGAGCAAAGCCACAGAATCCGGCCCACCGGAGAGCGCCACCAGCACGGTATCACCCGTCTTCAGAAGCCCGAGGCGTCGTGCGGTCCCCTTCATCTTTTCTATGAAATCGATGTTTTTCATGCGTTTCCGGGTGAATCCTTATCTTAAAGTAAAATAACAGTGGAGACTCTTCTTGTCAAACAAAAAGCTCCCGGAATCGATGCGCTGGCTGACAGAACTCTGCTGACCATGTAGGAGGGTATGGCAGAGAGCAACCCGACCTTGTATCTTACCTTCCAGATTGTATCTTATTTTGGACAAAGGAAACAGGCCGGGATGAAGCTTTCACCCGACCAAGGCCTTTCGAGCCTGACTCGTAGATCAGTTCTCCCGGCCTGTCACAAGATCGCACAACGCCGAACAGTATCTGAGGCCTTCGCTTTCGGGAAGAGCCTGCATGAACAAGGTAGGCGCTGGCGTCCTCAACTATAATATACGGAGGAGTCCTGCAATGGACAAGAGTCATTTCTGTGTCGGGATCGATGTGGGCAAGGATGAACTGGTGGTGGCCATCAAGCAAGGTAGACCTCGGGTGTTTGGGACGAGTATGGCTGAGATCAGGCGACTGGGGTGCTGGGTACTCAAGCAGGCCGGTGAGCAGCAGGTGCATATCGGCATGGAGGCAACCGGCGTGTACAGTCGCCCTGTCGCCGCTGTACTGAGCCTCCATGAGCAGTTCACGGTCAGTGTCATCAACCCGGCCCAGATCAAGGCCTTCGGCCGGGCGATGCTCACCCGGACCAAGACCGATCAGGTCGATGCCGGAGTTATCCGGGAGTTCGTCCGTAGCCAGTCGCCCTCTGCCTGGACACCGCCGCAGCCGGTGCGAGAGCAGTTGTCTGCCCTGGTGGCGCAGGCTGATGCTATCCAGCAGGAGATTCAGCAATGGAAGAACCGTCGGCACGCACAGCAGCACCACGGCAATACTCCCAGAACGGTGACCAGATCAACTGCCACCATTATCCGTTCGTTGGAACGTGAATGTCAACGGCTTTACGATGCTATTGATCAGTTGTGTGAGACAGATACGACCCTGACAGAGGACATGGCGCTGTTGATTACCATCAACGGTGTAGCTACTCGCTCCGCCGCTCAGATCCTCGCCTACGGCGGTGACAGCCTCATCACGCGTAGTCGCCGCCAGTTGGACGCTCATGCCGGCCTGGTCCCGGCCCATCGACAATCGGGGACCTCGGTACGGGGCAAAAGTCACCTGGCCAAACAGGGAAATGCCCGACTGCTACGCGCACTGTATATGCCCACCCTGGTGGCGGTGCAATTCAACCCGGTGCTCAAACCATTCTATCAACGAATGCTGGAAAAAGGCAAACCAAAAAAAGTCGCTCTGATCGCCTGTATGCGAAAGCTGCTTAACATCATCAGAGCCATGCTCATCAAACGCACTGCCTTCAATCCTAACTATCAACCCTTGACATGAAAGACAGTATCTACGGCCAGGAACTATTCAGGTGAGCGGTTTTTTTAAAAAAACACTTGACAATCAGGCAGGGTATGTTATCTTAAAAATACCAAAGGCACCACAAGTTTTTGAGGCGACCCAGAGACAGTTTCGGGGCCGCCGGAGGAGACTTCACTCCTCTATGGGGTCTCTCTTATAGTGAATATCCGGTTTGTACGGGGTTCTGGCTGGTTTCGGCTCAAATCGGTTTGGCCTTTGGAATAGTAAGTGCTGTTCTGGGTAACATACTTTTGGAGTGCTGGACACGATAAAACAAGGGACTAGCGTCAGTCCCTTTACCACGGAAACCCTCCGTAATCAGTTGCGGGGGGTTTTCGTTTATGTGGCGATCGCATGACGTCTGTTGCCTGATGATATTTGCCTTCTACCTCATGCTCCAGAAGCACGATTGAGGGAATCCCGCTTTAGCCCGCAGGGCTAAAAGCAGCCGGGCAGAGGGCCGTCTTTGTAGAGATAGCTTACCAGGTAGACTATGTCCCCCACGTTGACTATCCCGTCGCAGTTGCCATCGCCCGCCTCCATCGGTTCGGGAGAAGCACCGCCCTTGTAAAGGTAGTTGACGTTGTAGACTATATCTCCCACACTGGTGACTCCGTCTCCGTTGGCGTCGCCACAGACGTAGTTGGCCAGTTCGAAGTGGAACAAGTCCCTGCCAACGTGGCCGAGAGAATCGGTTACGGTCACCTCAAACGTATACCATTTGTCATAAGGCGTTTCGGTGGTGTCGGGTGTCCAGACGATTCCGTAGGTATTGTCAGAGTAATGTAGAGGCGGTGGGCCGGGAGTCCCGGGAGGAGGTTGTGGCTGGACCTTGGGAGATAATATCCATATCCTTCCTATCCTCCTATTCCCCGAGCCGCGTGGCCATTTATACGTTTCAACCGCTCCCGTGCCAGGGTTCATAACGTCATATGTACTCGACTGGGCGGTCACCGAGTTGCCGGTAGTGGCATGCCACGGCCGCCCACTCCAGCCGATTATGATATCCTCCCTCTTTATTTCTCTGGCATATAGAGCAAACGTTATCTTGTTTATGTTGTTTTCGTAAACCACGTTTTTGAACCAGCACAATCCCAGCCTTTTCCAAACCCATTGGTTCAATCCGGATGCGATCTTCGAGGCCTTGGTGCCGGTACGGGGGCTGGTCTTCATGTATTTCTTGCCCGCCAGAGCATTGACCAACTGCTTATCGCTCAACCCCGAGGTAAGCGGTCCGTAACTGGGGCTCTGCCCGGCCCACCATTTCAGACAAGCAGCCCCCGCAGTGGGAGCGCAGCCCGCGTTTACCGCTTGCCCCTTCTTGTTCTTGCCCCACTTGTAAAGGGAATCCTGGTGCATTGGCGGAATCCCCTTGTTATAGGTGGAGTCGGCACCCTTGCCCTCCCCCAACCAGCCTTCGCTGAAGTTGAAGATGGTTCCCTCCATCTCGGCAATGTGATCTGCATCCACGGTGAAGAGCACCTCGATGGGACCGCAGTAGACTCCCGTACTCTCCGGTTGAATGATGGTCGGCACGGGAGGAAGCGGATCGTAGTAGGTGGTTATGGTATCGGAGGCGGAGCGGCCCGCCGAATCGGTCAGGGTGGCTCTGATCAGATAGTAACCCTCCTCCAGGCCGTCCCCAACCCAAACATGACTCCAACCGTCGCCGTCCACCCCGGTGGTATCCCAGTCGTTGATCCAGACGTCGGTTCCGTCGTAGTCTGTTCCGATCGGATACCAGATGCCGGATTCATCCATATAGTCGAAGGTTGCGTAGTCGATACTGGATCCATCGCTGGTATCGTCCACGGTGATCCTGATCGAATCGGAGAAGTAGGTCTGGTCATACCAGGCGGTGTCCCTGGGCTGAACTATCAAGGGGAGAGGCTCGGGATATTCACCGCAGGTATTTTGAAGCGCGGTCAGTCCGGTTGAATATAGCAGGATGTTTCCCGGAAATCCCACCTCACTTACCAGGTCCCAGGGGTCGATGTCGAACCAGATGTAGCTCTGGCATCCATCCGGAGTATCGTCGGTTACCGGCCCCAGCCCCTCAACCGGCTCGGGGAAACAAAAGCCTGCAAAGTATGGCCCTTCCACACACACCTTCTCCTCCACCGGTACCGTGATCAGCCAGTTGCCCGGGCCGGGTATGTCCAGAACATAAAAATCCGAGGTAAAGATGCTTTGACCGGGGAACGGGCAGGTGGGATCATCTAAGTTCGCCTCCATCACGTCCACGTAGATCTCTGTCAAGCAGGGCACAGTGGCACACAGCAGAAAGTGAATCTCCACCACCTGAAACGGATATGGGTCGATACAGCCGGCCAGGAGGGGATCCTGATAGGAAGCGTAGTATTCTCTCGGCCCCTGAATCCAGTTCTCGATGCACCAGGCTGCAGGGCCTGTATGGATTACCTCACAGATGTCCTTGCCCGCCGCGATTTCCTTTGCCGGAGCGACCCTTAGAGTCGTTGCGGGAGAGGTGCACTCTTTGATGTTCGCCTCGTCCAACTCTCTTTCCACTGCCGGGACGGACGAAAAAAGGACGACCAGCATTCCCGCCAGAAGTCCAACAATCACAATAAGTCTTCGCATGACAACCTCCTTGAACAAGAGACTTTAGAGTGTCTCAATGAGAAGCAAGAATTCTCGTTAGAGTGAGCGGCTGTGAAGTTCATTGATTTTGCGTGGTCTTCTCCGAAGCGACGTTCCATAAGAAGCATAACTCATATTGCCTTATTGTCAAGAGGAATCCAGGCTGTGCGTATGGCCTCAACCCTCTCTTGCGACGGTAGGAGTAGCACCCGAAAAAACGTGGGCCATTGCATTTCCTTTCCACGCCAGTCGGAGATCGCCTCCAGGAAATCACTTTACGGGGTGAACAGATCGCCTCCCGCTTTTTCCAGGCGGGCCAGAGCCGTGGGATAAGGATCGCAATACTCCTCTTCGAGATAATCATGATAGCCGACTTCCTTCAGTTTTCGAAGCATCATGCTTCTTTCCTCTTTTGGCATTACCTTGGGATCACTCATGCAGGCAACGTGAAACTCTAAATTGGTCTGGCCCAGGTACCTTATGGCCAAGAACGGCAGCTCATAGAATTTTCCCACCGCTCCGGTGCGCCTTTGAAAGGCCTCCGGAGTGCCTGCCTTGAGGGAGACTCGAACATGGAGATTGCGATTGAACTGATCCAATTCCTTAGCGTAGCCTTGATCGTAACCCAACAGGACGCCGTTGGTCTCCAGCATGAAAAGATAGTCTGTGGTTTTGACAAGTTCAAGCACCTGCAGCAGGTGATCCTTACACAAAGTTGGCTCTCCTCCTGAGATTCTGAGCTTCGACACCTTTTTCTTCTTGGCATGAAAAACGAGATTCTGGAAAGCCTGTCTGGGTGTATAGAATTTCCCGTGTGATTCCGGGAAATCCCGCGACCAATCCACCCAGCAGTAGACGCATCTGAGGCAGCAGCCCACCGTGTAACCCGTGGAGATACCACCATAAACGCCCACCCTGTAGAACTTGGTGTATTTGCGCGACAAACCCCGGCAGACGATCTCCTCTGTCATTCCTGCCAGTTCGATGGGATCATAAGGGGCAAAGCCGGGCGTTATGTAGCGGGGATAATCTTTCATTTCTTTCTTCGTAGGGGTCGGATTTCCAACGGATCTGTAAGACATCCGACCCGTTGCCATTCGTCTTCTTCTGGGATGCTACTGCTGCATATCGGCAATATACGAAGCCTCGCGGAGGGAAAAAACAGAAATCGGTCAACGGATGAAGCGGATAGCGCCTGGTTGCGCAAGGCTGAAAAAAAACTCCGTCTGCCGGGCTTAGAGCAGACGGAGCGTAAAGCAGAAAGACAATCTGAAGGGGCAACCAACGCCCTTATACTTATACAAAAACTGTGCCAGAGTCAGCCCATCCCAGGCTTTATGATTGTCCGACGTTAAGCGTTTGCAAAACAATAGCTTACAAGGAACGGGTCGATTGACCCGGACTCAGACCTTTATGTCCAACGCAACAACCTGCGGCACCTCCTATGAGCAAAAAAGCATTTCTTGCCCTATTACTGCACACAATAAGGTTTTGTCAGCTGATAAGTCAGTGTTTTAGCAAGCGCAGCATACTGCGCCGCGAGCAGGGAGCCACTACCGTGCTTGATTCCCAGTCTTATGCGCCCGAATATGTATGATCAAAAGCAGCCGGGCGGATCGCCGCCTCCCCGATCGGACAGGGGTTGCCCAGACGCCCGGACAGGCCCGTCTGGGGGCACGTCCGTGTACCCCTGTCCGCCTGGACGCCCCCCGTACGGGCGGGGGTCTCTGTGACCGTAGAAAAAAGGCGGGGGTACAAGGGACTGTCGAAAAAGTGGTTCTGGAGTGCGGAAGCTTGTTGGAACGAAGTGGAAATCCCGCCTTGCGGGGCTTCCGCTGTTTTTTGAAATCAGAACTTATTATACTACCAGCAGTTAGATTTCTATTAAAACCGCCTAGACGGGCACTCCGGTTCGAGGTTCTCCAACAGCCCCTACAACCCCGCCCCAAAAAAGTAGACAAAACAAGGCCGAACCTCTAAAGTTAGAGATTCGGCATGTGGTGAGAGTAATCGAACCGCCCGGTCTCTGACAAGTAACTATTGGCAATCATGGAGAGCCAATAGTTACTTGTCAGAGACCGG
>Ga0209986_10005729_pt1 | contig 10264 bp, 4 predicted proteins | sample BlataG_FD_183168 | JGI IMG/M metagenome (GOLD analysis project Ga0209986, IMG submission 183168) | Deep subsurface microbial communities from Black Sea to uncover new lineages of life (NeLLi) - Black_00105 metaG (SPAdes) (version 2) | ecosystem: Environmental > Aquatic > Marine > Oceanic >...
TAGGGCATTCCATAAACGGTATTTCCTCCTCCCATCTAGCATCAGAATAACAAGTAATATGATATGAGTCAAATTTTGTAGAATTCTTCTAGGATTTCGGTGGGATGATTATAGTTTTGCAAATTTTGGGGGCCAGGTCTTGTTTTTTGCCTATACTCATACAAACACAATTTAAAAAGCAAAGCCTGGTCCCGCTGACCCAAATAAAAGCAAAAAACAAGACCTGACCCCTTATTATGAGAAATAGACTTGTATGCTTTCGGAAGTAAGGATAAAATATATGGGTACTGCCCAAGGACGGCCTAGCAACTATTTAAAATAGAATATTGATTCATTAACTAGAAATGCCGGCATGGATAGAAAAATTGGATATGATAATGAATTTAAAATATTTTCCGCCTAGCAAAACAGAGAAGGATCAAGAAACATGCCTCATTTGATCTTAAAAAGAGCGGATTCTAAAGACAAAATTTTCAAACTCACCAAAGCCACTTCAACTATCGGGAGAAAACACACCAACGATGTATTCCTGATGGATGAGAGTGTATCCCGTGATCACGCTAAGATAATAGCACTCAAAGATGGTGGCTATGAGATACACGACGTGGGCGCCAGACATCCTACAACGGTCAACAGCAAGATCGTCTCTTCTCATAGATTGAGAGACGGGGATAAAATAGGATTAGGCGACTCAATTTTGATCTTCAAATCAGAGGAAACCCCTTCCACTGCCCAGGTTGAATTTCTCGCCAATGAAGACATGTCCCATGAGACTTTAGAAGTTGCATCCTTTGACGCCAAAAAGACTTCGGTTTTCTCCGTTGATGATTTGGATCTCCAATCGCTCAAAAAGGACCATCAGAGGCTAATGCTTCTGTATGAAGTTAGTAAAGCTATTAGTTTACATCTTGAAGATTCGTATCATATGATGGATGAAATATTGAGCATAGCTTTAAGAACGCTTGATGCGCAAAGAGGTTTCATTGCCTTGGTCGATGAAAATACTGGAGATTTGACCTGTGAGTTTGTTCGAGATAATACAGGTGATCAAGAGCCGGAAAAGCTGGAAGTTAGCAGAACAATAATCCATAAGGTGCTTAAAGGTGGTGTTTCTGTCCTGACAGCTAATGCTCTCAAAGATAGCCAGTTCAGGGATGTAAAAAGCGTCAAGGAATATAGCATCAGATCCGCCGTATGTGCTCCCCTGCTCTTTCGAGAAGAGGTTATGGGTGTGGTATACCTGGACAACCGTGCCTCTGCAGGAAGTTTCTCTCAAGATGACATGACGTTTTTAACAGCTCTTTGTCATCAGGCTGGGATAGCATTGGGAAATGCATGGCTTCACAGGCAAGTGGTTCAAGAGAATATCCGGCTAGGAAAAGCATTGAAGCCAAAATTCCAGGTCCTGGGTGAATCCGAAGAGATGAAGAAGGTTTTCGCAGCTATTAAGAAAATCGCTCCCTCAGAACTTACGGTCCTTATTCAAGGCGATACGGGAACAGGTAAGGAGCTGGTCGCCCAGGCTGTTCATTCGCTATCTCCGCGCAGGAATCAACCCTTTATCCCCGTCAATTGTGCAGCCATTCCAAAAGAGTTAATCGAGAGTGAGCTCTTCGGACATGAAAAAGGAGCTTTTACTCACGCGGCTAGCACGCGACAGGGAAAGTTTGAATTAGCTGACGGCGGCACAATTTTTCTTGATGAGATCGGCGACATGAGTCTGGATATGCAGGCAAAAGTGCTGCGCACCTTGGAGGAGAGGGAAATCCAGCGAATTGGCGGGTCTAAAAACATAAATGTTGACGTTCGAGTGATTGCAGCGACAAACAAAGAGCTGGAAAAACATGTTAAAGCAGGAGAGTTTCGCGAGGATCTTTATTATCGCTTAAATGTCGTATTGCTGAAGCTTCCGACACTTCGAGAGCGAAAAGAAGATATAATCCCCTTGGCAGAAAATTTCATGGCTGGAAGAGTAAAAAAAATCTCGCCTAGTGCAGAAAAATTATTATTAGCCTATGACTGGCCTGGTAATGTGAGAGAGCTGAAGAATTGTATAGAAAGAGCGGTAGTTCTAGGACAGGGAGAAGTCATTCAGCCAGAGGATTTACCCATTCATATCCGTAAGGGCGGCAAGATAATCCCATCTCCTCTTGGCACGATAGGAAATATGGAGGAGGATCATATTATCAGAGTTTTGAGATACACCCATTGGAACAAAAGCGATGCCGCTAAGATATTGGGTGTTACACGACAGACGTTGGATAACAAAATCAGCAAGTATAAAATCAAGAAATAAAATACGCAAAAGGGGCCTGGCCCCATTTTTGTCCCCTTTTTCATATCTCCTAAAACAGCATAAAAATTAGACATACCTGCTCTCTCTGCCCTTATCTTGTTTATTTCCTATAAATTCCAATCCTTCCCTCGTTCCCCTCAACCTATTAATGTCTAAATATTAGACAATTTTATTCTTTAAAACAGGATCATGCCTCAACAGCCATTTTAAACGAACCAGAAAATAGATGAATTCTCGCATGATTATTTTTCTGGGGAAATAATGTTATTCGCTATCAGATTGGCTAATTTTACCACTTTTTTCTTGGTGCTTCATACTCCTTTGAATTAAATGGCATGGTTCTTGCTAGATAAGCAATGAATCACCATAGAAAACGGATTAAAAGAACACACGGAGAAGAGGAAAATCGCTCGCAGTAAATCACATTTTCGCATGAGAAGAGATCCCTGATGTCTCTGTACTCTCAGAATAAAGCAGGGACAGGATGTGAGAATTGAGAAAAATCAGAAAAACTAATGAATGGTGAGGTGGAGCGAAGATTTTTGCTCCAAAGATGTCATCTTTTTTTACTAATGATAAAGGAGAAAAAGTGAAAAAAATCATAATCTTAGTCGCGATTTTACTTATCTTGTTCTTCCTGACTGTAATTTCTGATCCAGGTCAAGAATTTGGAGCTACCCAAGGAGTCGTAAAGGGTGCGGGAATGGCGGCACCATTCCTTGTGGGATTGTCTGGGATAATCTGAGATGCTTTCCCCTATTTTGAACTGGCCCCTGATTCTCTCTATTCCCTCTGTAACAAACGCTGAAACTTCGGATGTTCACGCAGCAGATCCCACTGCGGGTCAAGGCGAAGTAAAGGAATAGAGACAGATTGCCAAAGAAATTCAGCAGACGGGATAGAGAGGAGATACTCCAACTGATCGATAGCCTCCTCGTATTCACCGATCACAGTATAAATCCTGGCCAAGTTCAGGATGTAACAAGGTCCAAAGGCTGCGTCTTTTGACACTGGATGAAGTTTTACAGCATGGTTTCCTTCTTGAACAGCTTCAGCTTTGCGGCCCAGGTAGGCATAAGCAAGGCCAAGGGCAGCGTGAAATCTCGGATCTCCAGGATTCTTTCTAATGGCTTTTTCCAGTGCGATGCTCGCTGATTCGGCCCGAGTCTTCATCAGCGACCACTCTTTCATGGCATGATATACTGCCGCAAAAGTTAGATCTTTATGGAAATAATAATGCTGTCCTTCAAAAGAATCATAGGACAAGGAGGCAAGCCGGTCCAACACCTCCTGGTAGTTTCGCTCGAGCATGCCAAGAGTAAGCCACATGTAATCAGTTAACTGGTGCTGGGGCAACGTCTCCAGCAAGGTTAGAGCTTCTTTCGTATTTCCTTTCGAGAAGACATAAGTCCCAATTTTCCCTAAGCGAGGTGTAAGACGCTTCGGATTTATCGAGAGTGCTCGGTTGAACCATTCCTCAGCCTTCTCGTAGCTGCGCATTCCTTGGTAGGACAGCCCTATTTCATAGGCTAATTGAGAATGACGCGGGTTGAGTTCAAATACCTTTTCGAGGATCGGCAAGGATTGCTCCCACTTTCCCTGCCTCCTCTGAATATAGCCGAGCAGCTCCGGAGGGGAGTTAGGTTGAGCTTTTTGGACTGATTTAAATATTTCCTCTGCACGATCATAGTCAAGGAGCCCCCAATAGTAATAAAACGCCAAAGCTGCCTGCGCCTCAGGGAGATCCGGTTGTAGCTCAAATGCTTTATCCACTGCAGCTTTCGATTTTACCAAGCGCTCTTTGGTGCGGTTATCTCCGAAAAAATACATCCTGGAATGTATCAAAGATATCTGGACATAGGCTAAGGCAAAGTCAGGATCTAACTCAGTCGCTTTTTCTAAATTCTCTATAGCAAGATCGAATTCTTGATCATCTGAATATGACCATCCTTTATACTCATGTTCTTTTCCTTTTAAGTAATAGTCATAGGCCTCGAGGTTATCAGTAGGCTGCTCGTACAGAGCTCTTCGTTCCGGCTCCAGTATCGTAAGATCTAATTGCTTGGCAACTTCCTCGGCAATCTCGGATTGGACGGAAAATATATCGTTGATGACCCGATCGTAGCGCTCTACCCAGAGGTGAGTGTCGTCGGAAACACGTATCAGCTGGGGCGTTACCCTCACCCGGCCATTACCTTCAGCACTCCGATCCCAGCGCACAGCCCCCTCAAGCACATAATTAGCTCCTAACTCATCACCGATCTGCTGGGTTGTCATATCAGTCTTTTTATACTGTTTTGCACTTGTCCGAGAGATTACAGCGAGTCCGTGTAAGGCGGCCAGGCGGCTTGTAATCTCTTCAGTTATTCCGTCGGCGAAATATTCATCTCCAGGAGGTCCTAAATTCTCAAAAGGCAGAACCACAAGCAAGGTTGCCTCTTCTGGAAGCATTGGCCTTTTTATTCCGCTGTATAATATAGCCATTCCGGCCACCACTACCACCGCAAAAAGCGCAGCAATCATCATCCAGCGCTTCCTGAGTGTTACCTTTATTGCTTTTAAAGTGATAGGCTTTTTTTTAGGAATCTCTCTCCCTGTGGTGGAAATCCCTTCTTCTATCCTGCTCAATTCAGAAAGGAGCTCGTTTGCATCCTGATACCTGTTCTCTTTATCCTTCTCCATACATTTGAGAATCACCCGGCTTAGTTCCAAAGGCATCTGAGCATTAAAATTTATGGGATCAATAGGTTTCTCTGTCTTATGCTTCAAGGCAATACTTAAAGCTGTATCTCCGTCAAAAGGCACCCTCCCTGCTATCATCTCATATAGGATGATTCCTAAAGAATAGATATCAGAACGGTTGTCTACTTGTTCCGCATCCACCTGCTCAGGTGACATGTAGGCTGGCGTCCCGATCATCACCCCAGGACCTGTTATGCTTTTTGCCTTTAGCGAGCGGGCTATTCCAAAATCCAAAATACGAGCATTACCTTCTCTATCAACTATGATGTTGCTTGGCTTCAAATCACGATGAACAACCCCCAGACGGTGCGCTTCAGCCAGCCCTTCGCACACTTGCTTCGCAATGAAAACAACCTGCGCTGCACTTAACTGCCCCATCATTCCAATCATGCTCATCAAACTTTCCCCGGGCACGTATTCCATGGTGATGTAATGAGTTCCCTCTTTTTCACCCAGATCATACATCTTGCAGACATTCCTATGGGCAACCTTGCGAGCAAACTTAAGTTCATTACTGAAACGGCCGATAGAATCCCCATTGTAAGCAATTTCAGGTTTTATTATTTTTAGGGCCACTTCCTCATCTAGTTTCTTATCGAATACCCTGTAAACATTCCCCATGCCTCCTTTCCCCAGCTCTTCGATGATCTCGTACCTGGAAACAAAAGTGGTTCCCCTGGTTAATTCATCTCTGGTTTTCTCCATGGTTCTGGTGGGAGAGACAGAAATTTCATCTCCGGGCGGGAGCGGAGTTGCACACTTGTTGCAGAAATGGCCGTCGTCGGGATTTTCGAAACTGCAATTAGGGCATTCCATCGTTCTAATCTATCCTTTTACATCCTTCATATATATATACGTATTTGAACCACAAAATGATGCATTTTTATTGAAATTCCTCGGATTATCCCGATTGCTTTCACTTAAATCTCCTCCACTCTATTACCTTAAGTAATCTAATATTTTATTTAGCAAAATTCATGCCAAGTTGAATTAAATTTAATTAGGGGAAAGGAAAGAGATGAAAGAGACAATACTGTCATATATTTATGACACATGACTGCTAACAAATGAAAAGGAGTACATCGAGAGTTGGACGAACCGATAAGCAGAAAAGGTAAATTAATGGACGTATCTACAAATTTGTGATTGTTTAATAAATCATCGATAGGCTAGCCGATAAAATGCAGAAAAGATACAATAGATTGAAGCGGTTGTAAAAAAACTTTATAAAATTTCAGAAAGATGTAAACAATCTTTCCTTTTTTAACGGTTACCGTTATGAATGACAGATGGATATCGCAATCACTTCTCGGAAACATGGTGTGCCGGACAAACAGGGCTGGCTGGGAAGCCTGGACTCGAACCAGGAACGGATGATCCAGAGTCATCTGTGTTACCATTACACCACTTCCCAGCATGTGGAAATTCTTCGGGGATATTATACTATAAAAAAGGAATAACACTAATCAAGATGATTTCTCATTTATCGTTTTGCTAATCTTAGCCCAAGTGTCACGTAAGGATACTGTGCGGTTGAACACAAGTTTTTTTACCGAAGAATCGGTGGTGTCAACAAAGAAATATCCCAGTCTTTCAAACTGATAGCGGCTTCCCGGTGCTGCCCCTTCCAGGCTTGGTTCAACTTTGCACGATGTCAGAATCTCCAATGATTTCGGATTCAAGTTAGATTTATAATCAGCGCCCTCCTCTACATCGGTGGAATCTCTTTTTGTAAAAAGATGATCGTATAAACGCACATCAGCCTCAATGGCATGGTTAGCTGAAACCCAGTGCAATGTTCCCTTAACTCTGCGCCCATCAGGAGAGCCACCGCCTCTTGTTGCCGGATCATACCTGCACTGCAGTTCGACCACTTCACCTGTTTTTTTGTCCTTAATCACATCCTCACAGGTGATATAATAGGCATAGCGCAAACGAACTTCTCGACCAGGAGCTAAGCGAAAAAATTTCTTTGGCGGCTCTTCAAGGAAATCGTCTTGTTCAATGTAGAGAACTCGTGAAAAAGGAACTTTCCTCGTTCCCATGCTTGCATCCTCTGGATTATTGATAGCGTCTAATTCTTCCACCTTATCTTCAGGATAGTTAACAATAACCACTTTAAGCGGGCGCAACACCGCCATAACTCGCTGAGTTGTCTTGTTTAACTCCTCACGAACACAATTCTCAAGTTGAACCATATCAACAATACTGTTTGCTTTTGCTACCCCGATAATATCGCAGAATTTCCTGATAGACTCTGGCGTATAGCCGCGTCTTCTCAGTCCCGATAAAGTCGGCATACGCGGATCATCCCAGCCGCTTACATACTCCTCTTCCACAAGTTCCAGAAGTTTTCGCTTGCTCATAATAGTATGACTGAGATTAAGGCGGGCAAACTCTATCTGCTGAGGATGATGAACCTGCAACTCATCAAGAATCCAATCGTACAAAGGACGATTATTCTCAAACTCTAAGGTGCAAACAGAATGCGTAATCCCTTCAATCGAATCAGAAAGACAATGGGTAAAATCATAGGTAGGATAAATACACCACGCATCATCTGTTCTGTAATGACTTTTCTTACGAATACGATATAGCGTTGGATCGCGCATCAATAAATTAGATGATGCCATATCGATCTTTGCCCGCAAAACGCGAGCACCATCCTCGAATTCTCCGGCTTTCATACGCTCGAACAGGTCCAGGTTTTCCTCGACCGGTCTGTTTCGATACGGACTATCTTTTCCAGGCATCGTCAATGTACCACGGTATTCTCTTATCTCGTCTATACTCAAATCACAGACATAAGCCTTTCCCTTTTTTACTAACTCGACCGCAAAGTTATAGAGCTGCTCAAAATAATCAGATGCATGATACAACCGGTCTTCCCAATCGAAACCAAGCCATCTCACATCTCCCTTTATCGATTCCACATACTCTATCTCTTCCTTCTCTGGATTTGTATCGTCAAAGCGCAGGTTACATAGCCCCTTATAATCAGCGGCAAGACCAAAATTGAGGCAAATAGACTTGGCGTGTCCGATATGAAGGTATCCATTCGGCTCAGGCGGAAACCGGGTATGAACCCGGCCTTTGTATTTATTGGTCTTCAGGTCATCATCAATAATATCTCTGATAAAATTTGATTTGGTCTCTGGTTTATTCATTTATCGATGCCTCTCATTCGCTTTATTACTTTTTCTTTGCCCAGGAGTTCCATCACCTCAAAAAGCCCGGCTCCTCTCGTCTTGCCGCTTATGGCCAGTCGGGTCGGATGGATTATATCCGCAGCTTTAAGTTCTCTCTCTTCGGCAATATCACGGCATATTTTTTCTATATTTTCATGGGAAAAATCTTCCAGCCCATCCAGCCGATCGGCAAATATCCTTATGTTATCTTTATTCTCCTCTTTATCGAGGTATTTCCTTTTGCCTTCTTCATCCATAGTAAAATCGTCTTTAAAAAACCAATCAGCGAGGTCCCCTAATTCCCTCAAAGTCTTTATCCTTATTTTATACAGGTCCACAAGCCTTGAGATGTAATCATCTGTCACCCCGGACATATCAAAACCTGCAGTCAAAAGCTGATTCTTGATAAGCGGCAGGAGCTCTTCTGTGGTTTTTTTCATTATGTACTCACCGTTCAGCCATCTTAATTTTTGAATATCGAACTTTGCTTGAACGTCACTCATATCGCTTATATCAAACAACTTCACCGCCTCATCCATCGATAAAACCTCACGGTCTTCGCCAGGAAACCATCCTAAAAGTATAAGATAATTCGCGAGAGCCTCAGGCAAAAAACCCTCTCTTTCATACTCTTCAACTGAAACACCGCCGTGTCTCTTAGAGAGTTTTGCTCCATCTTGACCCAATATAAGCGGCATATGTCCAAATTTCGGTGGCGTAAGCTCCAGTGCTTCGTAAAAAAGTATCTGCTTAGGTGTGTTGGATATATGATCATCTCCTCTAAGAATATGGGTTATCTCCATATAAGCATCATCTACCACACAGGCAAAATTGTATGTAGGTGACCCGTCGGATTTAATCATGACCTGGTCTTTGATATCATCGGTATTAACAGCTATTTTACCGTGTATCATATCATTTACTTCTATCGTGCGGCCTTTTTCCACTTTGAAAATAATAGCCTCGCCTTCTTTGTAGGCTTTCTCCTTGGTAAGTATCTGCTCCGCTTTTTCTTTATAGACTTCGAATCGCTGGCTCTGGCGTAGAGGCTCGTCGTCCCAGTCGATTCCCATCCATTCAAGATCCTCAAGAATCTCGTCGAGAAACTTTTTACTAGACCTGGCCTTGTCAGTATCTTCTATCCTGAGCAGGAATTTACCGCCAGTATGCCTGGCATACAGCCAGTTAAAAAGCGCAGTTCTCGCACTCCCCAGGTGTAAAAATCCAGTCGGACTTGGCGCAAATCTTACTTTAACCATGATGATCTCCTGGACAAACAACAAATCAGGTTTGCAGCTTTGGGTACTATGCGACTTTATATACTCTGTTTCAACCTGTGCTTTCCCGAAACCTGTTGCTTCTTCTACAAAAAGCACCCTGATAATAACGATGCTTTCTCTATTGATCCCACGACTAGTGGGCCACACTTATCACATATAACATAGCAAAATTTCAGGGTCAAACATAATAGATGAAAATAATATATACCCTACCAAAAATACAAAAAAATCCCCCAATTATGATAGACTATTACAAAAAGAAATAATGAATCTTAGTCAGATTAGAATTGAATAGATAGATTAATGAGTAATGGTGAGAACGAGATGAAAGGCCGGACAGGAAGAAAGATTGTTATCCTAATCCTCATTCTCCTCTGCGCCCAGACACTGCTTAAAGCCCTTCCGGAGAAGGATGAATTCAAGATAGTTCATTTTTCCTTGGATATCGAAATAATCCCTGAAGAGCATGGACTAAAGGGAGAAGCGAAGCTAAGACTTCGCTCTGGAATCAAGGGCTTAAAATCTTTTGATTTCCACATTCGACCCTCTCTTCGCGTCAACTCAGTCAAAGATGAAAACGATAATGCTCTTGTCTTTTCCCAAAATAAGGCTGAAAGAATCTTCCCCAATTCCGAAACGAGCCTTGTCCGCGTCAGCTTGGATCAGGAGCTTTCCGATGGAGAAACAGTTGAAATCGTGGCTTCTTACGACGGCATATTTTATATGCCCTCTGATTTTGATCCCAAGGAGAGGCGATA
>Ga0209986_10005730_pt1 | contig 10263 bp, 8 predicted proteins | sample BlataG_FD_183168 | JGI IMG/M metagenome (GOLD analysis project Ga0209986, IMG submission 183168) | Deep subsurface microbial communities from Black Sea to uncover new lineages of life (NeLLi) - Black_00105 metaG (SPAdes) (version 2) | ecosystem: Environmental > Aquatic > Marine > Oceanic >...
TTCGAAACCAAACGCGTTGTCACCTTTTAGAATGTACTCGCCAGCCAGCGAAACACGATCACCACCGGACATTTGGTACACTACCGGTCGCTGCTCGATAACTTCGCCCCAGTCGGTCTCGACCACCAGGCGGCCAGCCGCATCTACTGAAAGGGAATTGGCACCTTCATATTGAATGCATATCTGGGAGAAATCAGCGCCCGGTGAGACAACAAAGTCGTACTCCATCTGTTTGCCGTTGCCGTAGTACTTCAGATCAATGCCGGGGTAAATATCTTCGTAGACGACCGCGCTATAATTGGGGACGTCGGTGCGCCACTTGGCCGGGTCGTTGCCGAGGAAGTAGTTGCATTTGTACTCGATCATTTCTTCGCCGACCATGCGAGGATTCGGGTTTGCGCCGACAAAGGCGGCTTTGATCATCATGGTTTCAAGGCTGTCGGGTTCATGGTCAGTGAACGGGGCAGATGTGGACATCTGCCGCCCACTGCCAAGGTCATGACTACCCACCGCAAGCGGTGGGGTACCCAAATCTTTACAATTCCCTACACCTGGGTGGCCCACCCCTTGGGGTGGGTTCTCTCCGTTTGTACTGGATATGCGGCGGGTGAACTGGTAGTAGGCTCCATCCCGCGTAAACCACATCGTGGCGCCGCCGCCGTTGGCGCGGAATAGAACTTGGTCGTCCCATTGGCCCTGATTCTCTGTGAAGGCCAGCGGCATCGAGGTCAGGCCGGTCATAACTGTGGCTTTTGTCGTTGGGCTGTCAGCGGCTGCGGCTGAACCCAGGCCTAAGACCACGATGGTGAAAAAAGTTGTGATGATAGTGATGCTTTTCATGGCTTTCCTCCATTGTGTCAGCCAGGCGTGTAAGCTGCATTTCATTTCCTACGCTGTAAGTATAACAAATTCGGAGTGTGAAGTCAACATCAAATTCAACAAGGACGGGGCAGATGTGGACTCGCCTTTGGCGAGCCGCCCAACCAAAGTGATCCGGAGAATAGCAGCGAATGTCGGGTTTCTCCCCACCTCAGGCGGGTCGGAACCTGACCTACAAACTGGAACTAACCTACCTTCCTACCGTTTAAGAGTCGGCGCCGTGAGCATTGGACGTGTAAAAATTGCCTTGACTTAGCCGTTTGAGACGTTAGCTTATTCGTTTGAAGTAAAGGTGGCTTAGTCACTTCGATTTCGTGTGGAGGATATGAATGTACGCCGTGTTTCAACTTTCCGGGAGCCAGTTCAACGTCGAGGAAGGAACCATCATAAAAGTTCCCTTTCAGGATGTCGAGAAGGGTGGCAAAATCGACATCACTGACGTCCTGCTGGTAAAAGACAATGACAAGGCAATGATCGGCAGCCCGTATGTTGACGGTGCAAAAATAGAGGCGGAAGTGCTTGATAGTGGAAGGTCCGATAAGGTACGGATTTACAAATATAAGCGTCGGACCAAATATCGCCGGAGGCAGGGGCACCGCCAGCAGTACAGTGAAATCAAAATCAACAAGATCGTCGTGCCCCAACCGTAGCCGGTCTGAATGTCATGATGAACCCGCGAGCATGGATAGCTCCGCTGCTTGTGCTCGCCCTGCTGGGCGGTGCCGAACAGGGCGCCGCCCAGGAGGGTTTCCGAGTTGTTGAGGTTGTGGTTGAAGGCAACCGGGTGGCCAGCAACTCCCTGATCTTGGGTGTCTCTTCGATCCACGAAGGGACGTCCCTCACTCCCACCGCCGTGTCCGAGACGATCCGCAGACTGTACGGCCTGGGGATTTTTTCCGACGTCACCGTTGAAGCAGAAGAGGTCACAGGCGGCCTTAAAGTATACATCGTGGTCGAGGAACTGCCCAAACTCAGCGGCCTCGAATTCAGCGGCAACAAGAAAATCAAGACCAAGAAGCTCAAGGAGGAACTCGCCCTTGGAGTCGGCGGCTACATCTCTCCCTATTTGATTCAACAAAAAGCCAACGAGATCTATGACATGTACACCGAAAAGGGGTATTTTCAGGCTGAAATCACCTCCAAGCTTGAGTACAACGCCGACTCCACGGAAGCCGTTCTCAAATACAAGATCACCGAAAAGTCCAAGGTGAAAGTTGAAAAGGTCGTGCTGACCGGCAACAGTCGGGTGAAGGCTCACGACCTTATCAAGAAAATGCGCAATCGCAAAAGAGGCTTTCTGAAAAGCTCCGATTTCGCGCAGGACAAATACGATGAGGACCTCACAAAGATTATCGAGGAATACCACCGGCGGGGATTTATCGACGCCTATCTGATATCAGACTCGACCAGCATTGACACCACCCGCAACCGGATGACTATTTACCTCAAGGTCTACGAAGGACCCAGGTATTTTTTTGGGAAGGTGCGGTTCCAGTCAAACGAAGAGCTAAAGACGTTCGTTCTTCAAAAGATGCTGAAGTTTAAGGAAGGGGACGTGTTTGATGCCGACAAATACTCTGAGTCGCTGGATGAGCTGTATTCTGCTTACCAGGAGATCGGTTATCTCCATGTTCGCATTTTCGACGACAGGTCCACCAGAACCGACTCACTTATTGATGTCACCTATGATATATCTGAGGGACTTCCCTCCCATGTCAGGCTGGTAAAAATCGTCGGCAACGGAAAAACCAAAGAGAAGGTAATCCGGCGTGAGATTTCGATGTTGCCGGGGATGGTATTCAGCCGTTCTCTTTTGATTCGTTCGATAAGAGATGTGATGGCTCTCAATTTCTTCGAGACGGTAGAACCTATGCCTTTAGGTTTGCCCAGCGGCGATGTTGACATTGAATTCAGTATTAAGGAAAGACAAACGGGACAGATCTCGGCCGGCGCCGGATATAACAGCCAGGACAAACTGGTGGGCACACTGGGTATGGGCATACCAAACTTTCGCGGCAACGGTCAGAACCTGTCATTCAGTATCGACTTCGGCGGCCGCCGAAACTCTCTCTCGGTTTCGTTCACCGAACCATGGTTGTTCGGGCGGCGGACCCTGTTGGGTGTAGGCGTCTTCGCCCTCAATCGGCGCTGGTTCAACGACTATACCGAAGGCCGTCAGGGAGGATCGGTGCGGCTGGGACGTCGGCTCCAGTGGCCTGACAATTACTTCCGAGCCTTCGCCTCATACCAGCTTGAGAGAACGCGCTTCTTTGACTTCGATGATGCTTTTGTCAACTCCAGCTCTTACAAATCTTACTACTGGTATGACCGAAACGGAAGCTCCCCAAGCCAGGATGTATTATTGGACAGCAAAGTCCACGAACCGTATCCCGGTTCCATCCTGCAGTATGAGGATGAATGGCTGACGGCGTCACGATTGTCCTTTACGGTAGTCAGGGACTCGCGGAACCTGCCGGAATTTGCCACCTCCGGAGCGCAGCTTTCCTACACGTTCGAAAACACGGGCGGTTTGCTGGGTGGCTTCTGGAAATACCGGAAGCATACCCTGTCGCTGGCCAAGTTCATCCCCATTGTCTGGGGCATCGCCCTGGCCGCCAAGGTTGAATATGGCGTCGTCACTTCCCCCGGCGGCGATGACCGGATCCTGATTACCGACCGTTTTACTCCGGGCGGGACCGCCTACGACGGGATGGTTCGCGGCTACGACGACGGCAGCCTGACACCTGACTCGGTCGTTACCCAGGACACCTCGTTTTATTACGCTGACCCCAATGCCGTCATCGGAATTGACCCGCCCGACGACACCACCTTTGCCAGTTTCAAAAACCGTGTTCGCGGAAAATATATGCTAGTAACGAACCTTGAGTTACAGTTTCCGATTGTTACGCGGCAGATATACGGGCTGCTCTTTTTTGACGCCGGAAATTCGTGGCTGCATAGAAGGGACATTAGACCAATAACGGGTCTGTATAAAGGAGTGGGGTTTGGTTTCAGAATCGCCATCCCCGGGATTGGCACCCTCGGCTTTGACTTCGGCTACCCTCTCGACGAGGTGCGAGGTCAGAAGCGGTCTTTCAAACCGCACTTCCAGGTTGGCACGACATTTAGATAGAAACTATAATAGGAGATACCAATGCAAAGAGTAAAGAAGTGGCTGTCGATAGCGTTTTTTGGCGCTATCATTTCGTTCGCCTTCACAGACGACGTCAGTGCTCAGGAGCTGAAGATCGGATTCGTGAAGGATTCCGTCATCATTGTACAGTATCCAGCCTGGCAGAGGGCTCAGGAAGAATGGGACGTTGAAAAGAACGCCTGGGATGAGGAAGCTCTGGCCAAACAGGAGGAGCTTATGGAGCTGGAGGAAGAATACGAAAAGCAGAAACTGATTCTCTCCGAGGAAAAGAAGAAGGAACGCCAGGCAGCTATCAATGCCAAACGAGATGCCCTCGACGCTTATACCCGTCAGGTTTTCGGCCCCGACGGCAACGCCGAGCGCAAATATGCCCAACTGGTGCAGCCGCTGGTGCAGAATATCCAAAAGGCGATTGAAGCGGTGGCGATCGAAGGGGACTATGACGTCATCTTCACCCTCCAGTCCATTGGCTACATCAGGGACGAGTATGACATTACGGACAAGGTGTTAAAGTACCTTGAAGAGCTTGAGGAATAAGGTCCGTTTTACCCTGCAGGAACTTGCCGACCGGGTTGACGGTGAGGTTGAGGGCGACGGTCAGGTTGTAATTACCGGGGCCGCTCCCATTCAGACCGCCACCGACGGGGAAATCAGTTTTGTCGTAAACGACCGGTATGTAAAATACCTGGCGACAACTCATGCCGCCGCTGTCGTATTGGGTGAGAAAACTGAGTGTTCACGCCTTCCGGTCTTGCGGCATCCGAATCCCTACCTTGCCTTCGCCTATATAATCGACTTGCTTTACCCAGACGTACCGCTGGTGTCGCCCGGCATAGACCCGACCGCGGTAGTTGAAGAAGACGTCACTATAGATGCCTCCACCGCAGTTGGCCCTCTTTGCCATATTCGCAGCGGGGCGTCAATCGGCAAAGGCTCGCAACTGGTTTCCTCTGTTTTCGTGGGTCGTAATGTCACTATCGGCGAAAACTGTCTCATTTACCCTGGCGTGTGGATCATGGATGGCTGCCGGATCGGCAACAGCGTGATCCTTCATTCTTCAACTGTGATTGGCTCCGACGGTTTTGGTTTTGCGGAATCGGAACAGGGTCTGAAGAAGATCAAGCAGATTGGTTGGGTAGAGATCGATGACGACGTTGAAATCGGCTCCAATACATCGATTGACCGAGGTGCCTTAGGCCCGACCAGAATAGGCCGCGGAACCAAAATCGATAACCTCGTTCAGATTGCCCACAACGTTGAAATAGGTCAGAACTGCATCATTGTTTCCCAGGTCGGGATATCCGGTTCCACGAAAATCGGTAATGGGGTTGTTCTGGCCGGGCAGGTGGGAGTCGTTGGGCACATAGAGATCGGCGACGGCGTTCGGGTCGGGGCACAGTCGGGGGTGCCCAGGTCGGTTCCGGCCGGCAAGACGATCTTCGGCTACCCCGCCAGAGATATTATGGAGACAAAGCGCATTGAAGCCGCCCTGACGAGATTGCCTGAGCTGCTAAAGAGAGTCAGAAAAATCGAAGAGAAACTGTCGGAGTAGTAGGTCAAACCTCCTCGAGGTTTGATAACCAATGATGTCAAGCCCCGAGTGGGCTTGACCTACTACTACTCACGATTACCCCGCCATATTCGTCGAGAGAATATGGATTCCGGTTCTCGCGTCGATGACCGACCTCATAGTTGTTACCAACCCCTCGGGATCAATAGGCGGGCCCCCCCGAAGATCAATCCACCATACCGGATGAGGGTCCTCGAACCGTTTCTCTTTGAAATTGTACCGGGAGAAGTCGACATACCAGACGTATATTTCCCTCGCGCCGTAGGGGCTTCCCACAACGAAATTTAGTGCCTCAATGAAATCGAGGCCAGGATCTTCTGCAGGAAAGCCATAAATGATCAACTTCATCTGTTCCAATCTGTTTTTGACAGAATCAGCAGGGAGCTTCTCCTTCTTGCCAGGGTAATCGTCGGCAAGCACACAGGACGCGCTAACTAAACGGCCGGTTTCTGGATCGAGAATCACTTTGAATGTTCGTTTCATGTCGTCATTTGGGTCCAGAGGGCCTTTGGTGACCAGAACGATCTTAACAGTGACTGCTATCTCCCAGAACACCCTGTTATTCACAGAGTCGCTGAGAAACGGAATCATACTGTTTTGAATCGTCACCAGCTTGGCCGTGTTCACTATCTCATTGACCGTAGACACACCAGAGTCTGGAAAGTACACAAGTGTCCGAACCGCCGCATCCTTTTCCGTCTTCAGTACCCATGATTTCCTGTCTGGCTCCTCCCCATATGTGGGAGACGCGCATGACAGAAACGCGCAGGCAAAGAGCAGGTACAGTATCATATATGTAGCCTTTCTCTTCATCGTTATTCTCCTTTCATGTTTAGAGTGGTACCTTATCCCAGATTTCGATTGTTTGCTGGGAAGTTTTACTAATTCCCCATTCAGCCTCGTAGGTCAAACCTCCTTGAGGTTTGACAACTATTGCCCGTTTGAATCTTTACTGTCAAGCCCCAAGTGGGCTTGACCTACTCCTATATCTTGATGCGCTCTTCTTCGTCAGAAGGGGAGATCGTCATCATCGTTGCTGGCGCCTTCCGGAGCCGGGGCTGGCGTCTCCGACGGTGTTTCCGCCGCGGGAGCCGGTTCTCCAGGTGCATCGGCACGAGAACCCAGGAATTGGACCCTCAGTGCAACTATCTCAGAGACATATCTTTTATTTCCCTCTTTGTCATCGTAGCTTCTGTTGTCGATACGGCCCTCAATGTATACCTGTTTGCCTTTAGTCAGGTATTCCTTTATGGTTTCCGCCTGTTTTCCCCAGGCAACGATATTGTGCCAGACGGTTCTCTCATTTTTCTGACCGTCCTGGCCCGTCCACCGTTCGTTGGTGGCCAGTGTGAATTTAGCGACGGCCGTGCCGCTCGGAGTGTACTGCAGATCCGGGTCTTTCCCCAGCCTTCCGATTAGAATTGCTTTGTTAACGCTCATGGCTCCATCCCAATCTAACGTGAAATTTTCAACCAATATAAGTGCGGCCCTGCCCTGTTGTCAAGGGAGGGTCAGGACTCGTTTTTACGAACGTCCTCAATCCGTCACTTCCCAAACTTCTTCCCTATGGTATAAGCGTCCCCCAAAAACTCGCCGACTCCAAAGTAGACCCGACTCGAAGGTGCATATACGATAGGCTTTACTTTCTTTATGTCAGGAAACCCGTCTTTCCCGAGCATATCCTCCTCGACTTTGACATCCATGATTTCACCGATGAATTGTGTGTGCAGCCCTATCTCAAAGGTATGGAGCAGCTTGCACTCAAGGACGAGAGGAACTTCGGCAATGTAAGGGGCATCAACCAGATCACTCTTGACGGGAGTGAATCCGGTGGCCGCGAACTTGTCCTCAGTTTTCCCCGATGCGATACCGAAGTAATCGGCCTCGGCCACCTGACTCTCAGACGGGACATTTATCGTGTAGGCTTTGCGTAACAGAATGTTTCCGTAAGAGTAAGTCGCCTTCCTGAGCGACACAGTGACACACGGGGGCTTTGAACAGCACATTCCACCCCAGGCGGCGGTCATGGCATTTGGCCTTCCGTCTTTATCGTACGAGGCGACAACCCAGACCGGAGCCGGGTGAACCAAGGCCTTTGCGCCCAATGACTTTTTCATCAGCTAACTCCTGCCCACAACAAAGGGACTTCTTTTGCAATCACTCATACTTCTCCAGTTTTCTAGTAGGGCAGGAGTCCCCGACTCCTGTCCGCCGTTGGCTGATGTCAGGCATACCTGCCAACTGGCTGTAGCCTAAATCCCCAGCTCCGATCTTCTCGACTATCCGGTAGTGCGACACCATTGTTCCTTTGGTCAGGACGGCGTGGGTGCGAGTATTGTCGTTTTGGTTCGAATCGCCTGTCATATCAGCCTCAGAACTTGCCTACTCCAATCCCATCTTCTTGAGCATAGCCGTGAACCTGGGATCTGCGCGGACACAATCGAATAGGGGATCTACCTTCAGATTACTCATATCGGGAGACCGTTCCTGATAAGCTCTCTCGAGCCACTCGGAGCCTTGATCATACTCTCCGAGTGCAAAATGCATTCTCGCCAGCATGTATGGCCGGTCTGGAAACTGCTCCAACTGCGAGCTGAAGTCACTCAAGAGCCTTCTTGCTTCCTCTAGCTTGCCCATCTTTGCATAGGTAATGCAAGTCCAGCCAGCGAAGTATTTCCCCAGTACATCTCCTGCAATCGATTCCTCTTTTCGAAACGCAGCCAGAGCCTCTGGAAACATTGATTTTTGAAGATACGCGACACCGAGATGGTAATGCGCTAAACTGAAATTCGGGTCCATGTCGATAGTCTTCTGCGCGGCCTCCAGCGCAAGATCATAGTTTCGGGAGAGGTAGTATACCAAGCTGACATTTCTGTTCACGACCAGGGAAAGAGGATCCAGTTCGAGGGCGCGTTGTATCTCAGCGATGGCCTGCTCGGATCGACCGAGCCACATTAGATGTAGGGCATACCAGTGGTGGGCGGTCGCATAACCGGGGTTCAGTTCAATGGCTCGCTTGAATCCTTCCTCTCCGCTCGTCCAATCAAATTCGAGATTGGTACTTATAGATGCCATGGATGCGTGAGCTTCAGCAAGTGTACTGTCAATGCCCAGGGCTTTCTGTGCCGCTTGTTTGGCCTTGTGGAGAACCTCTGGTATTGTCGCTTTGCTGTAAGCCGGTAGCATAGCGTAAGAATCAGCCAGCCCCACGTGTGCAAGAGCGTATTCGGGGTCTCTTTCAATTGCCTGCTCAAAGCATTCAATAGCCCTATTCAGCGCCCTGGCAGTTCTTTTGTTCGAGAAGTACCGACCTTTCAAGTAGAGGTTGTAGGCATCAAGATCTTCAGTGTGACGCTTGACGATTCTTGCTTTCTCCCCTCCCAGCAGCTTAAGCTTATCGACAATCTCAACCGAGATTTCATCCTGAATGGCAAACACATCCTCCATTTCTCTGTCGTACCGTTCGGACCAAATGTGATAACCATCGGCCACATTAACAAGCTGGCCGGTTATCCGAAGCCGATTGCCGGATTTTCTCACACTGCCTTCCAACACCGATTCGACGTTGAGCTTCTGGCCGATCTCACGGATGTCGATCTGTCTGCCTTTGAACGCAAAGCACGATGTCCTTGCCACCACACGTAAACCTTCCACGTGTGTCAGAGCGTTGATGATCTCCTCCGCCATACCGTCACAGAAGTACTCCTGTTCCGGATCGGCGCTGAGATTTGTGAATGGCAGCACGGCAATGGAAGGCTGAGCCTTTGCCCAACCGGAAGCTCTTCCGGTCCGCGAAGATTCCAGGTCACCTTCCAGCATCTTAAGATCGCTGATAACCCCGACGGCGCTCTGATAGCGAAGGCCAGGGTCCTTTTGCAGCAGCTTGGATATTACGCGCTGCAGATCGTCTGACACTCCCGATTTGTACCGCACTAGCGGCTCGGGCGTATCGTACTGTATCGAATTGAGCGTGGCTGCTTCGGTGTCCTTTTTGAACGGCGATCTACCTGCAAACACTTCGTATAGAACCACACCCAGCGAAAACAGGTCGGATCGGTGGTCGACTTCCTGGCCCCCGACTTGCTCTGGCGACATATAGCCAACTGTGCCGAGAGTCGAACCAGTCCTGGTCAGTTTGTCCATGCCCTTCACTGCCGCCAGGCCAAAGTCGAGTATCTTGGGTCGACCTTTCTTATCGAGAATGATATTCGACGGCTTGATATCACGGTGGATGATGCCGGCTTCATGAGCCTCCTGCAAACCTTCGCAGATCCGTATAGTCAAACCGACAATCTCATCAAGATTCAGCTTTTGTTCTTTGATCAGGTCGTGTAAGGATTGCCCTTCGCAGCATTCCATAGCGAAAAAGGGGCGGCCTTGAAACTCCGATACTTCGTATATGGTAACGATATTGGGATGTTTCAGAGCTGCCGCTGCTCGCGCTTCGCGGATGAAGCGCGCACGGCAGTCTTCGTCCCGGCAGAGGTGAAACGGGAGGAACTTAAGGGCGACCTGTCGCTTGAGTTCGGTATCCTCAGCCAGATACACCTCCCCCATGCCACCGGCACCGATCTTCTCGATGATCCGGTAGTGCGACACCATCGTCCCTTTGGTCAGGACAATGTACGTTCGGGTTTTGTCGTCTTCTTGATATTCTTCC
>Ga0209986_10005731_pt1 | contig 10263 bp, 10 predicted proteins | sample BlataG_FD_183168 | JGI IMG/M metagenome (GOLD analysis project Ga0209986, IMG submission 183168) | Deep subsurface microbial communities from Black Sea to uncover new lineages of life (NeLLi) - Black_00105 metaG (SPAdes) (version 2) | ecosystem: Environmental > Aquatic > Marine > Oceanic >...
ATGTAGTTGATGCTGATGGAAAGGAGTTACCCCCAGGTCAAACCGGGTACCTGATAATAAATAAACCATGGCCCGGGATGCTAGTTGATATCTACGGCAACCCCGAGCGCTACCAAGAGGCCTACTGGTCACGCTTCCCGGGTTCATATTATACCGGAGACTTCGCTATGCGCGATGAGGATGGTTATTTCTGGCTATTAGGCAGGGCTGACGAGGTGCTTAAGATAGCCGGGCATCGCATCGGGACAGCGGAGCTCGAGGATGCGGCTATATCCCATCCAGCTGTAGCTGAGGTCGCAGTGACAAGCAAGCCAGATGAGATAAAGGGGGAAGCCATTGTTCTTTTCATCACCCTCAAGCAAGGGAATTCGCCTTCGCCTACCCTGAAAAAGGAGATTACTAGACAGCTTCGCCAAACTATTGGTCCCATTGCTACCCCAGATGAAATTTACTTCGTAGAATCTATGCCCAAAACAAGAAGCGGGAAGATTATGCGCCGTGTCCTCAAAGCAGTAGCCTCAGGGCAGAGCCTCGGCGACCTTACTACCCTAGAGGACGAGGCATCAATAGAGGAGGCGAAGAGAGCATACGAAGGCCTGAAGAGGGTCTCAAGAGAAGACAAGCCCTCTCCCAAGGGGTAATGAACTATGCTAGACCAGTTAGAAAGAGTAGAGAAGCGTTATCAGGAGTTAAATCGGCAGATAGCTATGCCTGAGGTGGCGTCTGACCTGAAACAGCTACAGATGCTGGCTCAGGAGAGAGCTAGCATTGAAAGCTTGGTAACCAAGTATAGGCAATATAAAGCCACCTCCAAGTCGCTAGAAGAAACAAGGACGATGCTAAGCGGTGGGTTAGATGAAGACATGGTGACTTTAGTCAAGCAAGAGATAGAAAGCCTTGAGTCGCAACTAGATCATCTAGCCCAAGAGTTGAAGCTTGCCCTCTTGCCCAAGGATGCCAGTGATGAAAGGGACATTATTATGGAAATCCGGGCTGGGGCTGGTGGTGATGAAGCCGGACTATTTGCTGCTGACCTCTTTCGTATGTATAGTCGGTATGCTCAATCTAAAGGTTGGGAAATAGATATTATTAACATTAATGAAAGCGGCATAGGCGGTCTTAAGGAAATTATATTTGAAATAAAGGGCAAAGATGCTTTCAGTCGTCTGAAGTATGAAAGAGGAGTTCACCGAGTGCAGCGAGTGCCTATCACTGAGTCTTCGGGGAGAATTCATACCTCAACAGCTACGGTAGCGGTTCTGCCTCAGGCGGATGAGGTAGAGGTATCTATAAATCCCGATGACCTAAAGATTGATATCTTTCACAGCGGGGGTGCTGGAGGACAAAATGTAAATAAGGTAGCCACCGCTGTCCGCATCACCCACTTGCCTACAGGCACAGTAACCGTCTGCCAGGATGAACGCTCACAGCTAAGAAACAAGACAAAGGCAATGTCAGTGCTCCGAGCCCGACTTCTGGATTTAGAGCAGCGCAAACAGGAAGCGGCAATAACCAAACAGCGTCGTTCTCAGGTAGGCACCGGTGACCGTGCTGAAAAGATACGAACCTACAATTTCCCTCAAGACCGTGTTTCTGACCACCGTATCGGTCTAACCCTTCATAATTTGCCTCGAATTCTGGAGGGAGAACTTGACGAACTTATTGATGCCCTAGCTACCAACGACCAGACGAAACAACTGGAGGAGCAACTGGCGTGACTCTAAAACAGACTTTTAGTCATGCCAGGGAAATTCTTACCGCTAATAATATCGAAGACTCTACTCTAGAGAGTGAGCTGCTGCTGAGGCATACACTAAGAATAAGCCGAGTTCAGCTATATCTAGACCTTGATGATGAATTAAATTCTAAAGAAGAGGAAGCCTTCTGGCATCTGATTGAACGCCGCCTAAGCGGTGAACCCACAGCCTATATAACTGGACATCGCGAGTTCTACGGGTTTGATTTCTATGTTGACCCCGACGTCCTCATCCCCCGACCGGAGAGCGAACTACTGGTAGAAAAGGCTCTCAAACTAGCTCAAAATCGCACCATACCTACTATAGCCGAAGTTGGCACTGGCTGTGGTGCCATCGCCATCAGCCTGGCTCTAAACTTACCACAAACTAAAATTTATGCCACTGATATATCAGCCTCTGCCCTTAAGGTCGCCCTATTTAACTGCCAAAAACACGGGGTAGTAAATAGAATTTGTCTTCTCCAAGGTGATATGCTCGACCCCCTACCTGAGCCCGTCGACCTCATAGTAACCAATCTCCCTTATGTTAAAGAATCCGAATTGTCCCCTGTATATTCAGCAAATTTTGAGCCGCTGCTGGCGCTGAACGGTGGCTCAGACGGACTGGAAAAGATACGCCGGCTATGCCGCCAGGTGAATAATAAGCTTTACCCTGATGGCTACCTGCTTCTAGAGATGGGACAGGGACAAAGAAGAGCAGTAACTACCTTTCTACGCAGCCTGTTCCCCTCAGCTAAGATAGAAGTCACACCAGACCTAAGTGGCATAGACCGGGTAGTAAGCCTAGTCCTTTCCTCAGATACACTTCCCAAGCAGGATGAAAATACCCGGCACAATTTGGCATAGGGCTGCCTTAATGCTAGACTATTCGACTGGGTTTTACCTCAAGGTTAAAGAGCAAACCATAATTAGAGGGAGGAATAGACGTAATGAATATGATTGTTTGTGTCAAGCAGGTGATTGACCCTGAGGCACCACCAGCTAGCTTCAAGATTGACCCCTCCAGCAATAAAGTAGTGCCACCATCAGGTATTCCGCCAGTAATCAGCCTCTTTGATGAGAATGCCGTAGAGGCAGCACTAAGAATTAAGGATGCCCAAGGAGGTAAAATCACAGTTATAAGCCTGGGCACCAATCTGCTACGAGATGTAGTAAAAAAGCCACTGTCCATGGGTGCTGACGAGCTTATCCTATTAGAGGATGAGGCTTTTGCCGAGGGCGATAGCTGGTCGACAGCCTATGCCCTAGCTATGGCTATCAAGAAAATAGGTGAATACGACCTCATCTTTTGCGGTAGGCAAGCTGCTGACTGGGATGCGGGACAGGTAGGCTCAGGTATCGCTGAGATACTAGGGTTGCCTAGTGTAACCCTAGCTAAAAAAATAGACATCACTGATGGTAAGGCGAGGGTAGAACGGGTAACTGCTGATGGGTACGAGGTCATTGAGGTATCCTTGCCAGCTCTAATTACAGTAAGCAATGAGCTTGGGGAACCTCGCTATCCCACCATAAGAGGGATTATGGCAGCCAAAAAGAAGGAGCCTATTATCTGGAAGCCGGCTGATATAGGGGGTGAGCCGTCTCAGGTTGGTGCTGCTGGCCGACGCACTAAGCTGATTAAGCTATTCCAACCAGTTCGTGAAGGCAAGTGTGAGATTATAGAAGAGGAGAGCCCGGAAGAGACAGCGGTTAGTCTAGCCCTAAAACTCAGGGAGGCAAAAATACTATAAGGAAGTCCTCCGCTCATAATTAAGAAGGCGGTAAATCTATGGCTGGATACAAAGGCGTTATGATTTATGGTGAGGTCACCGAAGGGAAGCTAGCAGCAATTGCCACTGAGCTATTAGGCTGCGGTAGAAAACTGGCTGATGACCTGGGGCAGGAACTATGTGCTGTATTAGTAGGCAGTGATATAAGCAGTCTAGCTCAGGAAGCAATCGCCTTTGGTGCCGATAAGGTATATGTAGTTGATGACCCGCTACTTAAAGACTACCAGACTGATTCCTATGTGTTAACTCTGGAAAAGGTAGTCAAACAGGTAATGCCCCAGATTCTTATTCTGGGACAGACTTCTATCGGTCGTGACCTAGCACCCAGGTTAGCCTTCAGGCTGGAGACAGCCGCCTCTATGGACTGTATTGAGTTAGCTATTGACCCTGACTCAGAGCTAATGCTGCAAACTAAACCTGTCTATGGAGGAAATGCTCAGGCTATCTTTACCTGCGAGTCCTACCCACAGATAGCTACGGTTAGAGCCAAAGCAATGTCACCCCCGGAGCGAGACACCTCACGGCAGGGAGAAATCATCACCATTAAGGCTGGCTTAGCCCCGTCAGCCATAAGAACTAAAATTCTGGAAAAGGTAACTGAGGAGGTAGAAGGGATAAAGCTTGAAGACGCTGAGACGGTAGTCGCTGGAGGCAGAGGCATAGGCAGTGCCGAGGGCTTTAAGCAATTAGAAGAACTGGCTAAAATGTTGAATGGGGCGATAGGCGCCACCAGACCTCCCTGCGATAATGGCTGGGTGCCAGACGGATGGCAGGTAGGGCTTACCGGTAAGATTGTTACCCCTGACCTCTACATTGCTGTAGCTCTCTCTGGTTCTAGCCAGCATATGAGTGGCTGTTCCGGCTCTAAAAATATCGTAGCCATAAATAAAGACCCTGAGGCAAATATCTTCAAAGAAGCCCGCTTTGGTGTAGTCGGAGACTGGAAAAAAGTATTGCCTGCCTTCACCGAAAAGGTCAAGGAACTCCTAGGTGGGTAAGGAGATTGCTTCCTGCTTAAAGCTACGGCATCGACTTTTTAGATAGCCGGTAAAGTCAAGCCTTCTCAGCTTGCCTTTCAGTAATAATCTTCTGAGCGATGTGAGGCGGTACCTCCTCATAGTGGCTAAGCTCGGCGCTATAGCTTCCCCTACCTTGAGTTATTGTCTTCAGGTCTATTGTATAGCGCAAAATTTCAGCTAGCGGCACTTGAGCCTCAATAACATTGATTCCAGCCTCGGGGTTCATACCTTGCACTCGAGCTCGCTTGGTATTAAGGTCACCGATAACATCACCAGTGTAGCTCTCAGGGACCTTCACCCTGATATTCATTATTGGTTCGAGGAGGATAGGTTGCCCCTGGGACAATCCCTTCTTCAATGCCCCGGCTCCGGCAATTTTGAAGCATATCTCTGAGGAATCCACAGGGTGATAGCTACCATCATATACCGTCGTCTTTATATCAACAACTGGATAACGAGCTAAGACTCCCTCATGAAGTGCCTCGTTAACCCCCTTCTCTACAGCTGGAATATAATTCCTGGGTATGCTGCCGCCTACTACCTTAGAAGCAAACTCAGGAGCGCTACCACGGGGCAGTGGCGCTAACTCCAAGAAAACATGCCCATATTGACCGTGCCCTCCTGTCTGCTTTTTGTGCTTATACTCAGCATTAGCTGATGTAGTAACGGTCTCTTTATACGGAACTTGGGGGGTTTCTAGCTCCACACCTACACCAAGTTTACGCAGCATCTTCTCCGCCGCTACTTCAAGGTGAGTCTCACCGAGTCCTGATAGAATGGTCTCACCGGTATCAGCCTCTCTATGCACCTGAAGGGTAGGGTCTTCCTCTGATAGCCTGGATAAGGCTGCTCCCAGCTTATCTAAATCAGCCTTGGTCTTAGGATACACTGCCTCACTAAAGGTCGGTTCAGGGAATAGAATGGGGACAATTTTCACTGGCTGAGCCTGACTACACAATGTATCCCCGGTATTGGTTAGGCTCAATTTGGCTACCGCCCCTATGTCCCCAGCACCAAGTTGAGATACTGGCTCCTGGGTCTTACCTCTCAAAATAAATAGCTGACCTATGCGCTCTACCCCACTTCGTGTCGCATTCCACACCTGGGAATTACTATCAATACCACCCGTATAAACCCGAAAGTAGGTAAGTTTACCGACATATGGGTCAGCACTGGTCTTAAATACGAGGGCAGCTAACGGGGCATCCTGACTTGGCTCAATCATCTCTTGTTTATCCGAGTCACCAATAACAGCTATCTCTTGCTCTTTAGGCGATGGCAGATAACTATGTATGGCATCCAACAGCGGGGTAATTCCTATGCTCTGTATAGCTGAGCCAACTAAAACTGGCACAATCCTGCCACTTACTACAGCCTGTCTTAAGCCATCACTTAGTTCCTCCAAGCTGAATTCTTCACCGTTTAGATACTTCTCAATAAGCCTATCATCAATTTCAGCCACTGCTTCTACGAGCTTTTCACGGAGAGAATTAGCCTCGGCTTGCAATGATGAAGGTATCTCAGCCTCCTTAGACGGAGAACCAATATAGCTTTTCATTGTCAGCAGGTCGACTATCCCTTGAAAATCGTCATGGGCACCTATGGGTAATTGCAACGGTATACATCTAGCGCCAAACTTTGACTGAACCTGCTCCAGAGTTTTATAAAAGTCGGCATTCTCGCGGTCCATTTTATTAACAAAGATAAGGCGAGGCAGGTTAGCCTCCTCGCTATATGCCCATACCTGTTCACTGCCAACTTCAACGCCAGAGGCAGCACATACCACAATTATTGCCCCTTCACTAACCCGTATTGCTGCCTTGACCTCACCAACAAAGTCAGAATAACCAGGGGTATCAATAAGGTTGATCTTAGTCTCCTCCCACTGGCAGGGAAGTATGGTCAGGTTAAGGCTAATCTTGCGCTTTACTTCACCAGGGTCATAATCCGAGGTGGTAGTCCCATCGTTAACCTTGCCTAAACGGGTGATTGCCCCAGCAGTAAATAAGATTGCTTCCGATACCGAGGTCTTGCCAGCGCCACAATGAGAGAGTAAAACAAGGTTGCGAATATTCTCCAGCCCGTATTGCTGCATCTAATCACCTACTCTCTTTAGCTTATTCTAGTTGATATTATAATCCACTGCAGGCGATTATACCAAAATAGTCATTAAGTATGGGACTTGCTAACTTGACAAGATGATTTGGCCGTGTTAAATTATCCCGTTTCTTTTGTAATGATGGAGCCAATAGTTTTCTTTGAGGATATTCACGCCCTCGCCCATATTTGGGCGAGGTATCACGCCTATGGCGAAACACAACCATTTCGGGACTTCTTAAAACTGGAGGAGCCGAGGCGGTGGGAACACCTTTATGCTCTCTACGAGGCTCTTGTAAAAACTTACGCCGCCGCCAATCGGGGACATAGTTAAACAGGATAACACCTGCTTTGCACGCAGAGATTGCGGGTTCGAGGCACAGCAAGTAACTTCTATAAGGGCTAGCGAGCACGCTTCCTTCTTCTGAACAGCGACATGAACCATAATAAACCAATTATGCTAATGAACGAAAATGGTTGAACCGAAGCACCCCCACCAGTTTGGGCAATAGCAGTTGGGGGTGCAGTAGATGGTTTTACTGGAGCTATTGCTTCTGCGGATATTTCATATGCAGCCAGTTTAACATTGATAAACTCTTTAGGCACCCAGCCCAAGTGGTTGTTTTTGCCTGTTGCCTCAGCCCAGACCCACCCCGACTCACCCTCCAGTTCAAAAATTGCGGTTGCCTTGTTATAGTCAGGCAGGTAGACCAGTGCTGCTGTATGGCCGGAGCTGACCATGATTGCCGAGCGGTATCCAGCGCCTTTATACATAACTGCCAGGAGCACTGCGCTATCTTCGCAATCGCCATAACCAACCCCATCTTGGTAAATAATAGTAGCTAGTTCATCCGCATTCTGGGCAAACTCTTCATACGGAAACTGGTCTATATCGGGGGTATAGTTTACCCTATCTCGGACGAAGCAAAATACCGCTTCTGCCCTTTGCAGTTGGTCTGGATATTCACGGGCAATCTGCTCACCCAAGCTGTAGGCTAAAGCAACACCTTCCCCCAAGCTCTCGAAGGCTATAACTGGACGAAAAGCTGTCTCAGATATTTGATAGAAACCGTCTTTGCCAGAGGCACTGGTTCTACATATTCCCCAGCTATCAAATATATCGCCATTCATCTCAGTGAAGTCGGCTGATGGAGTTGCCGACACATAACTAGTGGCGGTTAGTCCAGCGACTAATACCAGCATTAAGCTAAGTAGGACCTCAATTCTCTTCATAGCGGTCCTGTTAGTGCGGCATGGAGTATCAAGCCAAAAAAGACGAGATAGCCAAAGACATAGATACCTACTGCTACCGGACTTTCGTTGATGTTTATAAACGGTATTCTGGGTGTTAGCTTATCAATAATGTGGAACCATGCTATTCCGATAAGCAAGCTTATTACGAAGCTTATAGCTAATACGCCCCATGTTCTAAAATCAAAGATGTATCCTAGTATTGGGGCTGTAACCGCAGTGAGTGCTGTAATAGCTCCGTGGATGACAAGACCAATCAGGATGAAAAAGCCGGCAATGAATAATCCGGTGGCAACAGGGCTTTCACCTATACGCTGACGCTGATGAATATGAGGGGTAAGCGCATCTAGTACCCTGATTCCAAGCCAAGCCAGAAGAGTGGAGATGAGAGCCAGCAATATAACCTTAGCTAGCCATATCAGAACAATTATCCAGAAGGGGGCAACCAAACCTAGCTCATACATAAATGTCCTCCTTACTATCCATATTAGGTTAACAGCAATGGGGTGATATATATTTCAATGATAGCCGCTGGCACGAGTAAAGCAAGCGCCACCATAAGATACCTTAAATTTTGTTTAAGGCTAGGCAGTAATAGATTTCTCCTTTCTTTTTTGAATAGGGCTAGTATTGCTATTGCGCCGAAGCTGAGAGCAGCCGCCTCACCCAAGATAAAAGCCGGAAGTTCAAAAATACCATGAGGCAGCAAACCAGCTAATACGAAACCAAGAGATTCCTCCTGAATTACTGCAGCTGATATGAAAGCTAGGAGCCAGCCATTGACAGTTAAAGCCAGGATAGGCATCAGGCAAAAAATCGGGCTGAGGGCAAAACTCAGCAGCAAGACTGAGACATTCTTAGCCAAGATGAGGATAACAGTAAGGAATCTGAAGGGAACTAAGATATTACTAAGCTCTTGAAGGGCAGTAACATCCTCAGAAAGAAGGTTGATGCCACTAGTTGGGGTAGCCAAACCGAATACCAGACCGATACCGAATAAGAAAATAGCGATGAAAATCCACTTTTTATAATTCATATAAATAGCATCTTATTTGCTGCCGAATTTATCATAAAAAACAATCTCAGAAAGTTCCTTTCGTAGAGCTCCATATATTGAATTCCCTTAATATGAGAACTACTTTATTCCTCTTCCCAGGCATCCTCACCAATAAGGGAGACGAAGCGGCAGCCGCCTAAATTCTGAACTATATTCTTCTTTCTGCGCTTGGTCACTTTATATAACTCCTGCACATAACGCGAGCCTATAGGAATCACCAATCGTCCACCAATTGCTAGCTGAGCTAGAAGGTCAACCGGCACCCTGGGAGCACCAGCCGTAACCATTATGGCATCATAAGGTGCCTCAGCCTGCCAGCCTAGAGTCTTCTCAGCTAGGTGCACCACAACATTGGTATAGCCTAGGCTATCCAATACCCTCTTAGCTCCCTCAGTCAAAGCCGGCAGACGCTCTACGGTAATCACTAACCGGGCTAATTCAGCTAGAATAGCTGCCTGGTATCCACTCCCCGTCCCTACCTCCAGCACCTTTTCACTACCAGTAAGCTCTAGAGCCTCGGTCATAAGAGCAACAATAAAAGGTTGTGAAATTGTCTGGTCTAAGCCAATAGGAAGTGGTATATCTTCATAGGCTAAGTCCTGCTCCTGTGGTGGCACAAACCGCTCCCGAGGTATACGGACCATAGCGGCTAATATCCGCTCATCTCTAATTTCACTACTGAGGTGCTCAATTAACCTGGCTCTTGCTGCTTCAAAGTCCATAATGGACACTCCTTGCCAAGACAAGGTTAGGATAAAACTAAGGCTAGCACAACAAGAATAACCAGCATTATCCCGGCTAGAATACCGATTCTTCGTAACTCAGTAAGTATGTAGGGATGCTGAACAGCAGTTAGCACAGGCATCGGAGTTGGTGCACTTGCCGAAGGAGCAACCACTCTGGGAGGGGCAACGGGCTTAGGAGTTTCGGTAACCGCTTGCCGTTGGGCAACTACACCCGTCGGGCTCCGCCTGCCTTTCTTCTTTTTACCTTGGAAAGAATGCTTCCTTCTGCCGTGCCGTGATTTACTAGGCACCTAGAACCTCCCTATAGGAGTTTTTACAAACCTCTCTCATACTACTTAGCCCTTGGGTGGGACTTCTCATAGGTGCGCCGAACATGTTCGGTAGTAAGATGAGTATAAACTTGGGTAGTAGAGATATTGGCGTGACCCAGTAGTTCCTGAACCGACCTCAGGTCAGCCCCACCGTTTAGCATATGAGTAGCAAAGCTATGCCTCAGGGTGTGAGGAGTAATCTCTTTATCCAACCCGGCTGATTTAGCATAACCTTTTAATATTTGCCAAAGGCCTTG
>Ga0209986_10005732_pt1 | contig 10262 bp, 6 predicted proteins | sample BlataG_FD_183168 | JGI IMG/M metagenome (GOLD analysis project Ga0209986, IMG submission 183168) | Deep subsurface microbial communities from Black Sea to uncover new lineages of life (NeLLi) - Black_00105 metaG (SPAdes) (version 2) | ecosystem: Environmental > Aquatic > Marine > Oceanic >...
ATTATACCTTAAGAAATTAGTCATGTTATAATTAGCAATTTAGCTTTTTTCTACCGAAAGTAGACAAAAATTAATTTGACACAGGTAGTTTCTTTCTTATTATTATCTTTTAAGCCAAATTCTTAAAAATTTTACAGTTATGAAAATATCAAATACTCACTATATCTAATTCATATAAATGAGCGATATTATTTAATTTTTTGCGTAAATATTTAATATTATAAATACAGAGAATTGAAAATTAAATATCTTATAAGGTTTCTATTAAAAAAATAATAATTTTGAAAGTAAACCTTTTATTTAAAACCATAAAACATTTTGTAATTGTAATCATGCATTAATTGTAGTTTTAGAGTTAAAAATTATTTTACTTTAAAAATTGGTAAAAAATGTTTCAAATAATATTTTAGAACCTTATAATTTAGCTCATAAATTTTATTACATTTAAATAACTAATTTTAAATTGTAGTTCTAAAAAATTATTAGTTATAACAGCAACATGAGATGATCCTAAAACGAGCATATACGCTGATGATGTCGTAAGTTTCACGTCTGTTCTTAAAATGGCTTATAATTTTTTAACAGGCAGAGAGTATTTAAAGAAGAAAAAATTTAGAGAAAAGAAAAAATTAATTTCAGTTGCCTTAGGTTTCCCAGATTTAGCTTTTGCCGTTGGAGGAATTCCAGTTTTTCCAATTCGGATGGAATCGTTTGAGGTGAATAAGTACTTAATAATGTTAAATTCCGCCACTAGTGTGTTAGGTTGGAGTTTAACATCAAAATTTCTAGATTTTGCTCGTCAATTTGATGTATTAAAAATAGTCGATAAAATTCTTGAAGATGTTATTACCAAAATTCATAGTAAATATAATAAAATGTACGAATTAGGTGTTAACGATGGCGTTCCTTCTGAATTGTGTTATGGAATTAACGCTCTTTATGGAATGCATTTATCAAAGGGAAAAAACTTAGACGCTAATCTTAACTTCGCTATGCGTTGTGGCGAATGGAATAAGTTTTCTGAATCGTTAAAAACAACAGTCCCTAATCAAATAACGATTGATGTTCCTCCTAAAAATCCAGAAAATGAAAATAAAGCGCTAGAACAAATGGTAAATAGTGTAAAGAGGGGGATCAGTGATTTAGAGGGTATAACAGGAAATTTTGTAACAGATGATAGCTTAAAAAAACAATTCCGAATAGGAAACCAGGTAAAGCGATTTTATAAAACAATCCTTTATGAGATCAGCTCTTCAAATTTCTATCCTTGTAATCCGGCATCCTTTGCGGAAATTCTAGCGCTTCTAACAATAACATTTCAAGATTATAATTCTAACGCTCAAAGATACTTAAATAATTTGAGTCAATTAGTCAAAGAAATGAGAGAGAGGATCAAAAAGGGCATAGGAATGGATGTCTCTCAGATGCCAAGGATATTATTTGCCCCAATGTACCAAGGGTGGGAACCAGAAGTACATGAAATTATTTATAAATTAGGTGGAAGGATAATATATGCTGATTGGGACTTACTAGGTTTACTGGAAGAAATACCTTTATCAAAAGATTCCGATCCCATTGAAGATTACTCTCGTTTTATATTGAACGCATCGACAAAAGGAATTGGATGCAACAAGGAAAATATGACGAATTCGTACTTAGCAGCAGCAAAAAAAATGAACATAGATGGTTTAATCTTCAACCAGGTATTTGGGTGCCCTTCAATATCAAAAACATACGATACATTAAAGGATAAAATGAAAACTGAATTAAATATACCATCAATAGTAATTAATTTCAAAAAAATAGGCGAAAATGTTGACGAAGTCAAAAAAACTGTACTCCCTTTTATGGAAAGATTGAAAAATATGTATTAGAATGATTAAGAAATTGCTTATTTGAATAAATCTGATGGTTTCATTAAATGAGGTTCTTCCTCTTCTTCTTTCTTCTTCTTTTTTCCAGGGACAAATCCGTATAATTCAGGATCTTGTGAAGCTACTGCACCAGCTGGAGGTTTTAGATTAATATTAGCTGTAATTAGTTCTGGTTGTTGTCCTACAGAAACTGTCCCAGGAATTGCTGTTGCGGGTAAGCTTGATACTGTAGAGGCTTTTAAAACTTTAAGTTCGCTTAAAACCTTTTCCAAATTCATCGATTGAACGCTCTTGTTCATTGTATCCATGATTTCTTGAAGCGATTTGGATGTTTCTCTAAGCCCTTTAGGGTTTATCCCTGTAAGTAAACTGTCTAAATTATTGTTTATGTCCTTATTTAGTTCCTTAAGGGATTCTAACACAGTAGACCAGTGTTTATTCATCTGAGACTCAATTGCACTAATCATCTTAATGGTTTCGTTCATAAAATTAACGTGAGCTTCGTAACGCTCCTCGTCTTTAGCACGTAAATCCGAAATCAACATTATTAGCTTCCTAATTGCATCTTTCTCTTTCTCTTCACTCATTTTCAATACTTACTTCTTATATTTTTCTTTATTATAGTTATGATTGTCTAATAATTTATATATATTTATAATTAAAAAAGTTGACAAAAAATTACTTAACAATAAATTACTCGTTAGCTTCTGTTCGAAATTTGAAACTAAAATAGGATTTATTTTTTATATTAGGAGGCATATTTAATATTCATTAATACTAAGAATAAATCGAACCAAAATTAATCATGTCAATAAAAAAGATTGCATGGCCTAAAAACCCTAAAATTTACGAAATTAACACATGGCCATGGTTAAACAATTTATCTGAGATATATGGCCATTCAATTAAGTTAGATACATTACCCGTTGAATTAATTGACCTAGAATTAACACCTTATGATGTTATTTGGTTAATGGGCGTATGGGAACGAAGTCCTATAGGAAGAGAAATTGCGATTAGCCATGAAGGTTTACAAGAAGAATATCGTAAAGCGTTACATTATTATAATACCGATGATGTTATTGGTTCTCCATATTCAGTATATTATTATCATGTTAGCTCTCACCTTGGTGGTTCAGACGGTTTAAATTCTTTCCGCAAAGAATTGGCTGACCATGGAATATTGCTACTTTTAGATTATGTTCCGAACCATGTTTCAGTAGATCATCTATGGACGCTTGAAAAATCAGATGTTTTTATAAAAGGAACTTTAGATGATTTAATAACTAAACCGTACGACTTTTTCTCTTTAGGAGAAATTGTATATGCTCATGGTCGCGATCCGAATTTTCCTGCTTGGTCCGACACCGTGCAAATCAATGCGTTTTCGTCTGAAGCTCGTTCAAAAGCCATTAACACGCTACTTTCGATCGCCCAACAATGTGATGGTGTTAGATGTGATATGGCAATGTTAATGACTAATAGCGTTTTTAGCCGCACATGGAAGGAAAAAGCAGGTCAGGCTCTTGAAAAAGAATTTTGGGAAGAAATTATTGCTGCTGTAAAAAGTGAATTCCCCGATTTTAAGTTTATAGCTGAAGTGTATTGGGATATGGAATGGGAATTGATGCAGCAAGGATTTGATTATTGTTATGATAAGAAACTATACGGACGCTTAGCTAATGATAGTGCTCGTAGGGTTAACGAGCATCTTAAAGCAAATTGGGATTACCAAAGTAAATTGCTTCGCTTTATTGAAAATCACGATGAACCAAGAGCTATAACGGTGTTCGGAACTGAAGCTTCAAAAGCTGCTGTTGTTATTACATCAACACTACCTGGCGCTCGATTGATTTTTGAAGGTCAAACACGAGGATACGAAATAAAATTGCCTGTTCAATTAGGAAGGGCGGCGACAGAAGAAGATGACGTAGCTCTTATGGATTTCTATGACAATTTGTTGAAAATTATTCCCGGAAGAGAGTTTGATAATGGAAAATGGGCCTTATGTAAAGTTAAACCTGTCGATTCAAGTGATAACTCTTTCAATAATATTATTTCGTACCAGTGGTGGACAGATAAGGATCGACTATTAATTGTTGTCAATTATAGTTCAATTTCTTCTAAAGCGCATTTAATAATAGAAGATATAGATTTTGGACTTTTTAATTGGAAGTTTACAGATCTGCTCACAAGGAACGAGTATATTTATAAAGGAAAAGATCTTCGTGAAAATGGATTATATATCGAATTAGAGGGTTGGAATAGCCATATATTTCGTGTAGAAAAAGCGTAAAAAGCTTTCAATAGATGTTATCTGTTTTTGCTAGATTTAGTAATTGTTTAAGTAAGATTCTTGTTAAATTTCTTAAGAAAATTTTAATATAATCATCAACTAATCTCTTATATGAAAGCTGTTATCATAGCTGCGGGAAAGGGAAAAAGATTGATGCCCATAACTTCTTCTCGCCCAAAACCTATGATCCATCTGGCAGGTAAGCCATTGTTGGAACACACAATCTTAGGGTTAAAAGCCGCTGGGATTAGTGAAATTTTATTAATAGTTGGATATAAAAAAGATATTATTAGAGATTATTTTGGAGACGGAGAAGAAAATTTTAATTTAAGAATTGAATATATCACACAAGATGAGCAATTGGGAACTGCTCATGCTTTTGGATTTGCTAAAAATTTTGCGAACAATGAACCTGTATTGTTTATGTATGGAGATTTATTAGTAGATCCTAAAGTTTATCAAGAAGTTGTTCAAAAATTTAATGAAAACAAAATAGAAGGTATAATTTTATTAATGGAAGTGAAAAATCCTGAAGAATTTGGTATCATCTCTTTAAATCCTAATGGTTTTGTTGAAAAAATTATTGAAAAACCCACACCAGAGATGAATTTAGGAAATCTAGCAAATGCAGGAGTTTTTATATTCGATTCTAAAATCTTTCAAGCAATTGAAAAGACTGAAAAATCTATTCGAGGGGAATATGAATTTACAGATTCTATGGAAATTCTGATAAACCAATTTAAAGGAAATATTGCAGGTTATACAATAAAAGATTATTTTTGGAGTGATATAGGATTACCTTGGCAATTTTTAGACTCCAATAGTTATCTTTTAGACAAAATAGAAAAGAAAATAATAGGCAAGATTGAAAGAAATGTTCAAATCTCAGGGAATGTGTATATTGGAGAAGGAACTACCGTTCGATCTGGCTCTTATATTCAGGGTCCTTGTTATATCGGAAAAAACAATTTAATTGGGCCTAATTCATTCATAAGACCATATACATTCATTGCTAATGATTGCCACATTGGTATGAGTGAAATCAAAAATTCAATTATTTTATCAAATACTAAAATTCCTCATTTTAATTATGTGGGAGATTCAATTGTTTGTGAGAATGTAAATCTGGGAGCAGGAACTAAAGTTGCAAATTTAAGATTTGATGAAAAGAGCGTTAAGGTGTCTATTAAAGGTCAGTTAGTTGATTCAAGAAGAAAAAAATTAGGCACTATCATAGGACCAAACGTTAAAACAGGAATAAATGTAAGCATAATGACAGGTAAAATCATTAGTGAAAATTCAAGAATCGGAGCCCATACAATAGTAAGTGAGGATGTCCCTCCAAATACGCTTTATTACCATGATCCAAATAAAGGGATTATTAAGAAGAGTTTAAAATAATTCTCACATCTGGTTGGGACACTTCAGCAGAGAGTGTATTATTTTTAATATGTTAGAAGTTGAAGTGAGGGAATAAATGAATTAGACTTAAGATATTATTAAATTTATTAACTATGATATTTCTATTTTTAATATTCAATGATTTCCACTAAAAATCATAATAATATATAAACTACTAAAAAAGGTTTATTAGAAGTTAGAAATTATTTTTATTTAAAAAATAAGAAACAAGAACCAGAAAAGAGATATGATTATATGATTTATAATAAAAACTCATTAATTACTGCTTTAATTGAAAAAGGAGTCAAAATACCAAATCCTTCTTCGGTTGAAATAGGCGAGGAAGTCAACATTAATCTGATCTCATCTGAGGATGTTACGATACACTCAGGATGTAAAATATTTGGGGAAAAAACACTTATTATGCCGGGAGTTAAGCTGGGGAGTAGGTCTCCAGTTACTATTAAAAATTGTCAATTAGGGAAAAATGTAGAATTAAACGGTGGATATTTTGAAGGATCAACATTTCTGAAAGGATCAATGTTTCAGGATGGTGCCGAAGTCCGAGAAGGATGCCTTCTGGAGGAGGAAGCTAATGGTGCTCACACCGTAGGTCTAAAGCAAACAATTCTATTTCCTTTTGTCACATTAGGGAGCATTATTAATTTTTGTGACATTTTAATGGCAGGTGGGACGAGTAGAACAAACCATAGTGAAGTGGGTAGTTCCTATATTCATTTTAATTACACACCTAATCAGGATAAAGCAACTGCATCTTTAATTGGAGATGTAGCATATGGTGTTATGCTCAATCAACCACCTATATTTTTAGGGGGTCAAGGCGGAATAGTAGGACCAAGTCGGATAGGGTATAAGACAGTAATTGCAGCTGGAGTTATTTACCGCGGAGATTGTCCCCAAGGTCATAAGTTTTTAATGGGTAAAGAACCTCAAAAAGTGGATATGGATTTCTATCCGGGACTATATTGGAGCGTTAAAAGAAGAGTTATAAATTGTATTGAATATATAGCAAACATAATAGCTCTTAGACAATGGTACCTAATTGTACGTTCTAAGTTTTTTCAAGGAAGTGATATGGAAAAACTACTTTATGAAGGTGCACTTGAAAAACTTTCGATTATTTTCAATGAGAGAATTAAAAGATTCAAGCAATTAGCTAGTAAGATGGAAAAATCCATTGAATTGTATAAATCGATTAAGGGTAATGAAGGGTCAAATGAGTTGATAAATCAAAAAAGAGAACTACTTGAAAATATACAAAAAATCGAAAAATGCTTTAATGAATGTCTATCGTATTCTGGTGATGAGAAAATGAAGGATGAATTTTTAAATAACATAGATACAACAAATAAGGATTATATCAATGTAATACAAAATTTGGACGAACTAAATTTAAAAGTTGGAACTTCTTGGCTTTTAAGTATCGTTGAAAACACAAGAAATGCAATATTGAAGTATCTTCCATCTTTTATTTAAAAATTGTCTTTTCTTTAATGAACGGTCACAGTCTTACTAAGATTTAATGGTTTATCGGGGTCTAGGTCATGAGCTAAGGCAGCATAATAGGCTAATAATTGTAAAGCAGGCATGAAAGTAATTGGGCTGAAAAGATTATAATATTTATCAGCGGGTTGAGGAATTCGAATTGTTAAGTCACTTAATTTAGTTATTTTTACATCGCTTTCCACAACGACGGAAATAATTCTTCCTCCTCTAGATTTGAACTCCATTACGTTCCCAACTAATCTATTATATGTCTCGTCAGGTGGAGCAATAAAAATTATAGGAAATCCTTCTCTTACTAAAGAAATTGGTCCATGTTTAGCAGAAGCTGCTGAATAGCCTTCGATAAACCGACAAGCAACTTCTTTCAATTTTAATCCTCCTTCTCTGGCAGTTGCGATTGAAATACCTCTTGCTAAAAAGAAATAATTCAAATTTTTTTCTAAATGGTTTACGATATATTTAATTAAATCAACATTTTTTTTAAGGAATTTTTCAATGATATTAGGAATTCCAGTTAATGCATCGTAGTATTTTATTATATCTTCATCAGATATTATTTTTTTAATTTTTGCGATTGAAACTGCTATCAAAGCAAGAGCAAGAACTTGTGTGCAATACGTTTTTGTTGCTGCAACACCAATCTCAGGTCCTGCATTTGTTACGATCACGTGATCGGAATATCTAGTAATTGATGAGCCTACAACATTAGTAATCGTTAAGATTTTAACAGATTTTACCTTTTTTGCCCATCTAATCGCTTCAATCGTATCAATCGTTTCACCTGATTGTGAGATTGCAATAATCACGGAATTATTTTGTAAACTACCTGTTAGTTGAGTCTTAAATTCAGAGCATTCTATATCTTGAATATACTTACCAAGAAATCTAGTAATTATAAATTTTCCTGCTAGTGCTGCGTGATAAGAAGTACCCGCTGCAGTGATATATATATTATCTGCGGATAATAAAGCGTTTGCAAACTTACTTAAAAGTTGCTCTGAAATTTTCATAGTAAGTCTTAATGCATTTGGTTCTTCGTAAATTTCTTTTAACATAAAATGCTCATAGCCTCCCTTTTCTGCAGCATCAATATTCCATTCAATATTTTGAATTTTTTTCTTAATCAATTCATTGTTGTTTTTAAGATCAAAAAATTCTACTTCTCCCGCTTTCAAAACAGCAAGTTCGTTATCTTCCATTATATAACATTTACGAGTAAGAGGTAGAAAAGCAGGAATATCTGAAGAACAATAAGTTGTTTTTCCTTCTTCTATTCCAATTATTAAAGGAGATTCCTTTCGAGCAACTATAATCGTATCAGGATTATCAACCTGACAGACTGCTATTGCGTATGCTCCTTTACATTTCTTTAATGCGTTTATAGTAGCAACCTTAAGATTATAACCTTTTTTCATAAAGTCTTCAATTAAATGGGGAATAACTTCAGTATCAGTATCTGATTTAAACGAGTGCCCTATAGAAGAGAGTTCATTCCGTAATTCCATAAAATTTTCTATTATCCCATTATGCACAACTGCGATTTTGTTGAAACAATCTAAATGTGGATGGCTGTTAACCTGCGTTGGAGCTCCATGTGTAGCCCACCGAGTGTGTGCGAGAGCAAGTTTAGAGTTATTTGGAATATCTGCTAAATTTATTTTTTTTTGGATTTCCTCGATTTTTCCAGCCTCTTTTTTAACAAATAGTTTAGAATTACAAAGTGAAACAATACCACATGAATCATATCCACGGTATTCTAAACGTTTAATTCCTTCCAAGACAACTTTTCCTAAAGGAATTTCTTGATTAGTAATTATTCCAAAAATACCACACATTTAAAAATAGAAAAGAATGAAAGGCATAAAAAATTTTTTTTCCCGAACGAAGATATAACAAATATAATCTAAAAAGTTTATATGTTCATAAATGATTTCTCTTAAAAAAATAATTGAGATCGTTTCTTATTTTTTAAAAGATTTTTAATAAAGACTTCCAATCTGGTACATCGGCTAAGTTAAAATTAATAATCTCATTAGTTTGTCTTTCAAATTCATTTACTATAAATTCATAACGGGTGTTTCCCTTAACCGTGTATGGAACTTGAATTAAAAAGTAATCATACTTTTTTAAGATATTAAATAAATCTTTCAATTCATTATCTCTTTTGATTTGTGCTTCCCATCTATCTCTAGCTTCATTATATGTTAATGGAATACCATTTATTTTTGATAATGCTATCATAGTGTGAACTCCTATCCTTTCTTGTTTGTCGTGTTGAGCTCCATCATGTTCAATAGATAGCTTAATTTTTCTTCTGGTTATATTTAAAACAGCAAAGCAATCAATAGTAATTCTATTTAAATATATATCTTTAATTGATTTCATACTTAATTCTAATAAATTTTCATAACCTTCAATTGTAAGAATATCTTCTAATTTTTTTTCTGATTCAAATTTCCTTGAAGAAGAAGAAATATATTCACTAAAAATTAATTCAGCCATATTATGAGTTATTTTTTGATCTAGATTAGCATTACAGTAAGGACAATGACTTAATGCCTCTTGTATATTGCGATATTTGCTATCAAAAATACGCCCACAATCTTTATGTTTCCATGTAAAAACAATATCTCTATTCCTTTTATTTAAAAGAGCATTGGCTTGTTTTAAGTTGTGAAATTCTGCTTGAGTTAAAGGTAAATCTGGATTGGTAAACGATACTACTTCAAGATTTCTGTCTTTTGCTAAATCTAAAATACGATTAAAAGAGATTTCTTTATCAAGATTTAATTTTTTAACAGATTTTTGCCATTCAATATCAGCACAAGTTTGGCATACACGAGAAGCTTCCTTAACTCTTGAAATAGTCCTTAAAGAAAGATGCTTACGTTTGCATTCAACTTCAACTTTCTGTCTAGAAATACTTTGATTGTTTTTAACAATATTAAAAAAAGCTGAAGGTGTTGTTATTAGCTTTAATCCTGCTATAAGAGCACCTTGCCTAAGATCATGATAAGAGATTGTAATCTTGCCAAATATCATTCGATAAACGGTGTTTGATTTCTGAATATCAGAGTGTATCGGTGAAATTAAAAGAAGTAAAGCTTCCTTTATTCTTTTTCTAGTGGTAGGCTCGGATATGCCAATCATTGTGGAAACTTGAA
>Ga0209986_10005734_pt1 | contig 10255 bp, 7 predicted proteins | sample BlataG_FD_183168 | JGI IMG/M metagenome (GOLD analysis project Ga0209986, IMG submission 183168) | Deep subsurface microbial communities from Black Sea to uncover new lineages of life (NeLLi) - Black_00105 metaG (SPAdes) (version 2) | ecosystem: Environmental > Aquatic > Marine > Oceanic >...
CGCATATTCTTTAGTAAAACCTGATATTGATTTATAGACAACAACTGTTTTCATCATTCCTCCTTCCGAAATGTGACAAACGTGTGACAAACGAAACGTCAGACTGTGTGAAAAGTATAACATTTAGCTTAATATAAATCCACAAAAATGGTATAATATAACCATACAAATATAAAGAAGAAGGTGGATTTATGGGATATATAGAGGGCGAAGATAGAAATCAAATTATACTCTTTCCTGAGAGTATAGATGAATATGTCAGTGACAACAATTCCATTCGGATAATCGATGAATACATTAAGCAGCTTGACCTTGAAATACTGGGCTTCAAAAGGGCGGTTAACCCCTCACTGGGAAGACCACCCTATCACCCCAAAGATATGTTAAAACTCTACCTATATGGCTATCTTAACCGCATCCGTTCATCCCGAAGATTAGAACAGGAAGCCATCAGAAATTTAGAGGTCATCTGGCTGCTGAAGAAACTAAAACCTGACTTTAAGACCATTGCCGATTTTAGAAAAGATAACAAAAAAGCATTGAAGAAGGTCTTCCGGGATTTCACCAAATTATGCAATGAATGGGAGTTATTTGGCAAGGAACTGGTGGCTATAGATGGCTCCAAGTTTCGAGCCTGTAATTCTAAAAAAAATAACTATAACAGCAAAAAATTAGAAAGACATCTTAAATACCTTGATGAGAAGATCGAAGGCTATCTCAAAGAACTAGACCATCATGATAGGGCCGAAGCCTCTTTAGAAAAACCCGATGTTAATACCATAACAGAAAGGATACAGCAGTTGAAAGACCGCAAAGAAAAGTATGAATCATACCAGAGGAAACTAAAACAAAGCGGAGAAAATGAGATCTCCACCACTGATCCCGACTCCCGGCTGATGGCTAACAACAATAATGTTGAGGTAAGTTACAATGTTCAAACCACTGTAGATGCCAAACACAAATTAATTGCCGACTTCAAGGTTATTCAAAAACCAAATGACTTAGGTGAACTTGACAATATGGCCATAAGGGCAAAAAAGCTCTTTGGGAACAAAACCTTTGAAGTATTAGCAGATAAAGGTTACTACAAAGCTAAAGATTTAAAAAAATGTACCGAGAATGGGATCACTGTTTACATCACCAAACAAACCTATGCCAATGGTACCAAAGACCAAGCCTTCTATGCTGATCAGTTTAAGTATGATCCAACCAAAAATACCTACCTCTGCCCAGCTGGAAAGGAACTCCATTATTACCGGGCCAGGAAAAAAGATGGAAGGATAATCGGCTATGAATACCGCAGTGATGCTGCCTGCAAAAAATGTGAATTTAAAGAAAGATGCACTAAAGCTAAAAAAGGTAGAACAATCTGCCGGCATGCCGATCAGGACTTCCTTGACCGGGTTGATTCACAAACCAAAAGGAACTTAAAAAAATATAAGCTCCGGCAAATGATGGTAGAGCACCCCTTTGGCACCATCAAACGAGGCTGGGGAGCTTATTATTTCCTGACCAAGAGAAAAGTCTCAGTAAGTGCCGAAATTTCCCTATCCTTTCTGGCCTATAACCTCAAGCGGGCCATCAACATCTTGGGAACAGAAGAGATATTAAGAAGATTAAGACAAAGAAGGAAAGTAGTACTGGCATAAGTATTACTTTTATCTTTAAACCTATTTTATTATACAAGAAGTCTCATTTTTCCGGTAAATATGTCCGGTGATAGAGATCACTCTAATAAAAGGTAGACAGTTTGCGCTTTTATGAAAAATATTATCATTAATTTTCACACGGTCTGCCGTCCCCGTGACATTCCACTATCATATTTTATTGTCACAAGAACCGTCCCCGTGACATTCCATATACACTAAAATCCTCTTTTTAAAATGAATTAAAAAACCGTCCCCTGTTTTTTATGTCTTCGCAGAGGCAATGTCAAAGAAAATAGGTGTCTGTCCCTACTTATCTATTTATCCTTATAATGAAGGAATATTTGAGGAAGGTTCGGTCCATCTTTTGGAGAAATATCCTTTTGTCATTATCTGAATAAAATATCTTTTCTTTTCTATTTCCCCGGGCGGTTATGTGGTAAACTGCATTATCAAAACTTATTCTTAATGGCCTACTCATGGTTATTATTATAAGATACTATTATTTATATGACAAATGTGAAGACATGACCCCCTACTAAAATTTTACACTATCGACCTGACCCCTATTCCTACTAATAAAAAAAAATGGAACAGGGAAGAGTTTGTTCTCCCCTGTTCCATTCCTGTTAGTTTAGTATTAAGTTATGTCAAATGTTGAGCCGTTACCTAAGGAATGTCGACACTTACATCATCAAGGAACATACCTAAAGAATCAGCTGTTCCTGTCTCAATGAATTCCAAGCGTGCAGAGTAGCCAGTTTGTGTGACGGGTATCGACTCTGTAGTCCAACTGGCTGGACTCCCACCATGGGAAGCAACTTCAACATCATTCCAGTAAACTTTCATCATACTTACTGTATTTCTCGGATGCCATGCATAGGTGAGGGTATAGCTAACACCGGGACAAGTTTCAAGATCCTGATATATTTTAACGGAAGCCTCTTCGCCGCTCGAAGTGCTACTTGGTCCCTCCCAGTCAGTGTCGAGCTCAGCGTATTGGGCACCCTCATAAGCATCCACGACTGTCCCAGATTTATGGAGCTCAAGATTCGCCGTGGCCGGAGCATCAGTATAAGTGTCAGCCCATTCAACCGTCCAGCCGAGTCCTGCTGTGCCTAAAGGATAGATGTCCCAACCTGCACCAGCAGTTACAACAGGCAATTCGAATCCGCCGTTGATGACTTCAGGTACATTTTCGCATGAACACACTTCATAGTTAAAGTAGGTTGCCCAGTTTGCGCCATCGAATTGTTCATTTCCTTTTGATACAGCGCCCCAGGCAGTTTCACTATAAGTTGTGCATTCCTGGTAGTCTTGCAGTGCAACAATTGCGTTTAGATCGTAGCCATCTGGCAGAGACACAAGGGCAAAATCTGCCCTGTTAGATGTATCCTGAACCTTAACGTATTTAACCCAATCTAGCGCACCCAAGTCAAAGTTAGTTATAGTGTGATAGCCGCTTATAGGATTTTGGTTGTTTGCTTCCCCTAGGTAAGTCCATTCATCTGTAACATTTTGTTTTACCCAAACATCTGCTGTTTCATCAGGATAGGGAAGACCCCAGGTATCTTCAATCACCTGCAGGTCGTCACCAGGTCCATTTTGAATCGGGATATTAAATTCTACTATAATCCAGGCATCATCTGCAGGGAGGAATTCAGGACGGTCTTCCTGGAATCCCAAACTGAAGAAGTAACTCTCATTATGTCCTGTTTCAAAGGTTAATACTGCATCAGGATTGGAACGCGCTAGCTTGATATTTAGATAGCTATAAAGTAATCCCTGTGAAGAGTCAACAACCTGAAATCCGCCATAAGGAGCTTCGGTTAGATCTCCACATTCTATCTTTTCGATAACCGCGTGGGCGGCAATAACAAGTGAATCACCACATATTATTCCGAGATCATCAAAGGGGATGCATTCCTCCTCATAGAACTCTACTCCTCCCAGCTCGTCATTTCCGTAGAGGAATTGTCCCGGAATAGGATTGCCTTTTTTGGTTTGAGGGATATCGCCTACTACATAACCCACTGCTAAATGGGTCTCGGTGATGCCCCAGCCTTCTCCCTCTTCTGGATCAAAGACTTCCGAAAAAAGCTGATACTTAACACATAATTGTGTACCGTCATCCCAGACCAGTACTTCTCCGACTTCCCAGTCCTGTCCGGCATAGAGAGGGAAACTCTCTGCTTCCTCTTCTGTGGGACCCACTTTGGTTAAGTAGGCAATACCGCTTTGCCCGGTAGTCGGAACCTGACCGACATTGGATAAAAAGCAGCCAGTAAGAACCAGACCTAAAATTAAAACTACTATTATTAAGAAATAATACTTTTTCATTAAAATTCACTCCTTTACTTAAATATTTTTTTCTTACAGATAGCCTTTGTTTTTCACTTTTTGTTCTAGCTAAAATGTAATTTAAATTATTTCAACACAATCAATGGACATCGCCTCCTTTTTAAGATTAAATAAAGTTAAAGTGATTTGTTGATATTATGATGAATGAATGTCGATTTTCTTTATTAGGTTGAAGATAAACTTTTAAGTAGAGATTTTAGAACTAGTGCTTCGACTATTTCTTGGAATGTTTTTAAAAGGCAGTTTTTAGGTAGATAGATGATAAGATTTCTTGAGTGATTTTTTGCATAATAAATGTAAGGATAAGAAAAATGGGGAACAATAGGTAAAATAAAAACTGCCAATCTTTATTTAGTTAAAAAGTCGGCAGTTTGGCAATCATAGCAGTAGAGGGCAGCAAAAGGCGATACAAATGCCTTAGACCCAGAACTTTGCGTCCTATCCTTTCGGATAGTTTACCTTTCTCAACTTCTCTTGAAGTATTACTTTAATACTTCACCTTCTTTTTTTTAAAAATGGCTTGAGGCAATCTGAATTTTGGTTACCATTTCGTCCCTTACTCTTAATAAAAAAGGCCTGACCTTAATAAGAGCCGTTAGTGTAAACTTTAGTGGGGTAGTTAGAAGAAAGAATATTTTATATTAATAATACTTTCTTTTGTTAGTAATAAGACAAATAGCAAGAGAAGGATTGTAAAAATATAATAAAAAGGTGTAGACTTACCTATATATACAAAAACCCTTTAAAAAAAGGAGGTAAGCGCTACACCCATGAATACTATAACAATAACTTTCCCCCAGGTCAAGGTTAAAATACCTATCAAGGGTCTAACCTTTGATAATATAGAAGATATGATCTTTGAAATATCCCAAAATATAGCCCGCAAGGTCTTTGAAAAAGCCCTTACCGATATAGATGATTACCTGCGTAGCAAAAGAGAAAGAGGGAAACTTAAGAATACCGGTAAAAGGAAAAAATACTTTCTCACCCGTTTCGGTGATATCTTCTATTCCCGTACCCGTTATAAAGACAAGAAGACTGGTAAAAGTCATTATCTCTTAGATGAGGCCTTAAGTATAGATAAAAACCAACGGATCAGTCTATCTCGAGCCAGGATAGAATGCTTTCTTTCCGGTTTTTCTTCCTATCGGGAGGTAGTAGAAGGGATAGGGCTCCTAATCGGTGGTCCCCGCTGCCATGAGGCTATAAGACAATCGGTAATAAAAGAAGGTAGCCTGATCATCGAAAACCAGGAAAAGAAGTTAAGACAGATAGAGAACTTAAATTACCCGGATAAAGAGGCCCCCGATACTGCCTACCTGGAAGCAGATGCTACCTATATTAGTTTACAGCATAGAGGCAAGAAGAAAAAAGAAAAGATGGAAGTAAAACTGGGTGTAGGCTATACCGGAAAAGAAGCCCGCTATTCTACTGGTAAATCTAAAAGACTAAAGGAGAAATTCACCTTTGTCGGTATAGGAAAAGACTTTATGGAAAAACTAGGTCTTTTGGCAGAAGAGAGACTTTCCCTCTCTAAAGTAAAAAAGGTCATCTTCGGAGGAGACGGAGATTCCTGGGTAACCTCCGGGATAAAAGATTACTTTTCTTCTGCCACTTATATTCTCTGTCTCTACCATCTTTACAAAAAGTTTAAAGAATCCTTAGGTAGAAGGAAAGAGGAGCAAAAGGTAATAAAAGACCTGCTGTTATCTAATCAGATAGATAAAGGTTTATCTGTAATAGACCAGCTAATCAGAAATTCCTATGACCAAAAAGAAAAAGATAATCTAGTAAAACTCTATACCTATATATCCCGTAACCGCTTGGGTATTACTAATCATCTTAAACTAAAAGATAAAGAGATGGAAAGAGCCGGAGCGATAGAATCAAACATAAATAAGGTGATAGCCTCCCGCTTTAAGAAAAGAGGGATGAGTTGGAGTAAACGGGGAGCCCTGGCTCTCCTAAAGATAAAAGAGACTATCATAAATGGAGAATGGGACATCTGGTGGGGAACAGAAAGAGAGAGAAATATTAAGATAACTGAATTTAAACCACCTCTATCCGCTTCCCATTTTAAGAAAGAGACAGAGACTTCTCCTCTTATCGAGGTAACCATACCGGCACTTTCCGGACCAGATCAGGGCAAACCCTGGGTAGGTGTTTTGCGTAAACTCGCAGAAGCAGGATATTATTAATCAGTTAAAGAAAATACAAGAAAGAAGATTTAAATGTATTATCATAACCTAAGTAACATAAGGATAATCATGCTTATTTATCCAAACAATAAGCCTTAACGAAATAAGGGGTAGGTCTGCCCAAAGCCAGAATAATTTTTTTCACCAAAAAAACTACCCCCAAAGAGTTGACACAGACATACGAATACATTAATTGACAAGGATATTGAAGAGGGGTAATATTAATAAAAGCGAAAGACGGAAAACGCAAAACAAAGTTCGTATCTCGTATATTAGCGTAGAGCGTATAGCGTATAGCGGATACATGTGTTAGATGGTTAATTGATTACCCGGTTAGCTAGTTAAGAGAATTAGCGTGGAGAGTTCAGCGTATAGCGGATAGTGAAGAAAAAGAGAAAAGAAGAAAACCAGAATAAAGTAGACTGTAAACCGAATACTATACGCTAACATGCGCGATACTCGATACGCAATACGCGATACGAAATTACTATTCATTAACGACTAATTTAAAAGGTGGGGAAATTATGGAAAAAGAAAGATTTTTAAACTTTGAAGGTTTAACCTTTGATGATATTTTGTTGGTTCCTGAAAAATCAGCTATTCTTCCTAAAGAAGTTGATGTTTCCACAAAATTTAGCAGGAATATCGACATAAATATTCCTTTAGTTAGTGCTGCTATGGATACAGTTACTGAATCGAGATTAGCCATTGCTATTGCTCGGGAAGGTGGTATTGGTATTATTCATAAAAATATGTCCATAGAAGAGCAGGCTGAAGAAGTAGATAAGGTTAAAAGGTCAGAGAGTGGAGTAATTGTCGATCCTATTTCCCTTTCACCAGAGAAAAGCGTGGGAGAAGCAATTGAGCTGATGGCCAAATATCATATTTCTGGGATTCCTATTGTAAATAAAGAAAAAAGATTAGTGGGAATTTTAACTAACCGGGATATCAGATTTTTAGAAGAAGAAGACAAGAGATTAAAAATAGAAGAAATAATGACTAAAGAAAATCTGATTACTGCTCCACTGGGTACTACCCTTGAAGAGGCTAAAAGAACATTGCATAAAAATAGAATTGAGAAATTACCTATAGTAAATAAAAATTATATTTTAAAAGGACTTATTACTATAAAGGATATCGAAAAAGTCGAGAAATTTCCTAATGCTTGTAAAGATAATAAAGGAAGGCTCAGAGTGGGTGCCGCAGTAGGTGTATCTCGAGATACAATGGAGAGAGTAAAAGCTTTAGTCAATGCTAAAGTTGATGTCATAGTTGTCGATACTGCTCACGGATATTCTACCCGGGTTATTGAAGTTATAAAGGAAATAAAACAAAATTTTGGTATAGAGTTAGTGGGAGGTAATGTAGCAACTTTTAAGGGAGCAGAAAGTCTAATAAAAGCCGGGATTGATGCTTTAAAAGTTGGGATTGGACCGGGTTCTATTTGTACTACCAGGGTGGTTGCCGGTGTAGGAGTGCCCCAGGTCTCAGCAATTCAAGAATGCAAAAGGGCAGCCAAAAAATATCACATTCCTCTTATTGCCGATGGAGGCATAAAATACTCCGGTGATATAACTAAAGCTTTGGCGGTGGGTGCTGATTCGGCAATGATAGGGAGTCTGTTTGCCGGGACAGAAGAAAGTCCGGGAGAAGTCGTGCTTTACAAAGGGAGAAGCTACAAGGAATATCGGGGAATGGGTTCGATCGGAGCAATGAAGAAGGGTAGTAAAGATAGATATTTTCAGGAAGAGGCAGAAGATGACAAACTGGTTCCCGAAGGAATTGAAGGAAGAGTTTCTTATAAAGGACCACTTTCTGCTTGTGTGTATCAATTATTAGGTGGAGTACGTTCAGGAATGGGTTATTGTGGAGTAAAAAACATTAAAGAATTACAGGAAAAAACTAAATTTGTTCAGATTACCTCTGCTGGTTTAAGAGAGAGTCACCCCCATGATATAATTATTACCAAAGAGGCACCTAATTATGGGATAGAATAAAGACAGGATAGTTAATTTACTTTGGAGAATGGATTTATGGAAAAGGAAGAATATAAAATTAATATTGAGAAAGCTGAAGGTTATTTAAAAAAAGGTAATTTCAATCAAGCCATCAGAGAGTTTGAAACGGTTTTAGAAAAATGGCCAGATGATCCCAGATGTTATAACAAATTAGGAGTGTGTTATGCTAGCTTAAGAGATTTTATTAAAGCAAAATCGTATCTTGAAAAAGCCTTAGCTTTAGACCTAAAATATCCTGAACCTTATAATAATTTAGGAAATATTTGCTTAGAAGAAAAAGAATATAAAAAATCAATTGAGTTATATAAAAAAGCCTTAGAATTAAACCCTGATTATGCTGCTGCTCACAGTAATTTGGGTTTAGCCTACAAAAGAATAAAAAGAATTAATGAAGCTGTAAAACATTTTAAAATGGCTGCTGAAATTGATAGGAAAGCCCCCATATCAGAAATCAAGAAAATTAGGATGAAAACAAAAACTAAAAACAATATTATTATCTTTATATTAATTTTAGCAGGTTTGATTATTTTATGGTTTTTACTGAAAAAATAAATTTACAGAGTAATATTAATTTATATACCATGAAGCTGGTTAACCGTTTTTCCTTAAATCAGATTTCAAAGAAAGTCAGGTGAAAATAAATTTGGCCGAGACTAATACGCATTTAATCAAAGCAAAACAGATACACCAGAAGATGATAGTATTTGATGGGCATTGCGATACTATTTTAGAGGTTATGAACCATAAAAGAACCTTAGAAAAAAAATCAACTACCGGTCACCTGGATATCCCCAGAATGAAAGAAGGAGGGATTGATGTCCAGTTTTTTGCTGTTTTTATAGAAGACATTTATAAACCGGATAGGTCATTAAAAAGAGCTTTACAATTAATTGATTGCTTTTATAGGGAAATAGAGAAAAATCAGGACGATATTTCATTAGTCACTAATTATAATCAGATAAAGGAAGTAAATAGGGCAGGGAAGATTGCCGCTATCCTTTCCATTGAAGGAGGAGAAGCCTTAGAAGGTGATTTAGGAGTATTGAGAGTATTGTATAAATTAGGAGTCAGGCTCTTGACTCTCACCTGGAATCAAAGAAATCAGATTGCTGACGGAATTGGTGAATCCCGGACTGGCGGTGGTTTAACTGAGTTTGGCTTAAAAGTTATAAGCGAGATGAATAGATTGGGGATGCTAATTGATGTGTCTCACCTTTCAGAGACTGGTTTTTGGGATGTGATTAAAAGAAGTAAAGCACCCATTGTTGCTTCTCATTCTAATTGTTATAATATATGTCCCCACTCTCGAAATTTAAAAGATGAGCAAATTAAAGCTATAGCTGATAAGGGTGGAGTAATAGGGATAACCTTTGTGCCTAATTTTCTAACTAAAGAAAAAAGAAAAACTACTGTAGAAGATGTGGTAAAACATATTGATTATTTGGTAGAAAAAGTGGGAGTAGATTATGTAGGATTAGGCTCTGATTTTGATGGCACAGGTGGTCTCCCTTTGGGCTTAGAGGGAGTTGATAAAATTCCTAATATCACTGAGGGGTTACTTGATCGAGGTTATAAGGAAAAGGATATCAAGAAAATACTGGGAGAAAATTTCTTAAGAGTATTTAAAGAGGGGGTAGGATAATAATATTATTCTAATTTAAAGTAGAGGTAGTATTTATGAAGTATTTAAGGTTTTTTCAAAATGGAAATATAAGTTATGGATTACTTGAAAAAGGTAATATAATTAGAGGAGTAGTTGGTGATATTTTTAATAATCATAAAAATACAGAAAATGTATATTCTTTATCAGAAATAACTTTTTTACCCCCCTGTGTGCCAACTAAAATAATAGCTGTGGGATTAAATTATTTTGATCATGCGAATGAAGTTCAGATGAAAATTCCCGACGAACCGTTGATATTTATGAAACCCCCAAGTACGCTTATTGCTCATAACGATAATATAATTTATCCTAAGATGAGTAAGCAATTAGATTATGAAGCAGAATTAGCAGTGATTATTAAAAATAGAA
>Ga0209986_10005737_pt1 | contig 10249 bp, 15 predicted proteins | sample BlataG_FD_183168 | JGI IMG/M metagenome (GOLD analysis project Ga0209986, IMG submission 183168) | Deep subsurface microbial communities from Black Sea to uncover new lineages of life (NeLLi) - Black_00105 metaG (SPAdes) (version 2) | ecosystem: Environmental > Aquatic > Marine > Oceanic >...
AAATAGTAAGGATGCGACCGATCGGAGTAGTAAAAGGATAAATACCTAAAAGTCTCTACCTGAGGCAGACAGACAAAATGCCTGAATACCTAAAAAGGCCAAGGTTTTGTTAATGAACAAATTACTTCACGATAAAATTAAAGGAGCTCCGCGAACACCTGGTGTGTATCTGTTCAAAAGAAGCAAAAACAAAATCATCTATATAGGAAAAGCCGCTAATTTGAAAAACAGACTCACTTCCTACCTTAATGAAGAAGATCCCCGCAATAGAATCATAATATCCCACAGCGCAGATATCGACCTAATCATCACGAATTCTGATACTGAAGCCCTGACCCTTGAGGAATCATTGATAAAACTAAATAAACCACGTTATAATGTTCAATTAAAAGACGACAAGAAATTTCCCTATTTGAAAATCACCATTAAAGAAACCTTTCCAAGAATTTTATTTACCCGCGATATTAAACCTGATGGTTCGTTAATCTTCGGACCATATACCAATGCACGCGCACTCCGACAAACAAGAGATGCCCTGTGCCGTATTTTCAAACTCGTCTCTTGCACTAAGGATTTAAGTAAGAAACATACACGTCCATGTCTTGAATTCAATCTCGGCAGATGTAGTGCTCCATGCGCAAGCAAAATAAGTAAAAAAGAGTATGGAAAACTCGTTAAAAAGGCAGTAAAATTCTTAAGAGGGAGCTCAGACGAACTGGAAAAGGAAATCGAAAAAGCGATGTGGCGGTGCGCTGAAAAGGAAAATTACGAAGGTGCCGCGCAGCTTCGTAATCAATTGTTCGCTATTCGACGAGTATCCCAGCGTCAACATATCGTTACAAGCACAAACATTGCTCGAGATATCGTCGGTATAAGCAAAAGTAAGTTTGTTTGCGTTGCCTGTTTATTCAGAATTAGGGGGAATCGCTTGATTGCGAAGGAGATCTTCCACTTGAAGATCAACACCCAAGTCAATGATGCGGAAATAGCCGGTTCATTCATCCGGATGATCTATACGCATGTATCCTTTATCCCCGAAGAAATCGTCATCTCAACGCTGCCCCTTGAATGGAACACGCAGCAGAGATGGTTCTACGAAAAAGGATTCAAAGTTAGGGTTTCAACTGGGAAAAGAGGTGCACCAAAACGCCTTTTAACCTGGGCACAGAAAAATGCAGCAAGCGAGCTTGCCAAAAGAATCTTGAAGAAACGAGCACATCCGGCAATTCTCGAGCTCCAGAATAGCCTTCATCTGGAAAAACCACCACGCTGGGTTGAGGCATTTGATATCTCTAATCTGAAGGAAAAGTTTGCGGTAGGTGCTTCGGTTGCATTCCATGATGGGAAACCAAACAAACAACATTACCGACACTATAAGATCAGAAGAACCCAGGGACAAAATGATGTTGCCATGATCCATGAGATCGTTGCGCGGCGCATACGGGATTTGAAAAAGAACAAGGAATTGCCTGACCTTTTACTCATTGACGGCGGGAAAGGACAATTGAATGCAGCGCTAACGGCTATCAAACTGATTAACATTGATATACCCATTTTTGCCCTTGCCAAGAAGAAAGATGAACTTTTTGATAGAAGAGGCAATGTCGTCACAATACCAGGTACATCAAAAGGGTTCTTCTACATTAAGAGAATCAGGGATGAAGCCCATCGCTTCGCAATCAGGTATCATCGAAAAGTAAGGCGCAAGAGCCTAACCACGTCCAGGCTCGACAATATCAGCGGTATCGGCAAAAAAAGGAAGCTTGCCTTGTTGAATTATTTCGGCAGTGTCGATGCGATTAAGAAAACGAGTGAAGAAGACATCGCAAAGGTTCAGGGGATCGGAAAAAAATACGCAAGGATAATCTACGAAGCACTACATAATTAGTATCACGAATATAGTTGATTTGGTCTTTTCGGTTTCTTTAATCCCGCTGAATTTCATTCTACCCCGCTGTTAACAACTACGGGGCAGGCGGGATAAATAACTGTGAAACATATACAAAATACTAATCGTACTCGTATCTCGTAAATCGTATTCGTTATAATCCAATATTACGAGTACGAAAAACGAATTACGAATACGGTTTCAATCTTTGGTTCTTGGTAAAACAGTTATTAAGTAACTAAGTAATTCAGGAACCGGGCGCAGCGTTTTCTTACAGCTTTGCATGTCATCTTGTCCCCTAGTTTCCAGCGAAGCATGTCTGCAATGAAATGTGTCTTCAGAGAATCGTGTCTCCAGCCGAAGGCGTGTCTTCAGAGTATCATGTCTTCCCTACTCCCTACTCCTTACGCTTTATGACTCTTACTTTACTTATCTTCCTTCTCGTCCCTTCCAGGATCTTGAACTTAAGATTCTTATATTCAACCACGTCCCCCACCTTTGGTATACGGTCGGCATTTTTGAGGATCAAACCGCTAACCGTAGTCACATCATCTTCTTCGTCTACTGCGACGTTAAAATATTCAGAAAAATCATCAATCTCCATGCGCGTATTGACGATATAATCATGTTCTGATAGCTTTTCGACAAAAGGCTTCTGTCTTTCATCCAACTCATCCTCTATCTCACCGACTATTTCCTCAATAAGATCCTCCAGCGTAATTATACCCGACACGCCACCAAACTCATCTATTACAACCCCAACCGAAAGTCTGAGTTTCTGCAACTCTAAAAAAGTATCGAGAGCGGACCGATCTTCGTATACAAAGTGAGGAAAGCGCACAAACTCAACGACTGGATTATCCTGATATTTGTTCCAGAAGGTAATGATATCCTTAATAAAAAGTATACCTACAACCTGATCCATATTCTTGAAGTATACAGGGTAACGCGAATAATGATTACGCCTGTACGAAACGATGACTTCGTTCAAGGTTTGGTTGTAAGCAAATGCAACCACCTCGTTAACTGGAACCATTATCCTATTGACGGTCCGTCTCTTCATGGACAGTATTTCCTCAACCATCCGCCGTTCTATCCTGGATATCTCCGTCAGATCCAAAGTTCTTTTTTGGGTCATTTCCTAATGTTGGTGTTTGAAAATCAACTATTTGCTGAGATTAAAATCGCCAAATTGTTCCGGTTTAGTGTTTCTTAGACGACGTTTCAACTGAGATACATTGGTATCGCCTTCAAGCACCCGACCATTTTTATCCATGACTTTAGGATCAACAAAAATCACGCTTTTCGTGCGCATGGCAAGAGCGATGGAATCCGATGGACGGGCGTCTATAATAAAAAGCCGCTTGTCACACTCAATGTATATTTTAGCGAAGTAGGTATCATCCTTCAATGTAACAACTTCTATCTTCGCGACTTTTGCCTGGAACGTATCGAGGACTATTTTTAACAAGTCATGGGTAAGTGGTCTGGGATACTGTATTGACTCAAGTGATCTGGCAATTGCCAGTGCCTCAGGTTCCCCTATCCATATAGGCAGCGTTCGCTCGCCGAATTTTTCCCTGAGTAAAACAACATAAGAGAGATTCTGGCGATCTTCAATAACGCCATTCACAAATACTTCTAAGATCTACGCACCTTCCTCTAAAACCACTAATTTGAAGACCGCATCGATGCTTTCGCCGAGATGAACCTTAATGTCATAAACCCCGGGCTGCTTTATTGACTCCTCAAGAACAATGTTTTTCTTGCTGATTTCAATACCTTCAGCGCCTAATAGCTCAACCATATTCTGGGAGGTAATGCTGCCGAATGATTTCCCATCAATACCTATTTTTATTGTTGTTTTGATTGTTGTGCTATCGATCCGTTCGGCAAAGCCCGTACTCACCTTCTTTTGTCTTTCGATTGTTTTGGAAAAACGTTTCTTATTCTTTTCAAGACCAAGCAGGTTAGCTTTGCTTGCGGGCATCGCAAGTTTCCGAGGAAACAGGAAATTTCTTGCATAGCCATTTTTTACAGTAACAATATCGTATGGTTTACCTATTCTCTCAACTGCCTTGAGCAAAATTATCTTCATCACTTTGTCTCGTAGGGCAAAAGAGCTATTTCTCTAGCGCGCTTTATCGCCTGGGTCAACCTTCTTTGATGAAACGAGCATAACCGAGTAATTTTGGCACCAAGAATCTTGCCGCGTTCATTTATGAATCCCTTGAGGAGCGACGTATCCTTGTAGTCGATTTCATCAATTTTGTTCCTACAAAATCGACATCTACCTTTTTTTCTTCTCATTTTCTTTCCTTTGAGAAACTATGTTATCCTACTAAAAAGGGGTATCAATATCTTCGGTGCCTTCCTTCGTTCCACTTTCGCTCTCACCCGGTATCGTACCTTCACCTTCGTCCGTGGTCGTGTCCTTTGGTGGTATATCCAGAAATTGAATACGCCGGGCGACAACCTCGGTTGCCGACCGTTTGTCACCTTGATTTGTTTCCCATTGACGCGACCTTAAGCTACCATCGATAAGAACTGCACTGCCCTTCTTAAGATAATCGTTGGCGAGTTCGGCTTGTCTGCGCCAGGCAACAATATTAATAAAAAGTGTTTCTTCTTGCCATTCCTCTGTTTCGCGATTCTTATAGCGACGTGAACACGCAATGCGGAAGTCACAAACAGGAGCACCTTTTTGCGTGTATCTTAATTCCGGATCGGCAACCAGTCTACCGATCAATAACACGTTGTTCAGATATCCAAGACGTAATGGATTCATTTTTTCCTTCCCTTAACAAGAAACATAAAGCGCAAAATATCATCCTTATGTTTCAATGTTTCCTTGATCTCCGTAATTGCCAATGGTTGTGCGGTGAACACGTAATTTACATAAACGCCTTCTTTAAACTTCTTGACCTCATATGCCATGGTCTTCTTTCCCAGATTATCGTACTTCACCTCTCCCTTACCATTTATTTTTATCGCCTGCTCCACACCCTTTATTTCTTTCTCTAAGTTTTCCTCATCGATATTGGGTTTAAAAATGAACATCGCTTCGTAATTATTCATGCACCATTCCCTTTCAATGAACCAAGATTTGTTATCTCATCAGTAAATTCCGTAATAACCTTAGTAAACCGATCTCCTTCCGCCGCGGATATCCATTCAAGTCTGAGTCTCTGCTTTGAAATCCCCATATCTTCAAGCAGGTTGTGTAGAAGGGCGATCCTACGGGCAGTTTTGTAGTTACCATTTTGGTAGTGACAATCGCCAAAATGACATCCTCCAATCAACACGCCATCAGCACCATTTTTGAAAGCATGGAGAATATGTTGAGGGTCTACTCGTGAAGAACAGAAAAACCGTATTGGAATAAGATTTGCCGGGTACTTCTTCCTTGACGTACCAGCTAAGTCAGCTGCCGCTGATGTACACCATTTGCAGAAGAAACCAATAATTTGAGGCTTAAAATCGCCTTCGCTCATTTCTCCTCCAAATACTGACGCAACCATTTCTTCAAGCCCAACACAATGCTTAACTGATCTTGATCACCATTGTTATTCATCAAATCAGAGACGCTGATTTTTTTCATAACAAGTTATACTCCTTTAAAATTTCATATGGTGAAACCTTGTTTTGTTCTAATCCTAATTTCTTTTCCTCCATACCCAGTGCAATCGCCATGATCTGACTGAAATAAAATATCGGAATCTCCTTGAAGTCAGGATGTGCTTTCTTCATTTTCCCCTGGAGTGCATCAAGGTTGTAATAGCACAAAGGGCATGTGGTAACCACAACATCAGCACCATTATCCTGCGCATTACGCAGAAGTTTGTAGGACGCCTCAACTGCGGCGTCTGGTGAATTAACAACAAGATAGGCACCACAGCACTCAACCTTCAGCGGAAAATCAACCGGCGTGGCTCCGACTGAGCTGATGAAGTTCTCAAAGATTGTTGGCGCTTCAGGATCATCGAATTGAATCTCCTGCTGGGGTCTTAAAAGAAGACAGCCGTAATAGCAGCCAACTTTCAAATCTTTTAAACTTTTTTTGACTTTGCTCCTTACAAGCTCCTCATTGTCCCTGAAAAACTCAAGCGGATGCAGGACTATTTCATTCCCATCGTACGATTCTTCAAGATGTTCGTTTATTATATCGAGCGTTTCTGTATTCTCTTTCAGCATGTAGTTTGCCCTTTTGAGTGTGTTGTAGCATATTGAACAAGGGACTAAAACCTTTCCATCTTCTTGCTGTGCCTTAGCTAATATACGTAAAGGTGCAATCAATGACATGCGATTATCACGGGCGAGCGTAAAGGTCGTACCGCAACAATACCAGTGCGGCAATTCAGCCAGTTCAATCCCCACTGCATTAAAACATGCATGAAGTGAAGTATTCAAAGGCTTTGCCTTGGTGTATAAGGTGCATCCTGGATAATATTGTAGCTTCATTTTAGTATGTAAACTTGCTAAAGGCACTCATCACAGCAAGGGGTGGTGCATCCAATAGGAATTCCTTATCAATCTCTGGTACGTCAATCAAACCTTCTTTGGCACGCAAGTGAATAGTCCTTACCGCCTCCATCAACCTTGGAATATCAACGCCTCGTGGACATCTTGCCTGACAGACCAGACATGCGGCACAGAACCAGGGTCCCTGCGTCTTTAAGAGGTCCTCTTTCAAACCAAGCTGCATAAACCTGATGACCTGATTAGGCGTCACATCCATGAACTCGGCAAACGGACAGCCAGCTGTACACCTGCCACATTGATAGCAATCAGACAACTTCTGGTCGCTTATCTCCTCAATTCTTCTTGTAAGGTCTTTGTCTGCCAATATTTCATTCATAATGCGTTATTATATATAAAATACTCCTGAAGTCAAGGAGAAAAGAAAATGATGATATTAGAACATGTTCACGGTCTTTATTCAACAATCTTGACGAATTCCAAAAACTGAATAGAATATAGTACGGGAATTGAAAAATACACGAAATTACGTAAGATTCGTGCAAACCATAAAAGGAGAATATCATGCTATATGAATCTTTAACGATGAGACATTTGTTTGTATTCATAGCTTTTATAATCGGCGGTCTGGTCATTGGTATTATCGTCGAGAAAATTATCCTGGTCAAACTCAAAAAATTTGCTATGCGAACAAGCTGGGAAGGCGATGAACTTATTATCGCAGCAATCAGAGGGGTGGCGATATTATGGTGTGCCCTGGCTGGTATCTATGCTGCTTTGCTCAACCTACCTTTCCAACCGAATATCCTTACCATCGCTCAGAAAATCATCCTCGTTGTCATTATTATCTCAGGGACAACAGTAATCGCCAAGATCACAGTCGGGCTTATTAACCTGCACAGCAAGAAGACCGCGGCTCTACCGTCTGCTTCATTATTCGTCAATATCACGAGAATATTGATTTTTACCATTGGCGTGCTCATCATACTTCAATCAATCGGCATTTCAATCACACCACTCCTCACTGCCCTTGGTATAGGCGGCCTTGCAGTTGCTCTGGCTTTACAGCCAACCCTGTCTAACCTGTTTGCAGGATTACAGATTATCATATCAAAGCAGGTTGAAGTCGGTGATTATGTGCAACTCGATTCAGGTCAAAAAGGGTATGTGACCGATGTTTCCTGGCGAAACACAAAGATTAGAGAACTACCTAACAATTTGATAGTCGTTCCAAATTCTAAATTAGCTGATTCTATTGTTACGAACTTTCACCAACCTCAAAAAGAAATGTCGGTAATCGTACAGTGTGGTGTAAGCTATGATAGTGATTTGGACAATGTTGAGAAAATCACGATCGACGTTGCCAAAAAGATCTTGCACAAAATCCAGGGCGGGCAGACTGAATTTGAACCATTTATTCGCTATCATACATTTGGGGATTCAAGCATTGACTTCAGTATCATCTTGCGCGTCAAGGAATTCGTTAACAAATATTTAATTGAACACGAGTTCATTAAGGCACTCCATAAGCGCTATAAGAAAGAAGGTATTAACATCCCCTTCCCGATCCGGACTGTGTACATGAAAAAGGATAAATAGAAGAGAACGCTTCCACGCAGAAAAGACGTAGCTACGTCGAAAAACCCACGATTTTTTAAAGCTCTATTCCAACCCGTAAACCTGTTTTAAACCCCATACCACGAGCAATTTTGATTCCTTCAAGCATTAAAGGATAGAATAAAAACGGCTCGCCTCCTTCAAAATAGATTGATTTTATTGTACCAATCTTAATTGCCTCATCAAGAACTCGACGTATTTGGTTCAAACCAAAAGTACCCTTAGCATCTGGTCCACTGTATACAAAACAATGGTCACATCTTAAATTGCACATATAAGTCAAAAGAACATGAATCCCCGTGAGCACAGCACGCCTCCTCTTTAAAATACAGTTAATCGCCTATAATTCAATTAGGTCTTTGTCTATTTATGAAACGCTATCCGCCTGTATTCTTAAACCATACAGAACCTAATCCCCAAACACACCTAATACAGCCTCGAATAGATTCATCTCAAGCACCATCATATCTATATTTCTTTCTCATAAACTATCCTTGTTAATCTAAATCCCATTTTCTCAGCTATTTTCCGAATGGCGAAATTATCAGGTTCAGCATGAAAGGTTATTCGCTTTATGCTTCTGGACTTTGCCATTAATATAATCTCTTCTAATAACCTTTTTCCTACACCCTGCGATCTATATCCCTCGTCTACATAAATCTCATTTAACTCAAGTATGTCATTATTTACAATGCCATCCTGAAACCCAATCGATACATCATTCGAAAAAGCAATTAGCCCAATATAATCAGGATTTTTAAATCTTCTTTTCAACCTCGTCTCAATTTCGTTAATCTCGTCACTATCAGTTATACCATCAACAACCGCAGCATATTCAGCAAGAAAACGCATATCCGTAATATTCATTGGTTGAATTTTTATTTCCATTCTTATTCCAAATTTGTATATAATCTTGCCACTTTTATATCACCTTTTCGCCACAGGACGATGTTCAATTCCATTAAGGGTTTTTATTGCCTTTTTTATCTGTTTCACACACGCTTTGGCATCTCTGTTTATTTCTGTGCCTGTAAATCGCAGCACTAACCATCCACTACTGGCTAACTCATTATTCCTCATTCTATCTTTCTTCTGGGAATCCTTAGAAGAATGATAAACCTCACCATCACATTCAACATCAATCTTGCCCTCTTTACAAAAGATACCGAAATCAAGACAGTACCTCGTTTTTCCTTCCCTAACAAATAACTGCCTTTCAGGCGTGACTTCATATTGTTTCATAGTCTTGTAGAGCTTTTCCTCAATAGGACTTGTATGATAAAAATCATTGATTTCCTTTGCTCTCATCAACTTACCCAGTGTAGTAGGAATAAAGACAATCCGTCGCCATTTTTTACTGGAAATAGGATGTGGAAGTTTTCTTAACTCCTCAATTGTAAATCTATAATAATCTTCCATAGCGCGAATATGTTTTGGTTCATCAGGAAGTAACTCAATTCTTTTAACTATTTTAAATTCTTTAACTCGTGCATAATAATTTACTGACCATTTTTCATCACCGAATATCTTTGGTTGATAAAATGCTAAATACTTTAATTGTGTGGCTATGTCAGGAGCACTCTTAACTGGAATCCTGTACCAATGTTTTTCTCTTAATATTTTCCAATCTTTTTTTCTCGGCACAATAGCAACAAGGGCAATATCATTATCTCTTTTCATAAATATTACTATGATACTATAAGAATAATATTTTGTCAAGTAAACCCCGTTGGATGTTTGCTATCCAACAAAGTAAATGAAGAGGCATTTTTTTTAGAAATAATTCACTGCGTCTTTACCGTTCCGCCTGAAACGAAGCACTCCAATGGGGTAAAATTTGAGGAATTTCAATGATTATTTAGGATTAATTGAAAGACAGCTCCCATGAAATCCTATAAAGTTAGTCTTCATTCTCTAAGGACTCTAACAATAATTCCCGATAAATATTGACGTATTCGTCTAACTTTTCATCAATAGATTTTCCACAGATAAATTTCAATAAATGATTTATTAAGTACCAATATGCATCATTGGTGAGTGAAATAGGTTCGTTATCAATTTTATTGCGGTATGGTTGAATATAACCATCCATAATTGGTTGAATTAACTCAAAACGGACTGCTGATTCTGCATAACAACCTTTATGATTTACAGGAAGATAAAAAAGGCTTGGATAAACAAAAGCCTGTGTTTTTACTATAAATTCTTGTGAGTGCCTATCTTTGAAGGAAAAAACAGGGGCACATAGCAGTACATTTTGCTTGC
>Ga0209986_10005740_pt1 | contig 10248 bp, 13 predicted proteins | sample BlataG_FD_183168 | JGI IMG/M metagenome (GOLD analysis project Ga0209986, IMG submission 183168) | Deep subsurface microbial communities from Black Sea to uncover new lineages of life (NeLLi) - Black_00105 metaG (SPAdes) (version 2) | ecosystem: Environmental > Aquatic > Marine > Oceanic >...
GGATAATATTTTAATGCATCCATTTTTGGGGTATATTTCTTTAGGTTTAATCTTTTACTTGTTTTTTAATTTAATTTTTGGTGTAGGGAAAATGGTAGAAGAACCATTACTGGATTATTTTTATAGGTTAATTCCTTTAATAGGGAAGAGTATCAATCCAAACACTCTATCATTTTCTATTATAAGTGGTATTATCCAAGGGTTAGCCGGCGGGATAGCTATTGTCTTGCCTTATCTATTCCCCTTTTTATTTGGCTTGGCTATTTTAGAGGATTTAGGTTATCTGCCTCGCATAGCTTTTCTCTTAGACGCGTTTTTGCATAAGATTGGTTTACACGGTAAGGCAGTTATACCTTTTATATTAGGCTATGGCTGTACTGTCCCGGCTATAATGGCTACCAGAATTTTGGAATCGGAAAGAGACCGTTTTATTGCCTCTGTGCTGGCCACCATGATTCCCTGTGCCGCGCGAATGACTATAATATTTGCATTAGTGGCTTTTTACATTAGTCCTCAAGCAGCTTTGACAGTTTATATTTTAAATATTATTGTAATTATCATATCAGGAAAGATATTATCCCGTTTACTACCAGAGGTAACCCCGGGAATGATCTTGGAAATTCCGGCTTATCATATTCCTTCTATAAAAGTTGCTTTAGCCAAGACCTGGCTCAGAATGAAAGAATTTATATTTATTGCCTGGCCTTTACTTATTGTAGGCAGTACAGTTTTAAGTTTATTACAATATTATAAGACGGATATGCTTATAAATAACTTTTTTTCTCCTCTAACCTCTCTACTCGGACTCCCTTTAGTGGTGGGTACTACTCTGATATTCGGTATTCTTCGTAAAGAACTTTCTATGTTAATGTTGATTCAAGCAATAGGAACTACCAATGTTATCGCTGTAATGTCCACGACTCAGATTATGACTTTTACCATCTTTATAATTTTTTATGTTCCTTGTGTAGCGACTATTGCGGTTCTATGGAAAGAAATTGGGAGTAAAAGGACTTTATTTACTATAGCTTTTACTTCTATTTTAGCCATTATTTTAGCAACCACTACTCGATTTGTATACTAAGAAACAGTATCGAGTATATAGTAAAAAAATACGTATCTCGTACCTCGTGAATCGTATCTCGTGAAGAAGAAGTCAGGTTCCAGGAACTAGAAGTAGGGGCGTATTGCATACGCCCTCATAGCGTGGAGCGTATAGTTATGAAAGAGGGAATCAGAATTCAGGAGATAAGTTGTAGGGGCAGACCTTGTGTCTGCCCGAAATAAGTAATGTACAAAAAATCTAAAAGTATATACAGAATTTTTAGTTCATAATATACGAATATTATGCTTTTAATGTAGGGGTCGGATTCATCCGACCCGGCTGGCCTCAGCGATTTTTTTTAGCGGGTTCGATTCATCGAACCCGTTAAAATACGCCCAGAAAACGACAAAAGATTACAGACAATGACAAATTCGTCATTGCGAACCCTGATTTATCAGGGTGCGGCAATCTCACCTTAAAACTATAAACTATAAACAAAAAATAAATTTCCTATCTTAAATTTATTTTCTTAACTAGCTAACCAATTTTTTATGCTATATGCAATACGAATTATAAAAACATTTGACAAAAGAATTTATTTAGTATATTATGTTAATGGTAATCATTATCAATAAGAAAGGACTAATATTATGCCAGGAAGATGGGGTGGAGGACCAGCAAAATGGTGGCACGGTGAATTTAAAGGGTGTGGTTATAGAATTACTATTCCACGTCAAATTATTTTACAGGTCTTGGATGAGTCAAAAGAACATCTCAGCGCAGAAGATATATATTTAAAAGTACATCATATTTATCCGGCTATCGGCCTTACCACTGTTTACCGAACATTAGAGCTATTGATTAATATGGGCTTGGTCTTTAAATTTGATTTTGGTGATGGGCGAGCAAGGTATGAGTTGGCTCGTGGGACCAAGGAGCCATCCCATCATCACCATCTAATATGCACTAAATGTGGTCGGATAATCGATTACACAGATTTTATAGATGAAGAAATAGAGTTACTTAAAAAAACAGAAAAAGAACTTTCTAAAAAATATAATTTTGAAATTAAAAACCACACTATTCAATTTTATGGATTGTGTGATGAATGTTCAGATAAAGAAAAATAGATAAATTTTTTAACGTATATTATTGAAAATGATTACCATTATGATAAGAGTATTTTAAAAAACAAAATAGAAAGGAGATGAAAAATATGCCAAGAGGAGATGGAACTGGTCCAGGGGGATTAGGCCCCATGACTGGAAGAGCAGCCGGATACTGCGCTGGTTATTCTGTACCAGGTTTTATGAACCCTTCCGGAGGTAGATTGGGATTAGGTTTCGGTTATGGAAGAGGATTCGGCAGAGGAATGGGTAGAGGTTATGGTAGAGGATTTGTGCCTGGTGGATATGTTAATCCTATATCTTATGCTCCTCCAGCCTATGGAGGTAGTGGTTTTTATCAACCCCCGGTAGAGCCCAAACAAGAAATGGAAATGTTAACAGAAGATGCAAAAGCTTTAAAAGAACAACTTGATTCTATCAATAAACGCATCGCAGAATTGGAAAAAAGCAAAAAAGAATAAAAGAGAAAAAATCAGTAATCAGAGTTAGTACATAGTATATGGGATATAGTATATAGAAAGGTGTGTATTGCTTATACGCCCCTTATTGCGTAGAGCGGATAGCGAAGCGTATAGTAAAGAAAGAGAAAGTCAGAAGTAATCTTGTGTATTGCGCGAGAAGATAGAATTTGAGAATTGAAGGGGTTCGATTTATCGAACCCCTTATTTGATTATCTGGAAGGTGTTAGAATATGATGCTGATCTTTAAAATCTTAAAACAGTCTTTAATGATAAGCTTTTTTGTATTTGTTATGATGCTAATACTAGATTATTTCAATGTTCTTACTAAGGGAAATATAAATAACATCATTAAAAGACGAAAGGAACGACAATATCTAATCTCTTCATTTCTCGGTTCCACTCCAGGATGCCTGGGGGCTTTTTTGAATGTTTCTTTTTATGTTCATGGCTTGATCAGTTTTGGTGCCCTAACTGGAGGTATGATAGCTACATCAGGTGATGAGGCCTTTGTTATGCTTGCTCTGTTTCCAAAACAAGCACTGCTATTGTTTGCTTTACTTTTTATATTTGGCATTATTTTGGGTTGGTTTTCTGACAAAATAGCTACAGCATTAAAATTCAAAACATGTAAAGAATGTAAATTACATAAGGTACATTCTATTAAAGAATGTAAATGTTTTGATAAGCAGATAATAATCCAAAATTACCTAAAATTATCACGTATCCGTATTTTTTTATTAGTTGGGGCTATTATTGTTTTAGTTGCAGTGATTTTTGGATTGTTTGGACCTTCTTCTTGGGGCTGGAAGCGAATTACATTTACTGTTTTATTTGTTGTTTCATTAGGAATTATTGCTACAGTTCCAGAGCATTTTTTGCGGGAACATATTTGGGAACATATTGCTAAAAAACATTTGTTGAGTATTTTTTTGTGGTCCTTTTCCGCGATTATGGTTGTCGAACTTGGTTTTAAATATTGGAACATAGAGGAATTTGTACGACAGCATATGGAATTGGTTGGGCTGCTTGCCGTATTTCTGGCAATCATCCCCGAATCTGGACCTCATATGATCTTTGTTATGCTCTATGCAAAGGGTATGATTCCTTTTTCCATTTTGCTGGCCAGCTCCATTGTTCAGGATGGTCATGGAATGCTCCCTTTGCTTTCCTACACTGTAAAGGATTCGATATTGATTAAGCTATTCAATTTAGTATTTGGCATTATAATTGGGCTTGCCTTTTACTTACTGGGATACTGATTGAATAATTAATCTTGTTGATCGGTTGTCTGAAAAATCTCGAAAAGAATTAAATAAAGTCGTTTAAAAATGCTTAAAAAATATTGAAAGAGAGTTTTAAATTGAAGAATAATACTATTACTAACAATATTTTGAAATGGAATTTTACCATGGGAATAATCCATGGCATATTTTTTATTGGTGGACAGGCTTTTTGCAACCCTAATACTATACTTCCTATATTTTTAAATCATTTTACAAACTCTAAAACTCTTATAGGACTATCCTCTACTTTAATGGGTAGCCTTGGTGGAATAGGCTCTGTCTTTCCCCAATTGTTTGTAGCTAGTAAATTGGAAAATAAAATTTATAAAAAACCACTTTTGAAATTTGCTATAACCATACGTGCCTTGAGTTGGGGCTTTCTAGCATTAACAACATATGTCTTTAGCAATACGTATCCTAGTCTAACGATTTTTTTTCTATTTTTTATACTTATTTTATTCACGTTTATGGGAGGTATTGCAGCTGTACCTTTTTATGATATCTGGGGCAAATCACTGCCTTCTCATTTAAGGGGGAGGTTTTTTGGTTACCGCCAATTATGGGGAGGTGTTTTGGCTATAGGTTCAGGATTTATTGCAAAAATTACTTTAGGAACTGATAAAATAAAGTTTCCAATAAATTTCGTTCTGCTTTTTTTATTTGCCTTTGTTCTTATAAGTATTTCTTATATTGCTTTAGGTTCAGTAAAAGAGCCAGTTGAAAAAGTATATAAAAATCGGCTTACTTTTAAAGATTTTCTTAAAAAAGCTTTTCTAATTATAAAGAAAAATAGTAATTATAAAAAGTTTATTATGGTAGAAATCCTTGCAGGAGCAGGAGCAATGGCTTTACCATTTTATATACTTTATTTAAAAGATGTATTGGAAATTGAATTAGGAATGGTCGGTATGCTTCTTTCTGCTCAAATGCTTGGTAGTATGTTGTCGAATATTTTATGGGCTCATCTTTCAGATTTTACGGGTAATAAAAAAGTTATTCAGATAAGTACTCTTGCAGGGCTGATAGTGCCTTTTATTGCATTTGTTGTTCGATCACAATGTGAGTCATTATATATTCTTCTATTTGTAATCATAGGATTTTTTATTGCAGGAAGGACGATAGGTAATACAAATTACCTATTAGATATAGCCCCTCCAAAGGATAGACCCACCTATATAAGTTTAACTGGAACTCTAACTTTTCCTATATCAATTTTCCCATTAATTGGAGGAGTAATAGTTCAACAGATATCTTATAAAATATTATTTTTTATAACTGGAACTCTTATGCTATTTGGATTTATTTTAAGTTTTGGTTTAAAAGAATCAAGAAGTATAAAGATAGAAAATCCTATATTTAATTAATAACTTTACTAATACTGATAAGTACTCGATTTCTTGGATGGGAATTTAGATAGAATATTTATGGTAAATAAGATCTTTTTAAATTTTAGAAAAAAATAGCAAAGGAGCTAAGATCACAATGACACTTTATAAATGGAAAGCGAATCTCGAGCGAGAACGCAAGGAGAAGGACAAATTCTTTGCAACAGATTGGCAATCACCAATACCATTAGAAGAAAGAGCAAAATTCAAGGGACTTGCATATTATCTCCCTGACCCAAATTACCGATTCGAGCTAGAACTTCACGAGCATAAAAATAAAAAAATATTACAAATTCAAGATACTACTGGTAATGTACGAAATTTCATAAGATGGGGGGAATTTCGGTTTAGGCTCTCTGCTAAGGAATACACACTCCAGGCGTATAAGAGCGATACTCAGGAAAAACAACTTTTTGTTCCTTTTAAAGATACTACCAATAATAAGGAAACTTATGGAGCCGGTCGATATCTTGACTTGGATTTTAACAGGGATTGCACAGCGAATGGGAATTGGATTCTTGACTTTAATAAAGCATATAATCCATGGTGTGCATATAGTATAAAGTATGCTTGCCCATTTGTAGCTCCTGAGAATTGGCTTAAAGTCCCTATATTTGCTGGTGAAAAAAATTATCCCTTGAAAAATGTGGGGAGGGTAAATAATGGCTAAAGAAATTTTAGAAGAAGATGTTCGCAAAGCGTTGGGACAGACAAAACATCCTGTAATTGACCATACCTTACTTGATCTGGGAATAATTAAGAAAATATCAACCAAAGAAAATAAAGTCACGATTATTATAGCATTCCCTTTTCCCAATATCCCCATCGGGGATTATCTCGTAAATAATATAAGAGAAGCAATAGAAAAACTTGGTGCAAAAATTGAAATAAAAATAACTATTATGAATCAAGAAGAACAAAAAAGATTTTTAGCTATGGAACAGGAAAACTGGAAAGAAAGTATGTAATTCAATTTAAAATTTAGGAGAATTATTAATGTGTACTTATTATTCAGAATCAAAAGTTGAAATTAGTAAGTTGACAGCAAAATATTACGACATATTAATGGACATCATAACCTTTGGTGGATATTCTTTTTTCATAAAAAAAGCAATTCGGTTAATAAACATTAAGTCTAACGACAGGATTATTGATTTAGGAGCAGGCACTGGTAGGAATGCATGTTTAATGATGGACTATCTTTCTGTAAAAGGTGAGTTGATAGGACTTGATATTTCAAGCGAGATGGTTGCCCAGTTTGAAAGGAGGTGTGCAAGTTTTGCCAATGCTAAAATTATCAATCAAAGAATTGATAAAGCTTTGCCCTATAAAGATGAGTTTGATAAGGTTTTTATCTCCTTTGTATTGCATGGATTTCCGCAGGATGTCAGAAAACAAATCATCAGAAATGCCTTTAAGGCATTAAAAAAGAATGGCGAGTTTTTTATTTTAGATTACAATGAGTTTTCCGTAAAGGAAATGCCCTTTTATTTAAAAATTCCTTTCAAGCTCATAGAATGCCCATATGCATTTGATTTTGTTGAAAAAAATTGGCAAAAAATATTAGCCAGAGAAGGATTCAGCCATTTTGGGAAACATCTATTTTTTCGTAGTTATCTAAGATTGCTCAAAGGGGTAAAGCTGTCGTGAGGAATAGTCGAAACAGAAAAGAAGAAAAAGGAGCGAAAGGAATTATGAAAATAAAATTAGCATGTGGAACAAACAATGGAAACGAGTTTACCAATGAACATTTTGGATCATCAAAATATTTCTTGATCTATGAGTTTGATTTAGAAACTAAGGATTTAAGATTTTTAGAGAGGATAGAAAATTCTACTCCAGAAGAAGAAAAACATGGTGATATTAAAAAAGCAAAAAGTGTTTCTGAATTATTAAAAAATGTTTTTATTTTAGTAGCGTTTAGGTATGGACCAAATATTGTAAGAATAAGAAAACGATTTATACCCATTATTTCAAGAAAAAAAATATTGAGAAAACACTAAATAAAGTTAAACTTCTTAGTAATAAAATTAAATCTGAAATAGAAAAAGAAAAAGTGATCGATAAAGAGATAATATATATTAAAAAATAGGAGCAAATAAATTGGTAAAGATTGATAAAAATAGATGTATCGGTTGTGGAATTTGCGTGAATATTTGTCCTCAAGGATTTGAAATTTTAAATGGAAAAGCAAAAATAAAGGATAAGAATGCTAATTGTATTATTGAGACAGCAAATAGTTGTCCCAGGGGAGCAATTATTCTTGAAGAAAATAAAAATCAGGAAGAAGCAAGTACAAGACAATCGTTTAGGACTAGATTTATTAATGGTATAAGAAGTAGTTTTGGAAGAGGCGGGAGTTTTAAAACAGGTAGATCCATTAGACATGGCAATAGATCTGGCCATAGAGGTAACAAAGGAAAAGGTAGGAGAAGACACTTAAAATAATTAAAAATAAACACCTTTTGTGTGGAGTATTTTTTATTAAATAAATAAAGGAGATTAAAATGAACAAAATATGGGTTTTAGTTATTTTAATAGTAGCCCTTGGCACAATATTAGGTGTAACTATTTTTCCAAGACATGAAAAGGATAAAAAAGGACAAATCGCACAGGCCGAAGGAAACACCTCTGCAGCCGCTGCTAAAGATCTAAGTATTACGGTTAGTTACGACAATAATCCGTATAAGGAAAGATTAACTACTGCCTGGGGTTTCTCCTGTGTTATAAGGGGAACTGAAAAAACTATTCTTTTTGATACCGGTGGAGATGGCTCAATATTGGTAACAAACCTGGAAGAGTTAGGCATTAATCCTAAGGAAATAGATTTGGTTGTGCTTTCTCATATTCATGGAGACCATATTGGGGGATTGCCCAGCTTTCTTAGAAAAAATCCGGAAGTTGTGGTTTATCTACCTAAATCATTCCCCAAAGGATTTAAGGACGGAGTGAAGGAATATGGAGCAAAGATAGTTGAAGTTCAAGGACCTTTAAAGATTTGCCAAGAAGTTTATTCTACTGGTGAACTCGGAACAGGGATAAAGGAGCAATCTTTGGTTATTTATACAGAAAAAGGATTGGTAGTAATAACCGGATGTGCCCATCCTGGTATTGTAAAAATTGTAAATAAGGCAAAAGATTTAGTTAAGGGTGATGTGCTTTTTGTAATGGGTGGTTTCCATTTAGGTGGAGAAAGTAAAGGTGAAATAGAAAATATTATTTCCAGTTTCCGGAAATTAGGGGTGAGCTATGTCGGTCCTTGCCATTGTTCAGGAGATGCCGCAAGACAATTATTTAAAGAAGAATATGGTGAGAATTTTATAAATGTTGGTGTGGGAAGAGTAATAACTATGAATGATTTAAAATAAAATTACTTTAAGGTTGGAAGAATATGGAAATCGATATTAAAGAATGGTTAAACGGGGAAGGTGAAGTCTTCCTTGAAGATGTTGGTATTAAAAAAGGTGATGTCGTCTTGGATTTTGGTTGTGGTGATGGCCCTTATACAATTCCAGCTGCAAAAGTAGTGAGAAAGGAAGGCAAGGTATACGCCATGGACAAAGATATAGAATCTATGCATAAGTTGATGGAAATAGCGAAGACAAAAGGTCTAAAAAATATAATACCCCTACATACTAAATCAGAAGAGACGAAAATTAACTTAGAGAGTGAATCTATCGATGTAGTTTTGCTTTATGATGTTCTACATTATATTAAAGTCTTGGAAAGAAAAAGGATATATGAAGAGATCTATAGGATTTTAAAGACCGGTGGCTTTCTTTCGGTTTATCCGAAACATCGCAAATCTGATGAACCTTTATGGAATCTTTCAGATATGGGATTAGATGATGTTATAGGCGAGATAAACAGCCGACATTTCTATTTGCAGAGGAAATTTTATAAAAAACTTTTACACAATTATCATTATAACAGGGGGTACATTTTAAATTTTAGAAAAAAGTAGGAAGGGAAGTAAGTGCCAAATAGAGGTCTTCGCATTATAGTTTAATTTTTTTATTTCTCTTTACGCGATACACAATAAGCAATACCAAATTATAAAAATTATAAAAATACTTGACAAAATATTTTATATAGTATACCATGTTAATGGTAATCATTATCAATAAGAAAGGATTCATATTATGCCAGAAAGATGGGGTGAAGCTTCACAAAAATGGTGGCAAAGCGAATTTAGGGGCTATCGATTTATTATCACTATTTAATACGTACGAAATGCGGTCGAATAATAGAGTATACAAGTTTTGTAGAGGGAAAATTAGAGCTACTTAAAAAGACAAAGAGAGAAGTTTATAAGAAAAATATCAAAGAAAAAAAATAGAAAGGAGATGAAAAATATGCCAAGAGGAGATGGAACTGGTCCAGGGGGATTAGGCCCTATGACTGGAAGAGCAGCCGGATACTGTGCTGGTTATTCTGTACCAGGATACATGAACCCTTCCGGAGGTAGATTGGGAATGGGTTTTGGCTATGGTAGAGGATTAGGGAGAGGAATGGGTAGAGGTTATGGTAGAGGATTTTGGCCTGCATACCCTTATCCCATGACTCCTCCACCTACAGCCTATGGAGGCGGATTTTACCAACCACCAGTAGAGCCTAAGCAAGAGATGGAGATGTTAGCTGAAGAAGCAAAAGCTTTAAAAGGGCAACTTGAAGAAATTGACAAACGCCTCTCTGAATTAAAAGAAACTGAAAAGAAATAAAATTCTGGATGTAAAACTTGGTAGAAGGATAAGTATATCCTACTCTTTTCTAATCTGAAGATGAGCCTGAAACCAGTCCCTGACAGACAGAAGGTTTGACAGGCTAAAGGCAAGAGTCATAATAGCTATATTATGGTGATAACTATGAATGACTCAAAATTAAGCAGTATTGTTGAAGTAAAGAGGTTTTTGCAAGAATCAGAGGTAATAGAATTTAAAAAGAGAT
>Ga0209986_10005741_pt1 | contig 10246 bp, 5 predicted proteins | sample BlataG_FD_183168 | JGI IMG/M metagenome (GOLD analysis project Ga0209986, IMG submission 183168) | Deep subsurface microbial communities from Black Sea to uncover new lineages of life (NeLLi) - Black_00105 metaG (SPAdes) (version 2) | ecosystem: Environmental > Aquatic > Marine > Oceanic >...
TATGAAGGCGCCTGGTTCAACCCCGATGAAGAAGGTATCGACCGTGGTGGCTGCGTGAATGTCCTGACTAATGACGCCTATTCACCGGGAGGAGCAGCAGCATTGAAAACCGCACTTGTCCAGGTGTCCAAGGCTTGAAGGAGGATAGACCATGCAATTGGGTTTCTATTTTGACCAGACCCGGTGTACCGGATGTTTCACCTGTGCTGTAGCCTGCAAGGACTGGCACGATACACCGGCGGGACCAGCCAAGTGGATGAGGGTACTCTACCGTGAGGAAGGAAGATTCCCCGATCTCTTCGTCAGCCGCATAGCCTCACCTTGCTACCACTGCGCGCAGCCCGTGTGTGCCTTTGTGTGTCCCAACGAGGCCATCACCAAGCGGGATGAGGACGGCATAGTCATCGTCGACCGGGAGAAATGCCGTGGGGAACACACCTGCGGCATCATCTCCGAATCTGCCATGGGGCCCGATTTTGTCTACGGTGAAGCGGAGGCTCCCTGCCAGGCGGCATGCCCCGCTCATGTGCACATACCCGGTTACGTGGCACTGATAGCCAAGGGCAAGCACAAGGAAGCTCTGGACTTAATCAGGCAGAGGATGCCCCTACCATCGGTGTGCGGCCGAGTCTGTCTTCACCCCTGCGAGATAGCGTGCCGCCGGAGCCAGGTAGAAGAACCTGTTGCCATCATGGCTCTGAAAGCCTTCGCAACCGACTGCGTGCTTGAAGAACGTCCGGAGCGTCTCCCCCGGGTACACGAGGATAGAGTAGCCATTGTAGGCTCAGGTCCGGCTGGTCTGGCTGCAGCCTATGATTTGGTTAAGATGGGGTATGGCGCAACTGTCTTCGAGTCCCTGCCGGTAGCTGGGGGCATGCTGTCCGCGGGCATACCGGAGCATCGTCTGCCCCGAAAGGTGCTGCAGCGGGATATCGACTACATCGAGGCACTCGGCGTGGATATAAAGACCGATACACCAGTGGACCTGAATCACGGCCTTGACGACCTGTTGAACCAAGGGTACGGGGCAGTCCTGCTTGCCCTGGGTGCTCACAAAGGGCAGAAACCGAACATACCCGGTTCTGGCCTTGAGAGCGTGCTGGTAGGAACCTCCTTCATGCACGATGTCACCTTCGGAAAACCCGTCAAGATAGGACAGAAGGTCCTGGTAATCGGCGGTGGCAACGTAGCGCTGGACTGCGCCCGTTCGGCCCGTCGCCTGGGAGCCACGGAAGTACATGTGGCCTGTCTCGAATGCAAAGAGGACATGCCAGCTTCGGCTGACGAGATTGAGCAAGCCGAGGAAGAAGGCATACAATGCCATCCATCATGCACCGTCACGCGAATACTGGCTGATGCCGGCAAAGTCAGCGCGGCAGAGTGCGCCGAGATAACCGGACTGCAGTTCGACCAGGAGGGGCAGCCACGGTTCAATGTTGTCAAAGGCAGTGAGCAAAACATGTCTGCGGATACAGTCGTCTTTGCCATCGGGCAAACGCCGGATCTCACCGGATTGGGTGCCAATGGCGGAATAGAGGTCAGCCCGAGGGGGACCCTCACCGCCGACCCCGAGACGATGATGACTGGGCGCCGCGGTATCTTTACCGCCGGGGACTGTTTCAGCGAGGCAATCAGCATCGTTGACGCCATCGCCAGCGGGCAGAAAGCCGCTTTCTACATAAACCGCTACTTGCAGGGCGACGTGCTCAGGGTAAGACCCGAGGAGAAGACCATCGATGAGGCTGATATCAAGGTTGATATCCCTCCCGAAACAGAGAAACAACCGCGCCAGCCCATACCCAGGCTCCCAGTTGACCAGAGGATTTCCGGTTTCCAGGAAGTGGTACTGGGGCTCAGCGAGGAAGCTGCCATAAACGAGGCAAAGAGATGCCTCAATTGCGCCGGTCACCTATGCAAGGATGTCTGCCCCTACGGCGCGCCTCAGTTTGCTGATGAAGAGCACGCCACGATGCAGAAGTGCGACCTCTGCCTGGAAAGGTGGGCTGACAACAAGAAACCCATCTGCGTTGAGGCATGCACGGTGAGGGCACTGGATGCAGGCCCGCTGGACGAGCTTAAGGCAATGTACGGAGACGACGGGAACGCACACGGCTTCGTGTACGCTGCGATAGAGCCATCCATCATCAACAAACCGAAGAAACGTCAGTAGTGATGAGCTGTCTTCCCCTGCTTTACACTCTAGGGTGGAACAGGCTCGTCTAGCATGACTAAGGCAAAGCCAGTTCATCTAATTCCTCGCTTCTGTGGCCAGTTTCTGTTCACACAACGTGACGTACCAACAGCTTGACACAGAGGCATCACAGTGATACGGTAGTGTTTCCAGCCAAAAACCGCGACACAGCAAGAAAGGGAGGTACAGCAGAAATGAAGGTCTTCGAGCCAATCGAGATAAAAGGGATGAAACTCAAGAACAGGATAGGTCTTCCGTCTCTGCTTAATCAGCCTTCAGCGGAGGGAGGGTACGTAGATGACCTAACGATTAGGTGGTTCGAGGAGAGAGCCAAGGGTGGCGCCGCGCTTATCATGACCGGGGCGGTCATAGCTACTCCCGTTGATGAGAATCTGATGAAGGCTCTGGATTTCCCCTTTATCGGGTTGTACGATGACAGGTTCATACCCGGTTTCAAAAAGCTGGCCGACGCCCTTCACTCTCACGGCGCCAAGCTCGGTGTGCAGATGAGCGGGCTAGGCAGTCCAATGACAGGAAGGGGACCTTCAGCGCCACCCTATCCCGACGAGGAACACCCCACGGATGAGCTTTTCTACGTAACGAGGGACTTCAGAATGCCGGTCACGGAGATACCACTCGAGGAGATTGAGCCGGCTGAACGCGAATTCGCAGCGGCCGCCGCCCGGGCAAAGGAAGCCGGGGCGGATTGTGTGGAGCTACATTGTGCCCACGGTGGCGCTACGGCTCACAACTCCTTCATTTCGCCATACTACAACAGGCGGACCGACAAGTACGGCGGCGACTGGGAGGGGAGGCTCCTCTTCCCAGTGGAAACGATAGCAAGAATGAGAGAGGCAGTCGGAGAGGATTACCCCATATTCGCCAGAATTAGCAGCGACCAGTTTGTAGGCGAGAGGGGGGTTACATTAGAAGACACTATCAAATTCATTGTGCCTGCGCTGGAAAAGGCAGGGGTAGACTGCTTGGACGTCTCGCAAGGAGATATGATACGTTCCACCGAGGGCATCAATATCCCCCTGTACTATCCCAGGGGTTGCTTTATGCACCTGACCGCAGAGGTGAAGAAAGCTACCAAGCTGCCGGTGATCGGCGTAGGCAGGATCGTTGACATTGATATGGCCGAGAAATTCTTGCAGGAGGGCAAGGCCGACATAATCTTCATGGGCAGGCAACTGACTTCTGACCCCGAAACCCCCAAGAAGTACCTTGAGGGAAGGCCAGAGGACATTCGGCAGTGCATAGGTTGCATGGGAGGATACCTGGACAATCAGCGTGGGTGTGGTAGGCCTTGTCCCATCAACTACGACATCCAGGATGAGCCCATCCCCTTCACCCCGGCAGAGAAGGCGAAGAAGGTCCTGGTGCTCGGCGGGGGCGTGGGCGGAATGGAAGCCGCCAGGATAGCAGCACTGAGGGGCCACAAAGTCACCTTGATGGAGAAGGAGGGCGAGCTCGGGGGGCTGGTGGCTGCCCTGGCGCTTAACCCGCTGACTGCCGAGTTCAGGAATTTCGTGGACTACCTGACCACCCAGATGAGGAAGCTGAAGGTGGACGTAAAGATGGCCAAGGACGCTACCCTGGCCGAGGTTCAAGAGCTGAAACCTGATGTTGTCATCCTGGCCACCGGCTCATCGGCGACAATTCCCGAAGTCGCCGAAGGTAAACCAGGAGTGATGACCCATAGTGACGCCCTAAAAGGAAAGAAGGAAGTTGGCAAGAAGGTGGTTGTCTGGGGCTTCTTTGGTTCTGAATTAGCCATCTCGCTCGCCGAGGAAGGTAAGGAGGTAGTTCTTCTGGGCAGGTCTGGTGAAGATTCGTTGGCCAGCGACCTATCATGGGCACGGAGATGGTATCTCCTCAGACGGTTAACCGACATTAATGTGCCTCGAGCCGTCCCTGAAGCAGTGAGGCTGAGCAATCCGGAAGTCTTGTACAATGCCAACATCGAGGATATCACTACCGAGGGAATCAGGGTGGTGACTACAACCGATAGTGTAGAAACGAAGAGGGTCATTCCCTATGATACCCTTATCCTATCCAGAAGGTTTGGAGAAAGGAAGACCAACGATTCCCTCTTCGATGAACTGCAGGGGAAGGTGGCCGAGGTCTACAAGATTGGCGACTGCTCACAGGTGAGAGGCATTAAAGAGGCAGTGTGGACTGCCAACGAGGTGGCCAGGAAAATCTAGATACCGCGCTCCTCGAGTGACATATCAAAGTCCGGGCCCACCCTCTCGCCCTGGCGGGTAGCGCTACGGGCTAACTGGATTCTTCCCTCAGCGTGCCGGCGCTGGTACGCATGATGTTCCTGGCAATGAAGTTGTGCACCTGACGGGCTCTGGCATCGAGCAGGTCCGCCTTTAAGCGCAAAGCCTCCCGCCGCTTCCCGCTGTCTTCGGTACCCCTGATAGCAAAATCCACCACGTGCAGCGCTAACTGGGTCTTCCCTTTCTTCTGCAGCTCCTTGGCACGGTCAATGAGTTGCTCCGGGCTGGCAAATCTCAGCACTTCGGCCGCTATGTCAGAGCTCCTGGATGGGAATAGCTCGCTGGGGTTGCCGTCATACCAGCCCGTATACCTGCGGTATACATCATGGACAACAAAGGTGGGATGGCCGTAAGTCCCGGCAAGGAAGGGCTCGTTGGCCATTTCTGCAGGTATCTTGACCTTGTCCAGTATGTCCTCAATCCAGTAGCCTTCGTTAAGCAGGCGCACCACTTCATCCTGAATATAGCGCAGGAACTTCGCCGTTTTCAGACACTGCTCCCGGGCTGGTTCACTGCGGAGAACGCCGGGGTCGGCGATTATGAAATCCGGCTTCTTGTCCGCAATCTTCTCCAGCGCCTCAGCCCATTCCAGCGTGTATCGCTGTTCCTTCAAGGGGTTACCGGTATTGGGACAACTGCGAATGAGCAAATCGCCAATCATGGCAACCTTGCGTTCTGGAACCCAGACCCATATTGCATCGTCGGTCTCTGCCGGGGCATGGTAAAGCTCGAAGGTGAGACCGCCCAGCTTGAATTCCATGTAATCGCTGAAAGTGGTGTCGGGATAGATGAAGGGAAAAGAGGGGCTGGCAGTCTTGTCTTTCGGGGCACGCGGGGTCTCAACTACCCCGGGGAACTGAAGTGAGGTGATGTACCGGCGACGTCCGGCAAGCATCCGGTATTTGTCAAATCGCTTCGCCACCAGTTGATGCCCTATGATTCTTGGCCTGGGGCCGCCTCTCTTCTCAGCATCCTCCACGAAAGCCGAAGCACCCCCAACATGGTCGGGGTGGCCGTGCGAGTAGATGATGGTGTGGAAAGGAACGTCAGTTCTTTCCCTTATTCTCCTGACCCTGTCTGCGCCCTCTGGGCCTACCCCCGTGTCCACCACCACTATGCCTTCATTTGTGACCACAACGCCGCTGGGTCCGGCCACAGGCCAGACCGGCGCTATCTTGATTACGTCGGGCAGGACCACCTCATCCTGCATAGTGAAGTCATTGGAATCGGCAGGACGAAGGTTCTGTTCGGAGCTTTGAGCCATGATAGCGATACCTCCTGCAGAATTCTGCGCTGTTACAGGTATACCTGAGCAGCCCACTCTCGGCACGGCACCCTGTACACCACCTGAAGCCGATCCAAAGTGGGAGTATAGCACCGGGGTTGGAGACGGTCAACGGCTGGCCACTAGGCCTATGCCTCGGAGACCGCAGCCACTGAAGAGCAGTCAGCAGCCTTGACACGTAGGTGACGCCGTGATACGGTAATGTCTCACCCAATGTAAGTCAAGAAGAAGGAGGCACCATCGATATGAAAGTCTTCGAGCCAATCGAGATAAAAGGGATGAAACTCAAGAACAGAATAGGTTTCCCTCCTTTCCTCAATCAGCCAGCAGGGGAGGGGGGCTACGTGAGTGACGTGACGGTCAGGTGGTTTGAGGAGAGAGCCAAGGGCGGCGCCGCGCTCATCATGACCGGGGCAATCACAGGTAGTCCGGTTGATGAAGACCTGGCGGCGAGCTTCAACATGAATAACATCCGGTTGTACGACGACAAGTTCATACCTGGCTTCAAGAGGGTAGCCGACGCCGTTCACACACACGGTGCCAAGCTCGGCGTCCAGCTCACCGGGTTAAGCGGGCCGATGACGGGCAGAGCTCCTTCGCCTCCACCCTATCCCGATGAGGAGCATGCTACCGATGAGCTTTTCTATGTAATGAGTGGCTTCAGAGTGCCCATCACGGAAATATCAGTCGAGGAAATCGAGCAGGCTGAACGTGATATTGCAACTGCCGCCGCCAGGGCAAAGGAAGCCGGGGCGGATTGTGTGGAGCTACATTGCGCCCACGGTGGAGCCACCTTTCACTGCTCCTTTATTTCCCCATATTACAACAGGCGGACCGACCAGTATGGCGGTGATTGGGAGGGAAGACTCCGCTTGCCGGTGGAAACGATAATGAAGATGAGGCAGGCGGTCGGCGACGATTACCCTATACTCGCCAGGATTGACAGTGACCAGCTTCTAGGCGAAAGAGGGATCACATTAGAAGACACCATCAAGTTCGTGGTTCCCGCGCTTGAGAAGGCCGGGGTGGACTGTTTCGACGTTACGCAAGGAGATATCATACGTTCCACCGAGGGTATCCTAATCCCCCTGTACTATCCCAGGGGGTGCTATATCCACCTGACCGCGGAAGTGAAAAAAGCTACCAAACTCCCTGTCATCGGTGTAGGCAGAATCATCGACCTGGATATGGCCGAGCGGTTCTTGCAGGAGGGCAAGGCCGACATAATCTTCATGGGCAGGCAACTGACTTCTGACCCGGAAACCCCCAAGAAATACCTCGAGGGAAGGCCGGAGGACACTCGGAAATGCATAGGCTGTCTGGTTGGATGCGGCAGGCCCTGTCCCATCAACTACGACATGCAGGACGAACCTGTCCCCTTTACCCCGGCAGAGAAGCCGAAGAAGGTCCTGGTGCTGGGTGGTGGCGTAGCTGGAGTGGAAGCCGCCAGAATAGCCGCACTAAGGGGGCATAGGGTAACCCTCATGGAGAAGGAGGCCGAGCTCGGGGGACTGGTGGCCACTCTGGCGCTCAATCCGCTGGTTGCCGAGTTCAGGAATGTCGTGGATTACCTGGCTACCCAGATGAGGAAGTTGAAGGTAGAGGTAAAGGTGGGCAAGGAGGCTACTCTAGGCGATATCGAAGCACTGAAACCTGACGTTGTTATCCTGGCCACCGGCTCATCAGCGACAATTCCCGAAGTCGCCAAAGGTAAACCAGGAGTGATGACCCACAGCGAGGCTCTAAAGAGAAAGAAGGAAGTCGGCAACAAGGTTGCTGTCTGGGGCTTGTTTGGCTGTGAACTGGCCATCGCGCTCGCTGAGGAAGGCAAAGACGTAGTCCTTCTAGGCAGGTCTGGCGAAGGTTCACTCGCCACCGACCTATCGGCGGGACGGAGATGGTACCTTCTGAGAAGGTTGACCGATATCAATGTGCCTCGAGTGGCCCCTGAGGCGGTGAGGCCGAGCAATCTGGAAGTCTTGTACAACGTGAAGGTAGAGGATATCACCGCCGAGGGAATCGAGGTGGTTGCTACAGCAGACAATGTAGAAACGAAGAGAGTCATTCCCTATGATACCCTTATCCTGTCCAGAAGATTCGGAGAGAGGAAGGCCAACGATTCCCTGTTTGACGAACTGCAGGGCAGGGTCGCTGAAGTCCACAAGATCGGGGACTGCCTGCAGGTCAGGAGCATTCAAGACGCGGTCTGGACTGCCAACGAGGTAGCCAGGAAGATTTAGGCAGTGTGGTCTCGGGTGACGTTCCCAGGCGGAACCCAACCGTCTCCCTTCGCCGGGAACCGCCACGGCTTAACTACCCTCGCCTGTGAGGAACCCTGGCCGTTGGATGCCGCTGACCTGCCCCCAGTTGTTGTACCACTTCCCAAGTAATAGTCGCCGAGCGCCGCCTTTCTTAGTCCAGAGTCCAACATCCTACCTGAACCAATCCTCGCGGAGCAGGTCAAACGCACGTGTGGCGCCTATGGAGCCATCAAAACCTGTAGCTCAAATTCTGGGAGGACGCAAATCAGGATGTTCAAAACACCATGTGCATGTTTTCATTAGCATGACTGCTGAACAGGAGATTGATGGGATCCTTGTTGGTTAGCTATGCCATGAACCGATAGGCGTGCGGAACGTAGTCACAACTTTGGAGAGGGAAGTGGTTCCATCAAATACCTCGGGTTTGGTGACTGGGACAGTTGGCCGTGCTGCTGAGGCACACTGGCTCAGTTGCTTGCCAAAATAGACAAATATGTGGCAAGTCTGGACACTGGGTGCCTGGATGCGCTTCCGCTATCCTCACTCAAACAAGCAGCAGACTCCAGTCGAACTCGATGACAAACCTGCCATCCCAGTAGACCAGTTGGTCGTCTACCCAGATCTGACCCCCGTCACGAAGATCGCAGATCATGTCCCAGTGGACGGCTGACTCGTTCTGGGTACCAGTTTAGAGAAAGCCGCGGCCCCAAGCGCCAACCTTAAGACACACACTGGCTATTGGTCGGCTTGATCAGGGCAGCACGCTCGTAGCGTCGTTGTCAATGATCGAGGCGAAGTACCGTGGTATCGCTACGCGTAACAGCTCAGTACCCCTTGGGTCACTCATGTCCAGGCTAGCAACTGCGAGAACCCCGATGAACGTGAAACCCAGGAGCCCTTTGAGGTAATCATTCCAGCATTCGTCAAAGGGGTAGCCAGATACACCTCTTTCCACCAGACGTTCGTAGTACAGCTTCACCACGTCCTTTTCCACGGCGCGCCGCAGGTCAGTTGCCACACCACTGCCAAGTAGGTACGCCAAGTCACCGACAGCCCGGCTGATGGAGGCTCCCCCCCAGTCAAATACGATGAGCGGGTCGTTCGAAGTGTCCCAGTCAAAGAACATGTTGTCGACACGAAAGTCAAAGTGAGCGATGGCGAGGTGCTTGTCCGGTACGCTCTCGATAAGCCACGGGTAGTGCTCATAGATCTTCAGGCCCGCCTCCCAGCCTCCTTCGGGTAAGGCCTCTACGAAATCCCCAATCTGAGCCGAAGCATCCCAGCAGCCCCTAAAGATGTCAGTCAGGGCCATCGCTTCTGGCCCCCCGGGCCTAGCCATCCACGAAAGCGAAAGGAGTTCCTCGGCGTCCCACCACCGGGCATGGAAGTCAGCCAGTTTCAACGCAACTAGTTTCGTCTGGTCGTAATCCAGACCCGTGATCTGGTCTATTTGTGTGTAGCACGAGCAGTCTTCCATAAGTAGGATATACCTCTGGTTTGCAGCATCGACGTCGCCGTAGATGAGGCCGGGGGTTCGAATGGGACTCTTGGGAGCTACGTCAGTGTAGAAGCGAATCTCCCTTTCGTAGATATTGAACAACATCCCCACCGCTCGGGCAGACTCGTAGGGAGTGGGGAGTTTGGCAATCATGGTTTTGGGAAGATGTGGAGCCTTCTGGTCGTAGCTTACTGTCAGTCTTGCCATGTCGCTGATGAATCCCTCACCAACACCCCAGGGCTCATGTGTTATCGACTCGATGCTGATATTGCGCAAGAAACGGGAAGTGTGTAGCGCATCGTTAAGCCAATCCACCGTTATGTCCTTTGATCTGGCAGGTATCATACAACCACCCTCCTTTCCGCAACTTAGCGAGCGGCTTTCCATACCGACCGCTTGTGGCTATGGTAGGACTTCCGCTACAGATTGTCAAAGTTGCTGCACCGCTGCGAACAGACATCGACACTCATGTTAAACCATTGGCTATTTTGTTGGTCTAGCACCAAAATGCGGGGATGAACCGGTGGGCGTGCGGAACGTAGTTGCAGCTTTGGAGAGGCAAGTGGTGCTGGCAGGATTCTAACGTAACAAACCGTCATGTATATTACTTCCAGGCTGTAGACCCTCTGACTAGGCTAAAATATAGCCTAACGGGTTCCGGTGAGGTGCACGATCCGTTGGGGAGTATGATCTGCCCCGTCAATTTGATTGCCTGCCGGCCCT
>Ga0209986_10005742_pt1 | contig 10246 bp, 7 predicted proteins | sample BlataG_FD_183168 | JGI IMG/M metagenome (GOLD analysis project Ga0209986, IMG submission 183168) | Deep subsurface microbial communities from Black Sea to uncover new lineages of life (NeLLi) - Black_00105 metaG (SPAdes) (version 2) | ecosystem: Environmental > Aquatic > Marine > Oceanic >...
CAAGAGGGAATATGTTAATAGGCATACCATATAAAACAAAAGGTCGCTTCGAATTGAACGGTGAGCTCATCTACAGAAGATACAACCTCGAAACAGTCCCCTACTTCTTTACTGCTGCAGAACCACCTGGTCTCACAAAGATAGTAATGGCAACAGCCAGCCTGGGTTTTGGCAAACACACAATGTTCAGCCTCGTTTACAGAATTGAATTTTCTCCAGAGGATGAGTTCCGCCAGAACCTGCGTTTCCAGACAAAAATCAGGTTCTGACATGAAACTGCGAGACTTTGACTATATATTACCTGAAGAACTGATTGCCCAATATCCTTTAAAGGAACGCGGTCAGGCCAAATTGCTGGTCCTTGACCGTGCTGCGAAAAGCATATCCCATTTCAAATTTCATGACATCGCCAAATTCTTTACCAAGGATGATGTGCTCGCGATCAACAATACAAAAGTATTTAAAGCCCGGCTCCAGGGTAAAAAAACAACTGGCGGCGCAGTAGAGGTTCTCCTGATAAAGCAAGCAGCCGACGGTATATGGGAAAGCATGGTCTCTAATGCACGCCGGGTTAGACCGGGCACGCAAATCTTTCTTGGACCTGATGCCTATGTTAAAGTAATCGAGAAAAAAGGCTCAAGATGTCTAGTCGCATTCAATATTTCAGCCCATGAAATCATAGATAAATACGGGATCGTACCGCTCCCGCACTATATTAAGCGGTCAGCGATTACCAACGATGAGAAATATTATCAAACGACTTTTGCTGAAAAAATAGGGTCTATTGCCGCACCTACCGCAGGTTTGCATTTTACCAAAAGTATCTTGTCACAGTGTGAGAAAAATGGTGCACAGATCACCGAAACAACTCTGCATATCGGTCCTGGCACATTTAAACCGATCAGAACCGAAAACATTGAAGAGCATGAAATGGAGGCAGAGTATTTTGAGATTCCGCAAAAGTCAATCAAGGTTTTGCGCAACGCCAAAAGGTTATTTGGCGTTGGGACGTCAGTCTGCCGTACCTTAGAGACCTATGCACAGACTAAAAAGACCTTTGGGCTTGCTGATCTGTTCATTTATCCAGGATATAAGTTCAAGATAATTGACTGTTTGATCACAAACTTTCATCTCCCCTGTTCAACCCCGCTGCTCCTGGTCTGTGCATTTGCCGGCAAAAATCTTATCTTCAAGGCATATGAAGAAGCCAAACAAAAAGAATATCGGTTTCTGTCTTATGGCGATGCGATGCTGATTATATAGCAGATGGCAGATAGCGGATTGCAGATTACACAAATCCGTCATTCTAATGTAGTCGCCCAATTTATTGGGCATACGATGGTGTATATCCCAAATCCTCCCGCTTTGCGGGATCCACGATTTTCCCATATATTATAATCCAAAATGATAAATCGGGACAAGAACCAAAACCCAAACAATATCCAAATTCTAAATTCAAAACCTATATAGTTATTGTAGTCATTGCGAGGAGCGGAGCGACGCCTGCCCTGAGCTTGTCGAAGGGAAGCAATCTCTGCTTCATTGTCATTACGATTCTACAAAACCCTCTCTCCCTCAATGAGAGAGCCCCATCATCTTATTCCCTCTCCCGCGATGGAAGAGGGCAAGTAAAGAATCAACAGGGTGACCGAGAATGTCGAAATTTGTAGGAGTAGAGCCTGTCTGCGTGCGAACGCACAGGCAGGCCTTTAGGCTCGTTCCGTTAAATAAAAGTATAGAAAAATGTTTTTGGTATACTGGAATTAGTATTTAAACGGGGCTCGTTAAATGTGGAGTGCAACGCCTGCCCCGTCAGTTCATAAACATACGGGGAGTCCCCTCGTTGCATGCAATGTCAGGAGACATTGCACTCCCAAAATACGGGCGTAAACGCCCTACTCCTAATTCTCGGTCACCCTGTCAAGATCTGACCCCGCTTTTTAAATACTGTAGACGCCTGATTTATCAGGCATTGTTTGATAAACCCCGCTCCTTCATAAGGGGCGTGGGTAAATCAAACAACTACGATTCCGGATTCCTAATTCGCGTAATTTGCTACAATTTGTGAAATTCGTGAGATCAAAATGTGTACGACAATGAAACTCTACGGTTTTCAGTCCGGAAATCAAATATTTTTTCGTCAATGCCAATATCCAGTTCAAAATTCTTGACATTTATTCCACCACCAAAAGTAAAACCTTTTCTCATACCTTCATAATCATAAAAATAACCACCACGTAAAGAAACTATTTTGTAAAATGTGAGTTCAAGTCCGATCCCTTTCCAGGCTTCTTTAAATTCGTATTTTAAGTTCTCCCAGAATGAATTTTCTTCCTGGGCAAACATACTAACAAGCACTTTTGTCATTTCACCAGAAAGACTGCATGAAAAATACTTATTATCTATTGGTTTATATGCTACACCGAGTCGAAACAATCGTGGCAGAGGATCTGATGCACCGGCGTCTAAATAGCTTATATTAGGACCGATATTGTGCAACACCGTGCCAAGCGAGAAGTTGGGCAAAATTTGGTATAAACCATTAAAATCAAATGCCCAGGAAAAACCCGTCTCATCGCGAGGCCAACCCCAGGGATCCCACATACCATACTGCTGTTTAATAAATTTCCAACCGATGCCAAGAGATAGATTATTTGAAATCTTTCTTGAATAATTTATTTTTAGTGCGAGACGCCAGACAACATCATCACCCAGATAGTTACCCTCTTCATCAATCTTCTCAATTTTCCCAGGCGTAAAGTAAATTGCATCAAAACCCCATGCTGACTTAGACAACGGATAAGCTAATCCGCAGTATACATAGTGCATATCTGGAGACAAACCGGTTTTATATCCGAGATAATTTGCAGTGATCTTCGGCGCTGTAAGAAATGCAAGCCCTGCTGCATTGTAATAATTTGCCGACGCATCATCACAGATTGCGGTATATGCATATGCCATCCCGGTTGCCTTGGCACTCGGTGGGATTAACAAAAATGTCGCACCAGGTCTTTGTGCAGCGAAGCACAATGCGATTAAAGATATTGCAGTTAAAACACCTTTCATCGGATTTATCCGCTTAGAATCGGTAACGCAGACCCATACCCAATGATAAGAGGGTGCTGTGTTTTGTCTCCCCTCCAACAATACCTGGTATGATAAATGATGCCGCTCCCTGCGTGGTATTACCGGTCAGGTTGGCAAAGATATCAAAGTTACCTATCCTGAAATCAGTACCACCACCGAATGATATTGACGGCAGCGCTGACATCGGTATGCCTTTGATGTCAAAATACTGGAAATGGAAGATGACCCCGGCGCGCAGCGGGATGAATGTACGGAACCCTAAATTCAAACCAGCGCGCAATTTCATGTATCTGGAATCACTGGACATACTTGCGCCGCCAAACAAACCAGTCTCAAAGCGCCATATCCGAAAATCCATGCCTGCGGTGGCACCGCCAGTCCCCAAAAATAGCGTATTTATCACATCTTGATATACAGAATCACGCTTTTGGAAATCATAGACAACCACTGTGGCATGTCCAGTCACAGTTTTGTTTAACGTATCAACGATAAGGTTATCATCATCTATTCTAATAGCCGGGGTTGTCATGGGGATCGATGCAAGAAGTTCATAATCACCCTGGATAAATGTAGGCAAGGAAAACTCTCCGCAGAGCCCAAGGCTCACATGGTGCCATTCCTTTTTTAAACCCCAGTAAAACGTCGAAAGAGCAAAACTTAAATCAATATTGCCCAAACATGAAAGGATTGAATCCGCATCGATTTCAAGATCAAAGGTCGCATCGATTACCCAATCATCAATCGCTTCTACATACGCCTGTCCGCCACCACTTACCTGACCATCAAATAAACCAGTAAAGCCACCCTTTAATGAGACCGGCATGATCTGTAGACCAATACCACAATCAATGCCCAATAGTCGTCGTGCAGCAGCAATGACAAAATAGTCGGTTGTAAAATGACCTTCACCTTCACCGTTAAATGCAAGGTCACCTTCAGCATCAAATTGAATCTGCATCGGGATCGAATCGCCGATCGGGATCTCATTTATGTCTGCATGGGTGAAGGTATATGCGAAATCAAGGCCGTAATACGCATAGGCGCTGCTCTGTGCACTGAAATCTAAACCCAAATAATCACCTCTTTGAAACCCAAGACCAAATCCCCAACCTCTGAGTTTAAAGGCAAGACCGATAAAATCAAGGCCACCTATTTGTTGGATACCCAGATCAGTAGGAAGCCGGACTGTATCGAGAAATGGAGTTGGGGTATGGATCAGTGTATCAAAAGGGATATTAAACTCAGTAGCTATCTCAGTCGTCATTTGAGGCGAGAAACTTAACATCGCTTCAAACCTATCAGTGCTGAGCAAACTTGCCGGGTTTAGCGAAAAACCGAGCAAACCACGGCTAATCGAAGGATTGGCAAAACCAGGATGTACAAAAAATAAATTTGAACCAGGATAAGAATATTTAAGATTCGCATCTACCTCAGCTTCTACATTGACTTGGAGCAAAATCATAAAACACAATAGAGTCATACATTAATGATAATGGAAAAAAATACCGTGTCAAGCATCCCATCCCTGAGAAACGGAGAATGGGAGAACTGGAGACCAGGAGAAATCGTAGATCCTTAAATAACTCAATCAGGCTGTTGAAAAAGTCATTCTTCACTGGAGTAGAGCCTGTCTGCGTGCGAACGCACAGGCAGGCATTTATGCTCGTGAAAACCGATGAAATTTCATTGCTTTTGACGGGGCTAAAGCCCCTACTCCACTAAATCAACAGCCTGAATGACCTAATAACATAATTACTATCTGTTGATTGTGTCTTGACAGCTCGTGATTTGTGAATATACTAGAACTTATGAATTTAATAAAAGGAGGAAAATGCCAACTATTAATCAATTGGTAAGAAAAGGCAGGAAAAAGGTGTCGTCAAAGAGCAAAGCACCAGCCCTGCAGAGAAATCCCCAGCGTCGTGGCGTCTGCACCAGGGTTTATACTACTACCCCGAAGAAACCGAATTCAGCGCTGCGCAAAGTGTGCAAGGTCAGATTGACTAATGGGTTTGAGGTAACCGCTTATATACCAGGTGAAGGACACAACCTGCAAGAGCATTCCATTGTGCTTGTCCGAGGCGGCAGGGTTAAAGACCTACCCGGTGTCCGTTATCACATAGTGCGTGGTAAGTATGATACAGCTGGAGTTGAAGGTCGGAAGAAAAGTCGTTCTCTTTACGGTGTTAAGAAACCGAAACAAGCTGAAATGACTTCATAGAGGAGGCTAAATGGGAAGACGGAGAAAAGCACAGATACGGAGAATCCAACCTGACCCCAAACTCAACAGTATGTTAGTCAGCAAGTTTATCAATTACCTGCTTTGGGACGGGAAAAAGAGCACGGCACAGAGTATCTTCTATGGTGCGTTGAGCGTCATCGAAAAACTAACCAAAGAAGACGGTCTCACGGTATTTGAAAGAGCATTAAATAATGTAAAACCAGTGCTTGAAGTTAGACCGCGCAGGGTCGGCGGTGCCACCTACCAAATTCCTATGGAAGTCAGGACAACTCGCAAGGAAACCCTTGCAATCAGATGGGTTATTATAGCAGCTCGGGCTAGATCCGAGTACCGCATGGAACAAAGACTTGCCCAAGAGATAATTGCCGCAAGCCACAATGAGGGTGCAGCCATTAAGAAACGGGAAGAGGTCCATCGAATGGCTGAGGCAAACAAGGCATTCGCACACTTCCGCTGGTAGGGAAGCTTTGACCACAAAGCTCATTAAAGCAGCTGATATTGTCATCAAAGAGTGTCTGGGTGTCAAAAAAGGTGAACGTGTCGTTGTCGTTACAGATGAGCCATGTCGGGCAGTAGGCTATATTTTATGGGATAGACTACGACAGACAACGGATCCAATCCTGATAGAAATCGCACCGAGACAGATTCACGGACAAGAACCACCTACAACAGTCGCCGAGGTTCTAAAAACGAACGATGTGTTTATGATGCCAACCAGTCGATCACTCACCCATACGCATGCACGCATCGAAGCATGCCGTCGTGGTGCACGAGGTACAACAATGCCTGGTATCACCCTTGAAATATTTGAACGCACAATGAATGTAGATTATAAGAAAATAGCACGCCTGACAACGAAACTCGCTAAGCTTCTGTCCAGAGCGAAGCGAGCAACAATAACCAACCAGCACAGTACACGGTTGGATCTACATCTTACTGGACGCAAAGGATACATCGATACCGGCTCTATTAAAAAACCTGGCCAGTTCTCAAATCTCCCGGCTGGTGAAGCATATATTGCGCCGCTTGAAGCGCGCAGCAACGGCAGCATTGTTATCGATGGTTCCTTTGCACCAATCGGTTTTCTAAAAAGAAAAGTTTTCCTCGAAATAGAAGGTGGACAAATCGTGAATGTGCGCGGAAACAGAAAACTGAAATCCATCTTTAATAAATATGGTAAGAAAGAAAGGACGCTGTGTGAATTCGGGATCGGAACAAACTACAAGGCAAAAATCACCGGTGAAGTTCTTGAAGACGAAAAGGTTCTCGGCAGTATCCATATTGCATTCGGCAACAACCTTGGTTTTGGTGGTAAGAATAAAGCAAGGGTTCATCTTGATGGCGTTATCAAAGCACCAAGTGTCTGGCTAGACGGAAAATTGATAATCAAAAAAGGCAAGTATCTAATTTAATTATACTTTCGATTGATCAGTCTTTTAATCACATTATTTATTTACAATACCCCAGTTTACGAAATAGAATTTTCAGGTAACGAATCAATCTCTGGTAAAACACTAAGCAAACAATTGATTTCCAAAAAGGGTGATGAGTTTAACGAGGTCAGCTTGGCTTTTGATATTGACAAGTTGGAGAGCTATCACAAAACACAAGGCTTCTTCAATACATCAATCCGACCCCAGGTTGAATCAACTGAGAAAGGTATAAACATAAGTTTCTTTGTTGAGGAAGGACAACGACCAAAAATAGAAAAAATCGCGCTAAACGGTATCGAACCAGACGAAATCAAAAAACTCGAATCCTTATACGAGATAGAAATCCACGATTTCTTCATTAAAACCAAGCTTATGCATACTGAAAAAGCTATTGAAGCCCATTATATGGATCGCGGTTATCCTTATGCCGAAGTCAAATCATCTTTGATGCCGGATTCTGGAGTTGTAGAATTGGCGGTTGATAAAGGTGGATTTTACTACATACGAAATATTGAAGTTGAGGGTTTGAAAAAATGCAACCCCAAAATTGTCCGTCGCGAAGTGGATTTCAAAAAAGGTGACATATTCAATAGATCCAAACTCGCCAAAAGCCAGCGCCGCATATACAGCATTGGTTTCTTCGGTACTGTAAATGCCGAATTGGTCAAGCAAGAACCAGATAGCATTGACCTTATTTTTACGGTCAGAGAATTAAAAGCACGCATTCTAAATTTCGGTATCGGTATATCAATACCTTTAAGTTTTCTCATATCGATTGGAATTGAGGAACTTAATCTCTTCAACCAAGGACACCGTTATCAATTCAAACCCTCATTCAAAACAAACATTAAACGAGAATGGGAGTTCAAATTAGAAGGGAGATACACCATCCCCTATGTTACACCGTTGAAACTCACGGTTTCAGATCTACCTTTTTTCTGGTTTGAAGAAAAAGAAAATTTTACAAGACAAACACGCGGTAATGAATTCCGGCTATCCAAGTTGATATCTGACAACATACAGTTTAGCATTGCTAATCAGTACAAATTTGTTCTTCTCGGTCCAAAAACTCATGTTGCGTTCCAGGATTCGTTGAAAGATATCACAAACAGTGTAAAATTGCAGGTTATGATCGATTTTCGGGATGAATTCTTCAACCCAAAAAAAGGGATTTACGCAGTTCCGCTCATCGAATATGCCGGTGGTGTATTCGGCGGGGTAAATGATTTTTGGCGTTTGGAAATGGAAAACAGACTGTTCTTGCCTCTGTTCAAAAACACCTTAGCCCAACGCCTAAAGGTTGGCTTCATCATCCCGAGAAATGGTGTCTCAGTGCACCAGAAATACTACTTGGGTGGCCAGTACTCTTTGAGGGGTTATCCAGAACGCTCTATTGGACCTGATACGCTTGCTGATGAAAGGTATGGGAACGTCCTTTTGAACTATAATATTGAATACCGTATTGGACTTCCATGGAATTTTGGCGTTGTTGGATTCTTTGATATCGGCTACATAAACAACGAGCTCGACATCCAAAGTAGTGATTACTTGAAGGCTGGCGCGGGTTTTGGCTTGCGTTATTATACGCCGATAGGCCCAGTGCGCGGCGACATAGGTTTCCCATTAATGGACAAAGGTGAAGGCGAGAATTCAAACAGAAGTCCAGAACTCTATTTAGGTATTTATCATATTTTCTAAAATCATGAAGAAATTCATCTTTCCAGCAATAGTAATCTTGCTTTTAATAGCCGCGGTAGTTGTGCTTAAAGCGATAAACTTCACTGAGTTGACAATTGGTTTCATTGAAAAAACCACACATGTCGACATTAAGTACCGCAAAATAGCCGGCAATGTCTTTCAGGGTTTCCGAATCGAAGACTACTGCGTCAAGCTGTCACCAACTGACAGCATCTACGGAAAAGGTGCAGCCATTGCATTCAGATTCCATCCTTCGCTACTCAGATTACCAAACTTGTTTGAGATAAGTCTCGTTGAGCCGAACGTGGTGCTAAAGAAAAAAACCCGTTCTGAAGACAAAGAAGGTGGCTTCAGCCTGCCCCATTTAAACCTTGGATTAAGGTTCAATCTAAGAAATGGTAAGCTAATATATGTAGATACAAAAATCCGAGTAGTCGAAGGTATTTCTGGTCTCGTCTTTATTGATCTCGTTGCTGGCAAAGTCTACATGAACACCATGAACCTCTCATTTCGAACTAAAGACTATCCACTTGTCATAACGAGCGCTAACCTTGATCTAAGAATAGACGATAACGGGATAGATGCCAAAAAATTCAAAATAAAAGGAAAGGGGCTAATGCTCCAGGGCAAAGGTACGTACTCATTTGTTGACAATGAAGCGCACCTTGAATTCACAAAATCCAGAATCGATATCGAACAGTTTAATATCTATCAAGGTACGATTAACTTCACTGGTAAAGTCGGATACTGCAATGACAAACTGCTGCCTAATATTCACGGTACTGCCAAAGGAGTCTACCCAATCGATTGTTTTGATTTTGAGACCAATGTTTTTTCCGATACCCTCTGGGTAAACATTTTTGACGGTAAATTGTGGGATGGTTGTGTCTTTGCCCAAATCAAATTCTTCAATACCAAACACTGGGGGTTTGAAGCTGAATTCAAAGAGGTCGATGCCTCACACCTCCTCAAAACCCAATCGCCAATCCTTGTCAGTGGTTACTTGGGTTACCGGAACAAAAACATAACCGGTTTTATCCACTCACCAGCTGAACACGGCATTGATATTGACTCGCTGATATTGTTCGGTTCAACCGTAGGCTCACAAATCACGCTGGACTCACTTTACATAAAAGAAGGCAAAAAGTCCCTTGCGGTCCAAGGGGACCTTTATCCCGAACATGACCTCGAAATCAGATTCACTGATTTCGAAATAGGACGTTTTGCGCAGTTTGCACCAGTTCAAGGAAAACTAAACGGAACATGTGCATTACGTGGCAGATTCAAGAACCTAATGGGCACCATAGTCTTTGCAGACATCACCGGTACTGATGTCTTGGTTGGAGACTTCAGAGCTGAACATCTCACACTGAGGAGCGATGATTTTCAATTCCCGAAACGGACTGGACAACTTGAACTAATCCTCGAACATCCTTTTTATAAAACGAACACGATTGAAACATTTGCGCTATATTCTAATGATAGCATGGTCAACATCGAAGCGCGCAAACAAGATAGTGAGATAAAAATATCCGGCGTCATGAATGCCAAGTTAAACGGTGAAATCAAAGAGATGACTCTCTTATATAATACTGTTGAAACAACGAACCGTGCACCGATTTCCTTTGACATACCCAATAAAAAAATTGGTGAAATCGATCTCGCTTTTACAGGTGGACAGTTAAAAGCGAATCTGGACCCTCTAAGCCTTGAGTTATCTGATGGCAATGCAGCAGACATAGCTTTATTGTTGGGTTTGCGTGAACCAATCAAAGGAACTGTAAAC
>Ga0209986_10005743_pt1 | contig 10243 bp, 8 predicted proteins | sample BlataG_FD_183168 | JGI IMG/M metagenome (GOLD analysis project Ga0209986, IMG submission 183168) | Deep subsurface microbial communities from Black Sea to uncover new lineages of life (NeLLi) - Black_00105 metaG (SPAdes) (version 2) | ecosystem: Environmental > Aquatic > Marine > Oceanic >...
AAGCAGTCACGGGCAAGCCATTTGCGAGGTTCTGGGTACACAACGGACTTCTCCAACTTTTAGGCGATAAAATGTCAAAGTCTACAGGGCAGTTCGTACCCGCACTCGATATATTGCAAAAATACGAACCTGATGCAGTGAGGTTATTTTTTCTCTCAACACACTACCGTCATCCTATGGAATATAGCGAGGAACGGTTGAAAGAGGAAAGAGAGGCACTTAACAGGATAAAGGAATGCATTGAAATGTTGAAAGAGAAAAGTGCAGAAACGGAGAGCCTTCCCCAAAACAGCCATCTTGCTGACGAGATTGGTGACTTCTGGAAAGATTTTGAGGATGCAATGGATGATGACTTTAACACACCGAAAGCAATTGGAAGGATTTATTCACTCATAAAGGAAATAAACCTAAAGATGGGGGATATGGATGTCAATACAGCCCATCTCTATAAAGAAGCCCTGACATCTTCACTTAAGATACTTGGAATAACGATAAAGGGAAAGGAACTGGATACATTTACACCGCAACTTCTGGAGCTCATCCTTAAAATAAGACAGAAGCTCCGTGAGGAAAAGAGGTACGACCTTGCAGATAAAATAAGAGAAGACCTCTCCCGATTGGGTATCGCAATGAAAGATACACCCGAAGGGAGTGTGTGGAAAATATAGTTACCCAACAAATCACATCCCTGGACTTGCAAGCTTTGGGTATATTTAATGTAAGATTAAATTTCCCTCGATTTTGGCGGTTTTCCAGCAGTTTTTTTGATTTTTTTTTCAGTTAGTGTTATAATATAAATACCAATAAAACTTTTTAAACATTTTGATACCTTTAACTATAAAAAGGGGGTAAAAAGTTATAAGCTAAGGGAAAGAAACAAAAATGCAAATCAGATTTAAGAACTAAAGTCGATTTTCTCCTTAAGAAAGATCAGATCTCAGATATATACTCGCCTGCGTCGGGCAGGCTGGAGTTTTTTGTCCAACTATCTGCCGCTACCCTGAGGAAGGAGGTAAAAAATGGCTCTCTTTGATAAATGTCTCGAATTCAAAAAAAAGGTTGATTATCTGAAATTACAGAATCAGTTTTTCTATCTCCGGGAGATCGATCCCGCCGCGACTCCGATAGTTACAATGAAGGGCAGGAAGATAATTATGCTTGGGTCCAATAATTATCTGGGTTTGACCTCTCATCCAAAAGTAGTTGAGACAACAGTTAAGGCTATCAGAGAATATGGAACAGGTGCTTGTAGTTCAAGGGTTCTTACAGGTACCACCAGCTTACACACCCAACTCGAGAAAAAACTTGCCGAGTTTAAGGGTACCGAAGATGCGGTGGTTTTCAGTACAGGATTTATGACAATGATGGGAACGATTACTGCCATAACCGAAGCGGGAGACACAATCTTGAGTGATGAGTTAAACCATGCGAGTATAGTGGAAGGCTGCCGCTTATCAAAAGCACAAGTAAAGATATACCGCCATAACAATATGGCAAGCCTTGAAGAAGAAATAGCAAAGTGCAGCCATTCTGGTAACAAACTTATCGTCACTGATGGTGTTTTCAGCATGAAGGGAACGGTTGCCAATCTTCCTGAGATAAAGAGGCTTGCAGATAAGTATGAAGCCAAGGTTATGGTGGATGATGCCCATGGCACGGGAGTGTTGGGTGCTAAGGGACACGGAACGCTTGAGTATTTTGACATGGAAGGTGAAATCGACCTTGTCTGTGGGACCTTTAGTAAATCATTAGGCACAATAGGTGGTTTTACGGGTGCGACGAGTGATGTCGTGACGTTCTTAAAGCTCAACTCACGCCCATTCATTTTTACAGCCAGTCCACCTCCCTCTGTGGTAGCTACAGCCTTGGCCTGTTTAGAGGTGATAGAAGAGGAACCTGAGTTACTCCAAAAACTCCACAAAAATACAAATTTTATGAGAAATGGTCTAGGGGAAATGGGATTCATGCTCGAGGAGACTGTGACACCAATTATTCCTATACTGATTGGCGATGATGAGAAAACCTTCAGGATGGCTGGCAACTTAGAAGAGGAAGGGGTATTTGTGAATCCAGTTGTTCCACCAGCAGTGCCAAAAGAGTCTTCACTTATCCGAGTCAGTATTATGGCAAGTCTCTCTGCAGAAGAACTAGAGACAGCTCTGGATAAGTTCAGGCTCGTGGGTAAGAGTTTGGGAGTCATCTGATATGAATAAAACTACTTATTCCTTATTGAGCAGAGGGTTTATGCATTCCTATCTTATAACGATGCGACCCTACCTTTTGTTCATTTCGGGATCAGCGGGTCTGGTTGGATTGGCATTTATAGAAGGGCCACAAATTGTCAGGGTTATATTGGCTTTTATTCCCCTATTTTTATCCTATGGGTTGGGTCAAGCCTTGACCGATTGCTTTCAGACCGATACTGATGCTATTTCTGCACCCTATCGCCCACTGGTAAAAGGAATAATTTCCAGAAAGCAGGTTTTGAGTGTCAGCCTCGTTGGATTAGCAGTGGGAGTTTTAATTATGGTATACTTAAATCCCAAAATTTTGATTTTTGGGATTCTATCTGTTATCGGCTTGTTAACCTATACGCTTTTTAAACGAACTTGGTGGGGTGGACCTCCCTGGAATTCCTGGATTGTGGCTTTGCTGCCAATTATGGGGAGACTGGTGGATAGAGAGTACATTCTCAGAGATATTTTTAGTTTTGGAGATTCATATTCTTTGGCATTTTTTTTGGCGATTATGGCAATTTTCTTCGGCTATGCAAATTTTGTAGTAATGGGATATTTCAAAGATATCTCTGCGGATAGGAGTACAGGTTATCAAACTTTTCCAGTAGTTTTTGGATGGCAGCCAGCTGCTATCTATAGTGACCTTACCGCCATGGCAGTGGCACTCCTTACTGGCTGTGTACTATTTTTGAGTGGTAACCCCAACATCTTGGGAATCGCTATCTTTGTTATAGCTGTCGCGATAAACCTCTATGCCCAAATCAGGATACATCGAATTCGAGATGAAAGCAAAACTCACGGCCCGATAGGGGATGTAGTTCGTGCATTTATCCTCTATTGTATGGCTATAATTTTAACCCTTAAACTCAATTGGTTAATTTTTATTGCGGTGTTCTATATTCTGTTCGAACTGATTTTGAAACTAAGGCCAGAAAGAAGTCAGGTATAGGGCAGTACTCGTTCTTTTGGATATATCAAGGAAAAACAAGGGACCTCGAATATTATACAGATTAAATTCAATAATCGGTTTTATCCGGAAGAATCCTTGTAATACATCCAAGTCATATGTTCTTATAAGCTATGTTATTCCCGTTCATCTGTGGAAGTTCTTTTATCAACATCTTTTTTGCTTGGCCTTTTCTGAAAATAGAGTTGCATACGGGATTTTGTAGCTCTTATAGAAAAATTGCACTCTTCCTTCACACTATTAATTAGACAGATTGGTTAATCAGTGGAATCTGTGGCGTAATGTATATTTTCTTGGAGCAAAGGTGATGAGAGTATTTTTGAATCCTTATTGTAACTATGGCAATAGCCTACCACGATGGGAAAGGGTCAAAGAGGAGATTCGTAATCGGATGGGAATATTTGAGACTGAGGAGATTCTGTCACCCGATGAGATTGTTTTTCAGGTATCAAAAGCCTTAAAAGACGGGGAAAGTATGTTTATAGCTGCAGGTGGAGATGGAACAGTCAATCTCTTATTAAATACGATCATGAAACTCAGTGATAATCCCGACCTAACTATCGGTGCAGTTGGACTTGGGTCGAGTAATGACTTTCATAAGCCATTCCGACCAGAGGCGTTCATCAATGGAATACCGGTGAGAATTGACTCCAAGAACGCTTTCCCCTGCGATGTAATTCGCACAGACTATCAAGACATCCGGGGACATCGGAATGCTCGTTTCTGTCTGACCAATGCAAGTATTGGAATTACAGCTGAGGCAAATGCCATTTTTAATTCACGTCTTAGATTTATAAGGATGCTCCAGGGAATATCTGTTGATGCTGCTATTACTGCTGCTGCCCTAAAAGCGATCTTCACCTATCATAACATTTCCTGTCAACTAATTGTGAATAACGGAGAAGAGCAGAGATTTTCTGTTACCAACTTGGGAATAATCAAGAATCCACATTTTGCCGGATCACTCTGTTACGATACTCCTATCGAACCGGATGATGGCAAACTCGGTATTAATCTTTGCATGGGTTTGTCACTATGTGAAAAAATCGGTATGCTTATTGCCCTTTATAACCATCGTTTTCAGGGACGCCCAAAGACAAAATCATGGATTGCTAACCGACTTTTGGTAACAAGCGATCAAGTCTTTGCCTTGGAGATGGATGGTGAGGTGATTCATACAAACAGTGCCGAGTTTAATATTATTCCTAAACGAGTGAGGTGCTGCCGATGAATAGTATGGAAGAAATTTTTGAAAATGTGATCATTAATTCGTGGGTACAACATTTCCTCCGTACTCCGTGCCAGTTCAACAAGCCGCATGAAGCTGACGCTGAACTGATCGAGATTCCGGGGGATTCTAATCACTACTTAGCTATCACCATTGACACAGTAGCTGAAGAAATCACTATGGGGTTATATCGGGAGCCGTATACCATGGGATGGGTTACAGTGATGGCTTGCTTGAGCGATTTGGCGGCTGTAGGGGCCGAACCTTTGGGGTTGGTTGTCTCTGTATCAGTTGAACCCGATCGAGATAAGGCATTCACAAGTAGTATTACACGAGGTATGGAAGACGCATGTCGAACCCTTGGTATCTTTATCCTTGGAGGAGATACAAACATAACCCCAACAATCTCTCTAACCGGTTGCGCTCCTGGTCTTGTGCCACGGGAGAGAGTAATGACCCGTTGTGGCTGTAAACCGGGCGAAGATGTCTTCATTACTAGCGGTGTGGGAATAGGTAACGCCCTGGGATTGGTGCGTCTCACAAAACTTCCTGACAATTTTTTCCCCGAGAAACTCTATCGACCAACAGCTCGCATCAAAGAAGGCCAATCGTTGAGAAATTACGCAAGTTGCTGTATGGATACAAGTGATGGACTGTTAACTACTCTTGATCAATTGATGCGACTCAATGGGTTAGGATTTGTAATCGATTGCAACTGGGAGAGAATTCTTGCACCAGAAGTCATGGAATTATGTAATAACACAAAGACACCACCCTGGTCAATGATTGCTGGACCTCACGGTGAGTTTGAGCTTTTATTTACCATTCCAGCCAAAGTGGTGGATGAAGTCCTTGCCCAATCACAATTTGAGGGTACAAATCTAATCAGACTGGGCAGGGTGCAGCAGACACAGGCTATTTCATTAGTCTTGCCCTCTGGACGAAGCGTGAATATAGATATGGCTCCACTAAGGAACCTTTTGCAGAACGTTAAAGGTGATCCTGAGCGTTATGTAAAGGAGTTCAGAGTTCTGGGGAAAAAGTGGGGGCTTGAATAACATGTTTGAAACAATCTATCAGTCTCTCTTGGAAGTAGCAACCAGGTATCCGAATAAGACCGCCCTGATGTATAAAAAACAAGGACGATATTCAGGGATTACTTACAAGGAACTAAGAGACTCAGTAGAAGCGGTTGCTGCAAGCATCCAGAAGTTAGGTATAAGCAACGGAGATACTGTTGGTATCTTTTCCTACAATCGACCCGAATGGGCAATTGCTGACTTAGCGATTTTGAAACTGGGCGGCGTTATTGTTCCTATTTATTATACATTGCCCTCTTCCTATGTGAAGTACATAATGAACGACTCAAGAATCAAGCTGATTTTTGTAGAGAATGCCGAACTCTTTTCCTTGATTGAGAGCATCAGAAATGAAACTCCTGATCTTGAAAAAGTTGTTCTTGTTGATGATTCGAGAATCAGCGGTGAAAAGGACTTCCTCAAATTTGATGATATGAAAAAGAGAGAATATCGAACACTTGATGAAGGTGCTGTTGTTTCGGGTAATGACCCAGCAACCATTGTATATACCTCTGGAACCACAGGTGAGCCAAAGGGTGCCATTCTTACCCACGGCAACATTGTCTCCAATGCTCTTTCAGCAATAAATAGATTTGGGGTCACTTCCCAAGATGTCATTGTTTCCTACCTTCCCCTTTCTCATCTGTTTGAGAGAACTTGTGGCTATTATACAATACTCTTTGCCGGTGGCACCATTGGTTACGCCGAAAACCTCTCGACGGTCGCCAGAGCCGTAGCAGAGATTCGCCCCACTCTGCTGATTGCTGTGCCCCGAATCATAGAAAAGGTCTATGATGAAAGTGTGGAAAAAGTGGAAAAAAGTTCATTTATCAAAAGGGTTCTCCTTTTTTCGGCAATTAAGAACCTGAACAGGTATGCCAATCTCAAGTACAAGAAGCTCAAAATATCATTAGGACTTAGAATGAAATGTGGTATTTACAATACGATTGTTGCATCGAAATTCAGAAAACTCGCTGGCGGGAGACTAAGACTGATCGCCTCAGGGGGTGCTCCACTCAATCCGCAGATTGCGAAAGTTCTCTACATCTTGGGATTCAACATCGTAGAGGGATATGGTTTGACCGAAACATCACCAATGGTCTGTTCCAATACAGTGGAGGAGAACAGACTTGGCACAGTTGGTAAGCCCTTTGATGGAGTGGAGGTTAAGATTGGTGATAACGATGAAATTCTGGTTAAGGGACCTAATGTGATGCGGGGTTATTTAAATAAACCTGAGGAGACAAGGAGGGCAATCGACAATGACGGCTGGTTCCACACAGGTGATCAGGGTAGGTTTGATGAGTATGGAAATCTCATTGTAACTGGAAGGATAAAGGAGATTATTGTAACCTCTTATGGGAAAAATATTGCACCTGCACCTATCGAGATGAAAATATCCGGGAGCAGATATATTGAACAGGTCAGGCTCTGTGGTAATAAAAGGAACTGTATTGTTGCCTTGGTTGTCCCCAATAGAGAATCTGTTGAACACTACGCAAGAGAGAAGAAGCTCAGCTTTGAAAGCTATCCAGCACTATTAGAGATGGACGAGATAAAAGAACTCATTAATCATGAGATAGAAGAGACGACAGCGGATCTGGCATCCTATGAGAGGGTTAAGGCATTTGCTTTGCTATCGGAAGGCTTCACGGTAGAGAATGGAATGCTTACTCCATCCCTAAAACTTAGGAGAGAAGAGATAGGCAAAAGGTATGCAGGGCTGATCGATACCATTTATGAGAATCTGGAGAAGAGGAATGAGAATTGAGGGCAAGAGGGTGTTGATAACAGGTGCATCCTCAGGGATTGGATTGGCTCTATCCACTGTCCTTGCCAGAAAGGGGGCGGTACTGGCACTCACATCCCGTAGATTTGACCGCCTACAAGAAGTGGTTAGGGAAATCGGTTCTGCTTTTCCAGATATCCCAGCTTCCCTTGCAATACCCTGTGATGTAGCAGACAGAGAGAGTGTAAGCAGACTCATTAAAGGCTGTGTGAATAGGCTTGGAGGCATCGATATCTTAATCAACAATGCAGGTATAAGTGTTTATGGAGATACTGAGAGGACCACCTTGGAGGACTTCCACTCGGTAATGGAGGTGAATTTCTTCGGAGCTCTTCACTGTATGTCAGAAGTCATTCCTCTTATGGAGAGGCAGGGTAAGGGTTTGATTGTCAACATCGCCTCTGTGGCAGCCAAGCATGGTGTTCCCTACTTGGGTGCTTACTGTGCCAGTAAAGCCGCTCTTATGGCTCTGAGTCAGAGTCTCCGTGCCGAGCTATCAAAGAGTGGTATCTCGATAATGATTGTCTATCCAGGATATACTCAGACGAACATTTTCAAAGATGAGAAAAAGGTAGGCGGTGCCCACCGACCTCCAGGCCCCTATGCCTCCGCATCGAAGGTGGCAGAGGCTATTGTAGGGGCTATTGAAGGTGAGAAACGAGAATTAGTTTTCTCACTGGAAGGCAGAGCCCTGACATTATTACAGGGGTTACTGCCCCAGTTAGTTGAAAAGGCTATGGAAAGAATTGCAGATAAACTAAGAGATTAAAAGGAGGCGTCTAATGGGTAAACCAAAGCTGCAGATAATTGTGCTTTTTCAGAATCTTGGCGAGAAACAAGCCTACTTTGCCCGTTCCCCGGCACCACCCTTATCGGGTGTCCTGGTAGCGGGCTTGACCCCACCAATAGTAGAGGTAGAACTTCTACATGAGATGGTGCGTCCCATTAATTACAATACAGATGCAGATTTCATTGCCCTCAGCTTTATGGACTTCTGTGCACCTCATGCCTTTGAAGTAGCTGAAAGGTTCAGAAAGCTTGGGAAGATAGTAGTGGCTGGTGGGAGGTACCCTTCTACATTCCCACAAGAGGTGATACCTCATATGGATTCAGTGGTTGTAGGTGAGGCAGAACCTGTCTGGGCTCAGGTGGTTGAGGATATGGTAAAGGGGAAGCTAAAGAAGGTATACGAGTCACCTTTTGCGCCATCCCTAGATAACATACCACCTCCCCGCTATGACCTTGTTGAGCCAGATTTTTCAGTTCCCATTGTAACTGAAGCTACACGGGGATGTCCATACAAGTGCAGTTTCTGCCAGCTCACAATCCAATCTGTCCCCTTTCGCTGTCGTCCAATAAAGGATGTGATTCGTGACTTAACCACCACCTCTCAGCTCCCCTTCCATCAACGCAAAATGGCAATGCTCTATGACAATAACCTTGGTGGAGATATGGGATATGCCAAAGAACTCTTAAAGGAGATCGCAAAGCTGAAACTCTGGGGATTGGGTACGCAGTTCAGCTTTGACTGCCTTCACGATGACGAGTTTATAGACCTATTAGCTAAGGCACACTGTGGTATGGCTTTTATAGGATTGGAATCTTTGAGTGAACCGAGCCTTTTATCAGTCCATAAAAAGCATAACAAGGTGGAGGAATACAAGGAGTTGTTTGACAAGCTTAAGAAGCGCGGGATTTTAACCTTTACAGGGCTGATGCTGGCTCTTGATGAAGATACGCCCTCTTATTACCAGGACCTCCCAGCGAATCTAAATGAGATTGACCCAAGTACGATCCTCCTATCCATCTCTATCCCAATTCCCGGAACACCATTCCATAAGAAAATAGAATCCGAGGGGCGTATATTTGACAGGGATCTTTCCCATTATGAGGGTGACCATCTTGTCTTTACACCAAAAAGAGTTTCGCCTGATGATGTTTTTAATGCCTTTCGAACGATAAATCGGATATTCTACTCCTGGAAGAGCATTCTTAAAAGGTGGTGGAGGTTCATCTCCAGATATTCAGGGGAGGAGAACATACTGAACCTGGTATTCCGTTCACTTTTCATATCCTTTATTTTTTTTCAACTATCCATCTTTCAAAGAGACCATGCCCAGAAGAAGGTATATTAGCTCTCTGATTCAAATCCAGACTGACATAATCACAAAAGAGTGGGTCAGAGAAATCCCATGGTTGATGACATAAAGAAAAGGAGGTGTAAAATGGCAAGGATAGTTTTATTAATTGCCGCCATTATAGAATTTGTTTTCCGTGGACTTCCTGCTTTTTTTGGTTGTGAGGCGGTAGCGAACATTTTCGGTTTGGAGTATTCACAGATACTTTTGCCATATGTACATGCCTTTGGTGCGGTTATGCTGTGCTTTGGAGTACTGCTTTTTATTGCATCTAAGAACCCGAGGAAGAACAGGTTAATTGTGGATATAGGAATACTCAGGTTTTCGCTTGGGGTGATGGCGCAGTTACTCACATTTGTAATGATGGGCTCACTACACATATTCTGGTGGATACATATGGCTATCGATATAGTCCTGGTTGTTCTCCTGTTAGCCTCTCGGCATAAAATATCTGTATAAGTTGTACAGAAGGTCGTTAAAGCTAGATTTTCACATTACACACAGGTTTGAAAATCGAAAAGTCTGATCTAATTAAATATACCAAATTGTATTTTGGGAAATTCTAAGGTCAGATCTTTGTGGTTTAATAAATAATTCTGGTACAAGATTGATACGGGGCCATGTTCAGAAATAAGAAATATAATCTACTTCTTAAATCATATCCTGACCCCGCTAATGTTCGTATTTTTTGACCTCAGCAGAAAGGAATCCTAAAGGACCGGCCCCGAAAATAACAAAGGCCAAAACACAGGTACATATTATTCTTTTGCATCTCATCTCAATTACCTCCTTCTCTATGCTCACC
>Ga0209986_10005744_pt1 | contig 10243 bp, 3 predicted proteins | sample BlataG_FD_183168 | JGI IMG/M metagenome (GOLD analysis project Ga0209986, IMG submission 183168) | Deep subsurface microbial communities from Black Sea to uncover new lineages of life (NeLLi) - Black_00105 metaG (SPAdes) (version 2) | ecosystem: Environmental > Aquatic > Marine > Oceanic >...
CATGCGTCAGTGCCTCCGCCCGGCTGACGTTGTGGCATGTCGTGCCGATCACGACGGCCAGTTCGCACTCGTAGTCGACCTCGTCGCTGCGGAGCTGACGCGGCAGCACGATCGGATCGCCGGGGTTCTGCAGCGTCCCCGAGTTCTTCATGAACAGCACAGGATGGGGCGGTGGCTCGGCGTTACTCTCGGCGGCATGCTGCTTGTAATTGAGGCCGATACAGAGGATGTCGCGGGGCACCAGCGGCGCGAGCAGCTTGTCGACCGCCGCTGGCATTCCGGTGTCGCGGAAGCCGCCGAAAAGCTCCCCCTCGAGGAGCGTCGTTTGGCCGTCGTCATGGAGCCGGCCGAGGTGCTCACGGCCGGAGGAGAGAAAGCGGGTGATCTTCATTGTGGGTTTCCCAGAAGAGATGGAAAAAGGAGCGAGGCGAGTCCCATTCAGACTTCGGCGAGCGGGGTGGTCGCGTCACCGAAGGTCTTTTCGCGGACGCCCATCTTCTCCATGAGCGAGAGATACAGCCGGCACATCTGCCGGTCGGACTGGCCCGTGTAGTCGAGCACGCGGCCCGTCTCGATCTTTCCGCCCGCCCGGCCGAGCACCACCAGCGGCAACTGGTCGTTGTCGTGCTTCGCGCCGGCCATCATGCTCGAGCACATCAGCACCATCGAGTTGTCGAGCGCCGTCCGCTCCCCCTCCTGGATCGCGTCGAGCCGCCGGGCCACGTGGGCCATCTGCTCCATGAAGAAGCGGTTGACCACGAGCCAGTCGGCGCCGTCGGAATGCGAGAGCAGGTGGTGGATCATGTAGTCGATCCCCTGCGATGGGTTGTCGGTCCGCGGCAGGTTGGGGAACCGCAGGGCCGAGTGGTCATTGTTGAGCTTGAGCGTGACGATCCGCGTGGTGTCGGTCTGGAAGGCGAGCACGAGGATGTCGCACATCAGCCGCATGTGCTCGGCGATGTCCTGCGGGATGCCGTCGGCCGGCCGCGGGATGTCGGGCTTCTCGAGCGTGGGCCGCCAGCCCTGCAGTTCCCCCTTCTTGCCGGCCGACTCGATCCGGGCCTCCACGTCGCGGACGCTGTCGAGGTATTCGTCGAGCTTCCGCCGGTCGGCCACGCTGATCCGGCGGCGGAGATCGTCGGCGGTTTCGAGCACGGCGTCGAGCACGCTCACGTCACCGGCATGCGCCTCGTCCTTGAAGAGCCGATCGAAGGCCAGGGCCGGATAGATCTCGAGCGGCGTGGGCGTGGTCGGGCTACTCCAGGAAATATGCGAGCTGTAGAGCATCGAGTAGTTCTTGTGGACGCTCGGGTTGCTCTTCTCGCAGCCGAGGACGAGGCTCGGCACCTTCGTGCCGCGGCCGTAGGTCTGGGCGAGGTGCTGATCGAAGCTCGTGCCGGAGCGGATCTCGCCGCCCGAGGCGAGCGGAGCGCCGGAGAGGATGTTACCGGTCTGCGAGGAGTGGATGTTGCCCTTCGTCGCCTCCGCGTTGTAGAGCCCCTTCACAAACAGCAGCTTCTCGCGGAAGTCGGCGACCGGCTCGAGCACCTTGCCGAGCTCCATCTCGCGACCGGAGCCCTTGGCCCACCACTCCTTTGAATGGAAGCCGTTGCCGGCGAAGAGCACGGCGAGCCGCAGCGGCGGCTCGGCGGCCGTAGCACCGGCCACGGCCGGCTCGCCGGCGGCCGTAAGCGACTCCATCCAGGGAACCGCCATCGACACACCAAGGCCGCGGAGCATCCTGCGGCGGGAAAGTTTCAGCTTCATCGAAGAACTCCCTCGTCTTAAAATCGTACTCAGGTGGCCTCATCGGCCACATCGCGGCCGCGAATCGAGAGGAACTGCGGGCTTGTCACGATCGCCTCGATGGCGACGCTCACGCGATAGTCGTTCGCGGCCAGCCGGGCGATCATGTCGTCGAGCAGCGGCTGGTCTGAGAGCTGCACGCCGCGGCCGAGGGCATAGCCGAGCAGCTTGCGGCAGAAGACCCGCACGAACTGCTCGCGTCGGGGCCCAAGCAAATAGGTTCGCAGACTCTCCTGGCCGTCGAGCATGGCACCGTCGGGCAGGACGGCCTTCGTGTCGAGTGAATTGCCCGAGGCGTCGGCGGTGCGGAGCCGGCCGATGGCGTCGAACTCCTCGAGCGCAAACCCGAAGGGGTCGATCCGGCGGTGGCACTTGGCGCAGGCGGCATTCTCCGAATGCATCGCGATCAGCTGCCGCTCGCTCAGGCCTGCGGGCACCGTCTCGGCCAACTGCGGCACGTCCTTCGGTGGCTTGGGGAGCTTCTCGCCGAGGATCGTCTCGTAGAGCCAGTTGCCTCGCAGGATCGGGCTGGTGCGGGAGGCGCCGGCCTGCGTGGAGAGCGTCGTGGCCAGGCAGAGAATGCTGCCGCGGCCATGCTTCCGCATGCCGTCCACCCGCCGCCACTCCTCGCCCGTCACACCCTCGACACAATAGTGCTTCGCCAGCCGCTCGTTTAAGACCGTGTGGTCGGCATCGATGAGCGAGAGAATCGAACGGTCGTTGCGGAAAAAGTCGTCAAGGAACAGCACCGTCTCCTCCTCCATGTCGGCCCGCAGGCCGGCGAATGTGGGGAAGCTTTCGGCATTTTTTTCGTCGAGCGACGAAAAGCCGTAGACGTGGAGCCATTGCGTGCCGAACTCCTCGGCCAGCCGCCGCGACGCCGGGGCGGCGAGCATCCGCCGCACCTGAGCCTTCAAGACCTCAGGCTGGTGCAGCTGGCCACTCTCGGCCGCCGCGAGCAACTCCGCGTCGGGCATGCTCGACCAGAGGAAGTAGGAGAGCCGGGTTGCCAGCTCATAGTCGGACACCGGCTTGGCATCGGTGCCCGGCCCAGCCGTCTCGAGCTTGTAGAGGAACTCCGGTGCTACAAGCACGTGCGCGATGAGTGTGCGGACCGCCTCCTCATGGGGCAGGTCCTTCGTACGGAGCGTGTCATAGAGGGTCCGCAGCCGCGCCTCCTCTCGGGCCTCGAGCGGCCGGCGGAAGGCCCGGCCGGCGAGGGCCACGACCCCGTCGACGTGCCGGGGCTCAACTTCCACGAGCCGCTTTTTGAAGGCCTCCGCGGCGGCGGCGACCGCCGGCTTGAGGGGTTTCCATCGTTTGACGAGATCGGGGCGGTCTTGGGAGGCGTAGCCCAGAATCTGCTCGAAGGCGTCCTCGAATTCGAGCGGCTCCTGCGCGATGAACACGAGTTCGTCCCAGAGCCGGTCGAGCTCCCGCGTCTCGTCATCTTCGAGCATGAGCCGGCGGAGGTGATCATCCTCACGATAATACAGATTGAGGGTGACAACCTCATCCACCGGTACGATGCGGCCGTAACAGACGGCCCTTGGAAACAGATCGCGGACGTCGGCGAATGCCCGCTCAAATCGCAGCCACGCGGTGGAGTCTTTGCGGGCCACGACCGGCACCGCCGGCACGAGGCCGCCAGCCGGCAGACTGCTCGTCGCATCGGCCCTGACCTCGACCTGCACGCTCGCCTCCGCGGCGGTCTCGGGATGCAGCCTCGCCTCCGTGACGAACTCGGCCCCCTCGGCGAGGTCGGCCGGGATTGTGACGGCGATCACACCGGGCGACTGCATGCACAGATCGCCGGCCTCAACCGCAAGGCCTTGCGGATGCCGGCCGAAGAGCGTTGGATCGAGGCCGACGCCGCCCCCTTCATCGCCGGCGTTGGCAGGCCCGGCCTTGTCCTGCGAAGGCTCGTTGCCGGCGCGGAGCGGACCTGTCGCGGAGCGCGGCAGCGGTCGCACCATCGCCAGCGGCAGATCGGCCCGGCCCGGGGCCACGAGCCGCGGGTTTTTCCAGACGACGACATCGTGATCAGGGCCGTCGCCCGCGTCGCCGGTGGCAAGATGGATCGTGACCGTGTCACTGCCTTCGGGCACCACCAGTTTCAGACGAATCTCCTGCCGCTCGACAAGGGGCGTTGTCGCCTCCATCCAAGAGGGCGGACCGTCGAGTGCGCCGAACCGGCTGACGACATGGCCGGCGTGGTTGAACTTCCAGACGGCTTTTTGCCAGTCGCCGACGAACGACGCCAAGGCCGCGGCATCGGCCGGCTGTGCGGATTTCCAGCGGGCCCGCAACAGGTCGAGGATCGGCGACGCCCCGTCGGCCGTTGCGGCCCCAGGCGATGTCGAGTCGGGAGCGGAAAGTGCCGTGAAGAGCGTGGCGAGGTATTTCGGGCTCAGGCCCCGCTCGCGGGCCACCGCAGCCACGGACTCGCGTCCCTGAGCCAGCCGCTCGCGGTCGGCCAGCGTTGCGAGCAGATACTTCTCGGTCGGCAGAAAGCCCTCAGATCCCGTGTCGAGTATGATCCCGTGTTTCACGGTCTGCTGGGCGGCGGCCTCGGTGACGGCGAGCGGCCGCGTGGAGCGGGCATAGAAATCTTTGAGGCGGACAACCGCCTCGTCGGCAAAGTCGCGGCGGGAGTCGGCGGGCGAAAACCGCAGGCCGTCTGGCAGGAGCACGGCATGGGCCGCGATCCCCTTGGCGGCGTCGAGATATTTCGTGGCCAGGCTCGGTGACATCACGAGCGATTGCCCGGTATTCGTAAAACCCTCGCCGGCGCCGCCGTCGGCCGGAAACTGCTTGGCAGGGTCGAGCCCAGCGACGCCGGTGAGGTCGCGGATCGTATGCGTGTATTCGGCATTGTTGAGCCGGCGGAGCACGACTCGCCCGGGGTCGCCGGCATGGGCCCGTGCTTCGGCGGCGAGGAACGCCTGTAGCCAGTCGGCCAGCACCCGCCGCTCCTCATCCGTCGGCTGGTCGGATTCCGGCGGCGGCATCTGGCCGCTGATCACCATGTCCTCGACCCGCTGGAGGAGTTTGGTGTGCGTTCGCAGGGTGGCGGCGTCGTGGGTGAACGAAAGGTCCACCTCCCCCTCGGCCGCGTCACCGGCGTGGCAGTCGAGGCAATAGCGGGCCAGAACCGGCTTGGCGGCCGCATCGGCCGCGTTCACGGCGGCGGTCTCGACGGCCTGGGTCGCGCTGCCTGCCGATAGCCCGCCGAAGCGGTCGGGGGGGCTCCGCTCGTCGGCGGCTGTGACGGCGGCTGCGATGGCGAACAGGCAACCGAACAGGGATCGCTGCAGTCGATTCATGAAACCAAGATTCCCTCACTGGATTCAGACAAGTCCCGGCAGCCGCTCGCTGGAGTCGCCAAAGCTGTCGAGTTCGAGTCCGCCCCAATCCATGAGATGAAGGAAGAGGCTGCACATCCGTCGGTTCGGTGCCTCGAGGTAGTCGAGCGAACGGCCGCCCTTGAGCCTGCCGCCGGCCCCTCCGAGCAGCACCACCGGCAGCTGCTTGGCGTCGTGGTTGCCGTGCAGCATGCTCGAGCAGTGCATGATCGCGGTGTTGTCGAGCAGCGTGCGGTCGCCCTCCTGCACCTCCGCCATTTTTTCGCACAGATAGGCGAGCTGCGACGTGAAGAACTGGTTGAGGGTGATCAGCGACTCAGGCTGGGTATGGGCGAGGTAGTGGTGGTTGTCGCGGATCCCGAGGTGCGAGTGCACGATGGTCGAGGCGTCGTTGCAATATTTCATGGTCGCGATCCGCGTGGAGTCGGTGCGGAAGGCGAGGAGGAGAATGTCGTTCATCAGCCGCCAGTATTCCGGCAGTTCGGCCGGGATGCCATCAGCCGGCCGCTCCCGATCGGGGGCTGCGAGCGTCGGCTTCCAGCCGCCGGCGGCCTGCTCCTTGCCGGCCCTTTTGATCCGCCCCTCGACCTCATGCACGCTGCCGAGATACTCCTCGAACCGCTGCCGGTCCGATGCCGAGAGCCGCCGCTTGAGCGAGCGGGCGTCTTCAAGCACGGCATCGACCACGCGGCGATCCTCACGGCCGCGGTCGGTGCGAAAGAGCTGATCGAAGGCGAGCGCCGGCCGCGTTTCCGTCCAGGTCGGCGACACGGCCGAACTCCACGAGATGTGAGAGCCGTAGAGCAGCGGATGCCCGTCCTGAAGGCCGGGCACCGTCTCTTCGCAGCCGAGCACGAGCGACGGGATCTTCGTCCGGTCGCCGATCCGCTGGGCCATCACCTGGTCGAAGCTCACCCCGGTGCGGACCTCCTTCTTCTCCATCGGGGCGCCGCTCAAGATGTTGCCTGTCTGCATGCAGTGGATGACGCCGTTGTTCGCCTTCTCGTTCCAGAGCCCGCGAATAAAGACCGCCCGCTCTCGCCAGGGCTCGAGCGGCTTGAGGCAGGGCCCGAGTTCCATCGCGTTGCCCTCACCCTTGGCCCACCAGTGCTGCGAGTGGAAGCCCATGCCGGTAAATGTGACGAGCGTGCGGGTGGGCGGCTGGTCAGCAGCGGTCGCGGCAGCAGCCACGGCCCGCGGCAGTGACTCAAGCCAAGGCAGGGCCATCGAAACGCCGAGGCCGCGGAGCAGCGTGCGGCGGGAGCAGCGATGAGATCGTGCAGTGCTCATGTGAAAATCCTCTGGATGGAAAGTCGGAATGGTCAGGGGGATACTGCGGCCACGGTGGCCGTCGGGCGGATGCAGCGAAACTGTTCGCTCTGCACGATCACGAGCAGGGCGTCGGACCAGCGGCCGCCGCCGGCCATCGTCTTCGTGACGGTATCGATAAGCGGACGGTCGGAAGGGAGCACGGCCCGACCCAGGGCGTAGCCCGTGAGCTTGCGGGCGAGCGACCGCAGGAGGTCCTCGCGGCGCGGGCCGGCGATGTAGTTTTGCAGGCCGGCAAAGTCGTCGATCACGGTGCCGTCGCGGAGCGTGGCCCGGGTTTCGCCCGGCTTGAGTTCGCTGGCGGGCCGCAGTCGCCCGAGGGCGTCGAACTGCTCAAGCGTGATGCCGAAGGGATCGATCCTCGAGTGGCAGCCGGAACACCGCGGGTCTTTCGTGTGAAACTCGGTGATTTCGCGGACGGTGAGTCCGGCGGGGGGTGTCTCGGGCAGCGGTGGCACGTCGGCCGGCGGGTTCGGCAGCCGCTCGCCGAGCATCTCAACCACCCATGCCCCGCGTTTGATCGGACTCGTGCGGGCGGCCGCCGACTGTTTCGCGAGGACGGCGCCGAAGCCGAGCAGCCCGCCGCGGCCGTGGGCGGCCACCTGCTCCACCCGGCGCCACTGCGGGCCGGTCACGTTTGGGATGCCGTAGTGCTTGGCGAGCACGTCGTTGACCACCACGGCGTCGCCGGTGAGGAGATCGAGAACCGGCCGGTCGTTCACGAGCAGATCCTCGAAGAACCGCACCGGCTCTTCGGCGAGTGCATCGCGAACGGCGGGCGTGAACTCGGGAAAGTCCATCAGGCTGCGGCCATGGTTGGCCACGAAGTCGCGGACGCCCAGCCACCGGGTGCCAAACTCCTCTGCCATGCCCCGGGTTCGACCATCCTTGAGCATGCGGCGAAGCTGCTCCTCCATCACGGCAGGCTCGTTGAGGCGGGCTGCTGCCGCCATGAGCTCCTCATCCGGAATCGAATCCCAGACCAGGAAACTCAGCCGCGTCGCCAATTCCACGCCCGTCACCGGCTGCCAGCCCGGTCCCTGGCCCGGCTCCTCGACGCGATAGAGAAACCATGGCGAGGAGAGCACGCGGGCCAGCGCCGCCCGGAAGGCCGGATCGTGCTCTATGCCCTCAGCACGGTCGGCTTTGTAGCCGTCGAGGATCAGTTCGCGTTCCTCGGCCGCCAGCGGCCGCCGCCAGGCCCGGGCGGCGAAGGCGACAAGCTGCTCCAGGTGCCGCGGCTCAGCCATGGCCTGGGCGGCACGGAAGGCCCGCTCTTCGCGGTCGACCTGGTCGCCCATTGTCTGGATGTGAAAAAACATCATCCCGGCGCTCGGCTCATAGCGGTAGTAACTCATCATTTCCTCGAACATGCGGCGATGCGCGACCGCGTCTTCGCTGACAAAATGCAATTCGGCCCACAGCCGCTCGAGTTCCGCCCGGCCCGCGTCGTCGAGCAGGAGCCGCCGCAACGGCTCGTCGATGCGACGGAACATGAACATGCTCCCCTGGGCATCACGCGGAATGATCGGCGCGAAGGCGACGGCCGGCGGAAAGAGGGAGCGAAACTCCGCCGCCGGCCGGGCCCGCTCGGCGGCCACCCGCGGATGCGCGATCTGCGCCACCCGCGGCTCCGGCTCGTCGATCACGAGCGGGTCGCCGCTCTTCCACGTGCTGGGCACAGGCGTTCTGCCTGGTTGGTTTACAAGCAACGCCTGCACCGTCGCCGATTCCGGGCTGCTCTCGTCGAGCCAGACGTCGGCGCGGAGAAATCGTGGCAGTGCGAGTTCGTCGAGGAGTGGCTTCGGCAGCTTCCTCAAGTCGATGACCACCTCTGAGGCGGCCGCCGTGACGAGGGCCGTCGGCGGCACGGGGTGGCCGTGAGGATGGATGCCGAAGCGAACGCCCGAGGCCTCGATGGCCGCCCGCAGTTCGGGCTGCTCGGCCAGCACCAGCAGGGGCCCGTCGCCTCCTTCCAGCCGCAGCCGATCCCAGACCACAAACGTGCCTGGCTGTGCCGGCGCGATCTCCCGGGCGACCAGCCGGAACACCGGTTCGCGGGCCGGGCCCTCGACCTGTTCGCGGGCGACCACGCGGAGCGTATCCTCCCACCAGGGAAAACCGTTGCCGACAGCCAGCACGTTGTGCCTGCCGTAGTTGTTCCAGAACAGCCTGTCCTGCAATGTCTTGATCACCTGCAGAACCGGCTTGGGATCGGTGGTCGCCGCCCGCCACTTTTCCCTCACGAGACCGATCGTGGCCGGAGGAGGGCCGGCGGCTGGCACGGCGGCGGGGTCGATCCTCAGATCGGCGAGGGCCTCGCCCAACTCCGGGGCCGCGATATGCGACAGTTCGAAGGCCACCCCATCGCTCGAAGTGGGGTGCGCGTCGGCGACACGGCCCGCGACGACCACTTCGGCATCGATCGGGCTCGACCAGGCGACCGCCACGGGGCGATTATGTCCGGGATGCACGAAGAACGACCGCGCAGGCAGTTGCACGTGAGCCTGCACGGGCTCGGCCGCCGAGTTCACGAACACCGAGGGTTCGGACCCGCGGCTCCATGACTTCACCTCGGCCCGCCCGGAGTTGCTCTCGCGGCGATCGGTGAGAAACTCCGGGCCCTTCGTCGCTTCCAGAAAACTCCAGCGGGCCCCGTGCTGTCCCGGCCACGGGTTGCCTTTCAAAAGATCGGCGGCCAGGTCAGCGACACTCCATGTGCGTTTCTGGCCTGCCGTCTCGCGGATTGTCCATTCGACGAGGGTGCTGTCGGCCGCGTGGCTCTTGTTCGGGAGCACCGTCAGGAGCACCAGTTCGCCACGTCGCACGGCAAGCGTCTGCTCGAAGGGCACCGAGCCGCCTTCGCCAACTTTCGACTCCGCGATCACCCGCTTTGCCGCAGCCCAGCCCGCCCCGATTTTTTGCCTGGCCGCCTGAAGAACTGTCTGACGACGCTGTTTCTCAGCTTCGTTCTCGGCCAACTTCTTCAGCCAGTGCCTGCCGCCGGCAAGATCCTCGGCAGGTGAGGCCGACGTGGCGGTGAGCCCGTTCCAAACCGCGGTGAGGTAGGGCAGGCTCAGGTTCTCCTCGACGGCGACCGCCGTGAGGGCGGCCGGTCCGCCGCTCGCAAGCCGCTCGCGGTGGCGAAGCGTGGCCATGAGGTGTCGTTCGAGCGGCGGCTCGCCGGCGGGCCCCGCGTAGCGGGAATGGAAGCCACGGAGTGCCTTTTCCGCCTCGGCCGTCCATTCCGGCCGATCGGGCGAGGGGGAGAACCGGAAACCTGTTGGCAACAGCACGGCGCGGGCGGCCACGTCGCGGGCGGCCTGCAGGTAGCGTTCCACGAGCACGGGCGTCACCGGCATCGCCTCGCCGACATTCGCAAAACCTTCGCCGCCGACGGCATCGGGCGGGAACTCACGGGCCTGCGTCGGCCGCATGTCGACGCCGGTGAGATCCCGCACGGCGTTGTCGTATTCGACATTGCTCAGCCGCCGCAGCGTCACCGGGCCGGGGTCACCGGCCCGGGCGGCCGCCTCCTCGTCCAGTGCCGCCGAAAACCAGCCGAGCAGCTGGTCCCGCTCGGCATCACTCGGCTGCGGAGCTTCCCGCGGCGGCATGTCGCCGATGTGAAGCCGCTCGATGACATGTTCGATCACGGCCGGTCGGGCGAGCAGCGACTCGGACGTGGCGAAGCCGGCAAGGTTGAGATCGTTGTCCTTGGGCTCGGCGCCGTGGCATTCCCC
>Ga0209986_10005745_pt1 | contig 10243 bp, 9 predicted proteins | sample BlataG_FD_183168 | JGI IMG/M metagenome (GOLD analysis project Ga0209986, IMG submission 183168) | Deep subsurface microbial communities from Black Sea to uncover new lineages of life (NeLLi) - Black_00105 metaG (SPAdes) (version 2) | ecosystem: Environmental > Aquatic > Marine > Oceanic >...
ATCATCTGGTTGAACTGAACCTTCGAGTTTGTGTATCTAAGAGATATCAGATTATCGGGAAGCTTTGCCGTTACTTTTCTGAATCCTTCTGTACTGTGTATGGGGTTCGTAGCGGGGCTTGGCGAAGTTATCAATTTAATGGCCGAGTTAGACAACGCCGGATTCGAAGCTATAACGATGTGGTTATCTACCACGGTCCAGCAGGGCATTACCTGCATCATCGCCAGTGGCGCTATCGCCCACGTATGCAAAGTCCTCCCATCACTTTGAAGCTGTGAGCTTATCTGTAACAAACCCTCGCTTTTCGCTGCCGCGAACTTTCCCAGAGCAACCAATGTTTTTTCCAACAATGCTGCATCCTTTAATTTGGCGATTACAACTGTCCCGCCCCCCGGCGCTTCCATCATAACGCCGGCCGGAAGAGTATAAAAGACCGTCGGCCCGGCAAAGCTTCCGAGCAAACCGCTGCGAATTTCAAACTTCACTTCCGATTCAATTTCGGCAACTGCCTTTTGAATCTCGGGATAGGCCTCATTTGGCGATACAACTTTAATCGCCTCCATTATTGTATCGTACATCCCGGCAATATCGTAATTGACAGCGGCAGCATTTACAGCCCTGGCATCAACCATATCAAACATTGAAAGATTTATGGTTTTGAAATTTGCAAGTACGCCTGTGCGCGGCTGAGGACTTCCAGGAACCCATTTGCAACCACATCCGGGCCGATGAAACCTGCCCTTGCCACCACGGTCTTGACGTTATTTAAGCCAAGTTCCTTAATTACCGCCGCAATCAGTTCAATATCCGCTTCGTCCCCTTCCTGCGCTGCCACAGTATTTATAACACCGGCAATTTTTTGAAAATCAATATACACAGCGAGCGCATCGCCGGTCCCTGTGACCTTCGCAAGCCAAGTGGGTGCCAACCTGCTGTACTTTCCCTGCAAATACGTTGTGACCAGCCCCTCGCCATCGTTTACCGCAAAGACAAGATAATTTCCAACCCAACCCCAGTATGCGGAAATGTCTCCATCCTTTGGCCCGTGCATTTTGTATGAGCCAACCTTGATTTCAATGATGTCGCCTTTATCAGCCAATGCTTCCAGCTTTGCCAGGCTCGAGGCAATTTCCGCTTTATGCGTGCCGGCATCCAAAATGGCAAAACCATAAATCGGCGGGCCCTGCTCAGAATTCTTCTGAGCAGCACCTATAACAATCGGCCTGTTCAAGACCTGCCTGACAAAATTCTCCACTGTCTCAAAAACCCTGGCGTCATTCGGGTCTTGCATTTCCTGTTTTAACTTGCCTAAAAGCTCTTTCTTTATTGACTGGTAAAAAGTTTGTACTCCGGGGTCGTTCCATATCCGGCCTAAAATGGTCTTTTCAAAAGCGGGGTTCAAATCATCAGCTCCGCTAGTCGCGACGAAACCCAATGTATCATCCGGCAGCCTCATCACCAGTTTTTCAGCTGCGGAAGTTGCTGGTTCAGCCATTGCCGGACAAATGAGGCTGATTAACAATACCTGTACACAAATAGCAAACACACTGAATTTCGCGCTAAACATAATAGTTCCTTTCAAATTGACAAGTTTCTGCTCATTTAACCTGACGTATCTGTATACGACGTTTTTAAGTTTTTGATTACATAAAATCACAAATGGTCTTTCGCATAAGTTTTGTGTTTGCGTTTCTGCCGGTGAAGAGTTTGAATTGAGCACAGGCCTGGTTGATAAACATTGATAGGCCATCAATTGTTTTTGCGCCGGCCTTTTTAGCTTGCCTTAGCAGCAAAGTCTCTACCGGGTTATAAACGGTATCGAAGACCACCATACCTTTCTTGATACACTCCTGAGGCAAGGGTGTTGCATCGGTATCGGGGTGCATTCCGATACTGGTGCAGTTTATAAGCAATTTTGCATCAACGTTCGGCAAATCATCCAGAGGTGCAAAATCACAAGCAAAATCGGTTGCGAGCTTTTCACCCCTTTCAATGGTGCGGTTATAAATGCAGATTTTGGCGCCGGCGTCACTCAGGCCTGCCACTATCGCCCTTGCGACGCCGCCTGCACCGATAACGGCGACGGGCAGGCCGTTCAAATCGGCACGGCTTTTGACCAGCGTTGAGGTAATTGCATCCAACGCACTGGAATAATCGGTGTTGTAGGCGCTTATTCGTGGCTCGTGACTCGTGACTCGTGACCCTCCAATCGTCAAGGTGTTGACCGCTCCGATTTTTTCTGCTAATGGTTCAACGAAGCCCTGTTTCGCCTTAACATAATCAAGGGCATTTTGCTTATGTGGGATTGTTACGCTAAGGCCGGCAAAATCAAGCCAACCCCTCGTGAAAATGTTGCGTAAAAACCGGTTAAACTCCTGGCTGCCACCTTCGACAAGCAAAGGCAGATACAATTTGTTGGTTCCAATACTGGCGAAGCAGGCGTTATGGACAGCAGGGCTTAGCGAATGAGCAACGGGAGAGCCAATGACTCCGTAAAGTTCGGTATCGGAGTTTATAGAGTCATAGCGGTAAATCTTTTTCAACTGCTCGATGGTCAACTGGCCAGGTGCAGTTGCGCTTTTGTCGTCTATGCTTGCGAACGTAACAAAACTGTTTAGCTTCTTCGCGATAATTCTGCTGATAAGGCCGGCGGCACCCATACAGAAGACGATTCGTTCGCTGCTGGTACAATGCAGTAAATCAAAGGCCTCAAAGCAATCATTGATATGATTTGCGGTATAGACCAGCTTTGGTATCGCGGCCGGGTATAAAGTTAAGATTTGACGATGCAGTTTGCTTAAAGAATCGAATTTTGTTTTGAAATTATGGGCGGACAAAATCAGTCGGCCTCTTGAGACTCGCGACAGAGCGACCTTTATCCTTTCCTGATTTTCCACAGCGAGGAAATTTTCGAATTCGACATCAATAAAATCGGCGCCGGCTTCTATGGCGCTGGTGAGTACGTCTATTCGCAACTGGTCCGGATAACCAATCGCACCGCCCTGCCGCTTGTCGCGACAGGTTACGATTATCGGCAGGCATGAGTCGGCAGCGGCTTTTGCCTCAGCAATTAAACTCCTGACCAAATCAACACTCAGGTTTTCGAGATAATCTGCTCGCAGCTCGAGCATCTCAGCACCTGCGGCTTTAGCAGCTTTGATTTGCTGACCTGCCTGGTCAAGGGTCCGGGCTGCTATGGGAACGGCTAAATATGTCATTTTTCACTCGTATCTCGTGACTGGTATCTCGCAAGAGACAACTACCAGATTGTGATATGATAGGCCATTGAAGAAGATATTGCAATGATAACCTGTAAGAGCAAGGGCAAAAATCGGGATTTCAGGCAGGACTATTGCAATGAATTTGCCGGTTTTTTTCTTGCGTTCTGCGCTGCTTTGAGTAAATTATAGCAAGTTAAAAACTGAAAGCCCAAAACTAAAAACCATAGCGTAAAACTTAAAATTGAATAGATTTCGTCCAGCACCAACTAAGCTTAGGCTTACACCTAACGGTGCTGGATAAATTATGGTTTTACATTTTTCGTTTTACGCTTTAAACTTTTTATGATTGGAGATTTAGCAATGATAGGGAAAAAGATAAGACTGGAAAGGATAATCGACCGAAATTCCGGCAAAACGGTCATTATTCCGATGGACCACGGCGTTACGGTTGGGCCTATTAAAGGGCTGGCGGATATGCGGGCGACGGTGAGCAGAATTGTGGCCGGCGGGGCAAACGCCATCCTGATGCACAAAGGGATGGTACGCGCAGGCCATAGAGGCACGGGCAGAGACGTCGGGCTGATTATTCACCTTTCAGCAGGGACATCAATGAGTCCCGACCCAAACGCAAAGGAGCTTGTCTGCACCGTCGAAGAAGCAGTCAAGCTGGGTGCTGATGCGGTTTCCGTCCATATAAATCTGGGCGCTGAAACCGACAAGGAGATGCTGCGGCAGTTGGGCTGCGTTAGCGCACTGTGTTCGGAATGGCAGATGCCGCTGGTTGCTATGATGTACGCGCGGGGACCGAAAATCAAAAATGAATTCGATGTTAAAAATGTCAAGCACGCAGCGAGAGTCGGGGCTGAATTGGGCGCCGATATTGTCAAGGTAGTTTATACCGGAAGCATCGAAAGTTTCAGTGAAGTGACACAAGGTTGTCCGGTGCCGGTGGTAATCGCAGGTGGTGAAAAAATGGACAGCGACGAGGATATATTCAAAATGGTGGATGGTGCACTGGCCGCCGGTGCTACTGGCGTATCAATTGGTCGAAACGCTTTCCAGCACAGAAATCCGGAAAAAATGGTACAGGCCCTTTGTAAAATGGTTCACAAAGGCGCCAGCGTCGAAGAGGCAGTTAAAATACTGCAAGACAAAACTAATTATCAAGCAAAACGAGTCAGGGATTAGTTTAATGAAAAAAATGTGGGTAAACGTTGTTCCGTACAAAAAGGAAATCGCCATAGCTGCGCTTGAGAGCGGGGCTGATGCGGTGGTGCTGGCCGATGGTAAAAGTGAAACCGTCCACGAGTTCGGCAAAATCAAAACGGTTGAAAAAAACGGAGATATAGTACCCGGCGTCGATGTCGATTTCATAGACATTGAAAGTAAAGCTGACGAGGATAAAGTTGCGGCTGTACCGACAAGCAAAATCGTTGTTCTGCGAATGCTCGACTGGACAATTATACCGATAGAAAATCTCTTAGCCCGGCGAGGCAAAAATGTTATGGTGCAGGTTGAAAACAGCGAGCAGGCCAAACTAATGGTCGAGATACTCGAAAAAGGCGTTGACGGCGTTGTGCTGAACACTACCAATGTAAATGAGATAAAAAAAACTGCTGAAATCATCCAGGGGATAAGTGAAAAAGTCACCCTCGTAACGGCGACGATAACAGGTACCAAGCAGCTCGGAATGGGGGACAGGGCCTGCCTCGATACCTGCACGCAAATGACGTTAGGCGAAGGTATGCTGGTCGGCAATACGGCTGCGGGCTTTTTCTTAGTGCATTCCGAATCGATCGATAATCCTTACGTAGCGGCCCGGCCGTTCCGGGTCAATGCCGGCGCTGTGCACGCATATACGCTGGTCGCGGGAGGCAAAACCAAGTATCTGGCAGATTTAAAAGCCGGCGATGAAGTGCTGCTGGTAGATTTTCAAGGCAAGAGCAAAACCGCATACCTGGGCAGAAACAAGATTGAGAAAAGGCCTATGATGCTCATCGAGGCCGAGGCCGAAGGTGTGCCGATAAGTCTGGTTATGCAAAATGCCGAGACGATTCGGCTGGTTAGCCCGGAGGGCAAGGCGATTTCGGTTACGAACCTCGCGCCGGGCGATAAAGTGCTCGGCCATATTGAAAAGGCCGGTAGGCATTTCGGTATGCAGGTTGATGAGACGCTGATAGAAAAGTAGAGCAGAATGTTAAAAATGATAATGGTAAAGAGAATGCGTATTTTGAGTGTGGTGTTGTTTGGGGTTTTCTTAGTGCCGGCTGTTTCGGCGACCGGGGCGCAGACCGTCTTGGTCGAGGCCGAGAGCTTTGAGAACCTCGGTAGGTGGGTGGTTGACCAGCAGTTTATGGACCAGATGGGCTCGCCTTTTCTGCTGGCTCACGGCCTTGGCGAGCCGGTCCAGGACGCCACAACGACGGTGAAGTTTCCGGCGGCGGGAAAGTATCGGGTGTGGGTGAGGACAAGGGACTGGGTGGCCCCGTGGAAGGCCCCGGACACACCAGGCAAGTTCCAGCTGCTCATTAATGGTCAGGCCCTGGAAACAGTTTTCGGCACCGAGGGAGGCCAGTGGCACTGGCAGGACAGCGAGACGGTCGAAATAAGAAAGAAACGGGCTGTCATTAGCTTACACGACCTGACCGGCTTCGAGGGGCGCTGTGACGCCATCGTCTTTACCAGCGACGTCAATTTTACCCCGCCGAATAAGGGCAAGAAAATGGCGACCTTTCGCCGAAAGGTACTGGGCCTGCCGGACAAACCCGAAGACGCCGGCCAGTTCGACCTTGTGGTGGTCGGCGGCGGCATAGCGGGCACATGTACAGCGGTCTCGGCAGCCCGACTGGGGCTGGGCGTGGCGCTGATTCAGAACCGTCCCGTGCTGGGCGGCAATAACAGCTCAGAAGTTCGCGTCCATCTCAGCGGCAAGGCCAACCTGCCGCCTTACCCTGCCCTTGGCAATATCGTCGGAGAACTCGATTCGGGACACAGGGGAAATGCAAGGCCGGCTTCGAATTACGATGACGACAAGAAGCTGCGCATCGTGCGGGCCGAGAAGAACATCCACCTGTTTCTCAACATGCATGCGTTCAGGGTCGAAAAACAGGGAAATCGCATTGTCGCAGTTATTGCCAAACATATTGAAAACAGCAGGGAACTGCGATTCCCGGCGGCATTGTTTGCAGACTGCACCGGCGACGGTACCGTCGGGTATCTGGCCGGGGCGGATTATCGAATGGGGCGCGAAAGCAAAGACGAAACCGGCGAGTCGCTTGCACCGGAAAAGAACGACAAGATGACCATGGGCGCATCGGTAATGTGGTATTGCGAGGAGATGGAAACTAACTCGCCCTTTCCCGATTGTCCCTGGGCACTTCGGTTTGACGAAGAGAGCTGTCAGCACGCAACCAGAGGAGATTGGAACTGGGAAACAGGTATGAACCACGACCAGATAACGGAATTTGAATACATCCGCGATTATAGCTTTCGTGCCATCTACGGCAACTGGGCGTTCCAGAAAAATTACAGCCGGGATAAAGCTAAATACGCCAACGAAAAGCTCGCATGGGTGGCCTATATCGGCGGCAAACGGGAATCCCGCCGACTGTTGGGTGACGTTATCCTGCAGCAACAGGACATCGAGCAGCACAAAGAATTCCCCGATGCTTGCGTGACGACGACCTGGTCCATAGACCTACATTATCCAGACCCGAAAAACTCCAGACTCTTTCCGGGCAGGGAATTTCGGTCTATCGCCAGACAGGCCCGCATCGAGCCGTATCCGATCCCTTACCGCTGTCTCTATTCGCGCAACATTCGAAACCTGATGATGGCGGGTCGTAACATAAGCGTTACCCACGTGGCATTGGGTACAATCCGGGTGCAACGAACTACGGGCATGATGGGCGAAGTTATCGCAATGGCAGCGTCGCTGTGCGAGAAGCACAAAACCGACCCGCGTGGAGTTTACCAGGAGCACCTGGAGGAGCTCAAGAAACTGATGACGCGCGGTGTCGGCAGACACTTCGGCATGCAGGTCGATGAAACGCTGATAGAAAGGTAGAGCTATGGTTTGGCCGGGTGATGTGCTCAGTATTATCTTAGCTGTTGTATTCGGTGCGGCAATTGGGCTGGAAAGGGAAGTCAGGGGCAAGGCTGCTGGCCTGCGCACCAATGTCTTGATATGTCTTGGCGCAGCGGTATTTACCATAATTTCCAAAGAAATGGCCGGTGAAGGGCAATCACTTACAAGGATAGCAGCCCAAATCGTTACGGGCGTGGGTTTTTTGGGTGCCGGTGCAATCATTCAGGACAGAGGCGGCGTCCACGGCTTAACTACCGCCGCAACAATCTGGCTTGTTGCAAGTATCGGGATGGCCTGCGGGGCGCACTTTTACACGCTGGCGGTTATATCGACTTTCATTGCAATTGTCGTCCTGATAGGTCTTGGACAGCTTGAAAAACCCCTGGAGCGTTACAGGCGGCGAACCAGGTCAGAGCAACCCCCTGCCGAACAGAGCGAAAACAGCGATTAGCCATCACTTGCCACAAACACATCCCAGCCGATAGCAAAAGGTAGGTGAGCCAAATATCTGCTGACGCGCCGTACTGATTTACTCATTCTTTTCTTCGTCCTTTGGGTTTTTTGCCTTTTCCTCTTTGAGGGTGTAGATGAGACCACCAGTTATGAAAGCTACCATAAACCACTGAATTAATAGGCGGGTAACGTCAATGCTGGCACCGAATTCCATTATGCCAGCGCTGTATATTGGGTCACCTATAAAACTGTAACCCGCCGGCACAACCACGTTGACATTCCTTTCAACGATATGGCCATTATATTGCCACGGTGGGTAAAGCCCCATCAGGACAACGACAATTATACCCACCCACAAAACAATAAGTTGGTTTTTGTTCATAATCCAAATCTCCCTATAAAGTTTGCTTTCACCGCACCATTTTAACGATTGCCTCTTTTAATTCAATGGGAACTTTCAGTCAGCGATGCAAAATCAGCCGCAAATCGGCGTCAATTTGCGAATCAAAAAACGGGCTGAGGTCCGGCTTGCGTAATGGGCGATACAGGACTCGAACCTGTGACCCGCTGATTAAGAGTCAGCTGCTCTGCCAGCTGAGCTAATCGCCCTGTAGTAATTACAATCAAGTTTTGTACATTAACACAAATCGGCCCTTGTTACCAGCTAAAGTTACCGTAACCGTCGAAAGGCGAGTGGGCGCGGTAGGATTCGAACCTCTGAACAATAAATTATAGGTCCAATTTACATACCCAGACACAACCTTTCTTTGATAAATCTATTAGACGTCGCAGAGGATGACCGCTTCTGTTAGGCCTTCGAAGGGGTCGCGGGTCGGAATGAACTCCTGGCCGACGTGGCCGGTAAAGCCGGTCCTGACTATCTCTTCCATAATGGGCCTGTAGTTGATCTCCTGCTTGTCGTCGAGCTCGCCCCGGCCGGGGTTGCCGGCGGTATGGTAGTGGCCGATGTAGTCCTTATACTGGCGGATACGGCTGATAATGTCACCGTCCATGACCTGCACGTGATAGATGTCGAACAGCAGCTTCATCCTGGGTGAGCCGACCTGCTTGATGATTTCCATGCAGTAGTCGGTGTGGTCGCCCTGGTAGCCGGGGTGGCCTTTCATCTGGATTGCGACGCGGCTGTTGAGAATCTCCAGGCAGAGGTTGACCTTTTTCTTCTCGGCGTAGCCAACGATTTTCTTGTAACCGTTGACACAGTTCCTGATGCCCAGATCGTCCAGAATGTTCTCGCGGAAGCCGGTGAAGGTAATTACGCCATCGATGTTGTGGAAGCCGGATTCGGCGCAGGCATCGATGGCATCGCGGATTTTCTCCAGGCACATCGGCTGGTAGTCGAGGTTGTTCATTCCCTTGTCAAAGCCGTGGCTGGCGGTAAGAGCACAAACCAGCTCGTACTTCTTCAGGATTGGCCAGTCTTTCGGCTCGACCAGCTCGATGCTCCTGCAGCCAAGCTGCCTGGCGACCTGGCAGGTCTTCTCAACGTCCCAGTACTTCTCGAAACACCAGTACACGATGGACTGGTTTATGCGACCTTTGGTGACGGCTCGCTGTGCCCTTCTGCCCACAGCGGCACAAGAGGGAACTGTCAAGGCCGCAGCACCAGCGGCACCGATACCGGCAGCAATCTGGAGCATATTGCGACGGCTAATGTGGTCGTGTCTGGGGGGCTTTGTTTGACACTTTTCGCTCATCTCGTACTCCTTTCTGTTGGATAGAGTTCAGCTAAAGGCTTTCGGCTCATTATGGCGACAAAAGATGTCCTGCAGGCCTGTTATCATAACTCTGAGCCCATCCTGAATTACATCAAGAGGGATTATAGGTTCTTTAACGTTTGGGTCAAGAAAAAAACAGGATTCGGCCGTTGAGGTTTCAGCTTGAAAGCTTGAAAGGACTTAAGCTATTTGCTGCTTGAAGTTTGAAGAAAGGATTTGACAAGCAGTAACAAATTATATTATACTATTCAGAGTTTGGAAGAGGCGTTTTGCCGCTGCATTTGTAGGCCGGTTAAATAATCAAGGCCCGAATGGTTGTGATAGTCGAAAGTGTCGCAGAGGAGGACTCCTTGGAGGAGATGGTAGAGATAAGCTTCGCAATGAATGAGAACGTGAACCGACGCGATTTTCTGAAAGTCATAGGCCTTGGCGCGGCGGCCGGGATTACGGCGCCGGTTCTACCGACGTGGGCACAAGAGCCCGGCGGCGGAAGGTGGCGGATGCGGCTATCGACGTCGTCGATTCACTTTGCGCAACTGCCCATCGAGCAGGCCTGTGAGCGAATTGCGAAGCTGGGTTTTGAGGCGATTGACATCTGGTCGGCTCACGGTGGCTGCCCACACCTCGACGATGTGGCCAAACGGCTGGGCGGGGACGGCCTGAAAGAGCTGCTGGCCAGGCACAACCTGAAGCTGTTTGCGTTTTCGGTCTATAAGGGCGGCTACGAGCGTTACGCTGAGCTGTTA
>Ga0209986_10005749_pt1 | contig 10239 bp, 5 predicted proteins | sample BlataG_FD_183168 | JGI IMG/M metagenome (GOLD analysis project Ga0209986, IMG submission 183168) | Deep subsurface microbial communities from Black Sea to uncover new lineages of life (NeLLi) - Black_00105 metaG (SPAdes) (version 2) | ecosystem: Environmental > Aquatic > Marine > Oceanic >...
AAGGCGGATTTAGAGAACGAGTGAAGGAAATATACGAAACAACGAATCTTGTTCTTTCCTTACACGCCCCCCTCTCGGATATAAACATTGCGAGTGTAAACGGAGGGATATGGGAAGAGAGCATAAGACAGATAAAAGAGAGTATCGAGAACACATACGAGTTCGTTGAACATATATGCGTGGTGCATCCGGGTATCTTATCGCCATTATCTGTGCAGATGCCGGAAAAGGCGATTCAGAAGGCGATTGAAGGTCTAACGGCACTTTGCGCGTTTGCTGCTGAACGCGGACTGCGAATAGCGGTGGAGAATTTACCATCGATAAATATGATGCTGGGGAGGTATCCGGATGAACTCATTCAAATAGTGCGTGGTGTGAACAGGGACAATCTGGGGATATGTCTTGACGTTGCGCATGCGAACACGACAAAGACGCTGGATGAATTCTTGAATATCCGTGATAAGGCAGAGGATATGGAGATAATACATCTTCATGCGAGCGATAACTTCGGGGCGGATGACCTGCATTTGCCGCTGGGGAAGGGGAACCTGGACTGGAAGAAGGTGTCAAACGGGATTGATGATTATGGGTATGAAGGGCGGATGGTGATGGAATTATACACAATAGAAGACGGAATAGCGAGTTTGGAGTTCATCCGGAATCTTTTAAAATAAATGAAACCACGAGATTGCACAAGATTTACACAGAAGAGGAAAAATGAAGGAAAAGAAAAACTCCTTTCTTTTAAGAAAAGGTTTAGGGTAAGAGATGGTAAAAGGACCTGAGAGGGGATTAGATTTAGGATACGATGCAAAGACAATTACGAATAGAATAAAAAGATATGTGAAGAAGGCACGGAATGAAGAAGACCTGAAGATAAAAGTTGAGAGTTGGATACAAGAGGTAATCACCAAGTTTTTTGAGCCCGGAAAAGAGCCGGAAGTGGCTTACGAACACAGAACAAAGATTTCAGGAAGAAGAGAAGATGCGCTTTATGGAACGGTTATCATCGAATACAAAGCACCGAAGAAATTGGATACGGTGAGCGAGTTTGAGAAAGCGAAGGAGCAAATCGAGGACTACATCAAAGAAGAAGCAGGTGGCAAGCCCGAAAATTTTGGTAAATTTTTCGGCGTGATTTTAGACGGCTATAAAATCTCGTTCGTGAGGTTCAGAAGGAATCAATGGGTGGCGAATGAACCGACAGAAATAAGTGAAGAATCGGTTTACAGGTTATTGGAAGCCATCATATCCTTGAAAAGAAAAGCGATAGATGCGGATTTCTTATTGACTGATTTTGGTCCTGAAAGCGAAACGAGTGAGAAGGTCATTTCTGTTTTATACACGGCATTAGAGAAGTCGAAATCACCGAGAACGGAGATGCTTTTTAGGGATTGGAAGCGTGTATTTTCACAGGTCTGTGCATATTCACCGAGTAAATTAGAAGGTCTGATAGAGCATTACGGAGTGGCGAAAGGAAAGAACGTGGATGTGGAGAAGTTGATGTTTGCAGTTCATACGTATTACACGCTCGTGATGAAATTATTGACTGCGGAGGTGATTTCGTTCTTCAATCCATACTTTGGATCGCCGTTACAGAGGATAGAGAATGCATATTACAGAAGTAGAGCAGATTTGAAGGACGAGTTGCTCGATTTGGAGGAAGGCGGTATAATCGCAAAGATAGGGATAAGGAACTTTTTAGAAGCCGACTACTTCGCATGGTACTTAGACGACTGGAACGAAGAAGTGGTGGATGGTGTAATTGAAATAGTAAAGAAGTTGGGTGATTACGACCCTGCAACGGTTGAATTAGACCCTGATAGAGTGAAGGATTTGTTCAAACAGTTGTATCAGAATTTAGTGCCGAAGAAGGTGAGGCACGACCTTGGTGAGTATTTCACGCCGGACTGGCTTGCGGAACTTGTGCTGAAGGAAGTGGAATACGATGGTAACTTAGATAAGAGAGTTCTTGACCCTGCTTGCGGTTCCGGGACGTTTCTGGTGCAGGCAATAAAGGAGGCGAAGGATTATGCGGAGGAGCATTTCGTAACCGATAAGAGCGAGTTGTTGCGAAAAATAGTGGGAGATGTCGTTGGTATTGACCTGAACCCGTTGGCGGTTCTGGCATCAAGAGCAAATTACGTAATCGCATTAGGTGATTTAATCAGATATATTCCAAAAGGAGGCGTAGAGATTCCTGTTTATCTTGCGGATTCTATTTTGGTGAGCAGAAAGATGAAGTTCACGGGAGAGTTGGAGGTTTATCTAACGACAAGCGAAGGTGAGTTCTCTGTTCCTCAGGAAGTGATAGATAAAAACTTGCTGTCAAATGTGTTGGGTGTGATAGAGACTTGTGTAAAGGGAGATTACAGTGAAGAGGAGTTCAAGAAACTGATAGAGAAGGATATTGCAGATTTGAAAGAGGATAGCATAGCATCTTTGGCGGAGCTTTACGAGAAAATAATGAAATTGGAGAAGGAGGGTAAGAACAAGATTTGGACGAGATTGCTTAAGAATTCGTTTGCGCCTTTGTTGATGGGTAAGTTTGATTTTGTGGTGGGAAATCCGCCGTGGATAAATTGGGAAAGCTTGCCGGAGTATTACCGAGAAGATACGAAGAAGCTCTGGGATTATTACGGGCTGCTTGAAAGAACGAAAGGAATGGGACTGGGAAAAGTGAAAAGGGACATGGCGATGTTGTTTACGGCAAGGTGCATTGATAGATATCTGAAGGAAGGAGGAAAGTTCTCTTTCTTGATACCGTTCACAACGTACAAAACTCAAGCAGGTGCGGGCTTCAGAAAGTTTCTGGTAAAAGGCTACTGGAAAGACAAGAAGGCAAATTCACCATGCAAGGTCTTGAAGATTCACGATTTGGTCACGCTTTATCCTTTTGAAGGTGCGATTAACCGAACCTCTTTGATAGTAATTGAAAAGAAGGGCGAGACTGAGTTTCCTATTCCTTGCGTGATGTGGAATAATCCGAGAAGTAGAGGAATGCCACAAGAAGCTAAATTGGAAGAGGTGACGGAAGCAACAAGACAATTCGATATGATTTTAGCGCCGATAAGAAAAGGAAAGGCGAATGTGAATATGCCCTGGATGATTATTGGTGAGAAGGCTTATGACATTATGCTGAAAGTAATGAAATCTTCGAGATACCGAGCATACGAAGGAGTAAACACAGCTCTAAATGGCGTATATTGGATAGATGTTGTTTCTGTCCAACCAACAGGTATCATGATCAAAAATAGCCACCCAAGCGGTCTTAAAAAGAAAGTTAAAGAAATAAAAACAATCATCGAACCTGAATTAATTTACCCGTTAGTGCGAGGTCAAGACCATAAACCATGGTACATAACTCCATCAGGACATATTTTGATCCCAACTGATGGCTTGGGTAAAACATTATCTCATTCAGAGTTAAAAATCGGGTATTCAAAAACATATCAATATTTCCTGAATTTCTTAAAAGACCTCGCAAATAGAGGGGGACAACCTTACAAATCTAAATTGGAACCTTATCGCAAAAAACCGATAGATGAAGCCGAAAGAGAAGCACCACCATTTTATTGGCTTTTCAATGTTGCTCCTGCGCTTGCACCCTATAAGGTAATGTGGAAATACGTTGCGGGCAAGATTTCGGGGAAAGGCGAGTTCTCAGTCGCTGTTGCGGAGCCTGTGGAGGACGAGCATCTTGGGAAGAAGGTTGTGATTCCAAATGAGAAGTTAATGCTGATTCCTTTTGACGACCGCGATGAAGCGCACTATGTCGCTTCAGTTCTGAACTCCTCGGTTGCTCAGCTAATTGTAATGGGCTACACGATTGAAACTGCAATTTCCACACACGTGTTGAAGAATGTGTATGTTCCAAAATTTAAGCCTAAAGATAAAATCCACCTCAAGTTAGCAGAGCTTTCCAAAAATGCGCATGCGTTGGCTAAACGATATTACGAGCAAAATGATTTGGAAGCACAAGAAGAGCTGAAGGAAATGGAGGAGGAAATTGATAAGGTAGTGGCGGAACAGTATGGGATTACGGATGAGGAGTTGGCAGAGGTGAGGAAGACGTTGAGGGTTTTGAAAGGAGAGGATGATGAGCGATAGTTTTATATATGTCCAGTTCGTAACTGAAAGTGTGCATGAGTTCGGGATAGCGAAGTTAAGTGAAATCGCAGTGAAAATGGAGAATGCAGATTTGCTAACTTTAATATTTTCAGGAATAGCTGCACTCACAGGTATTGTAAGTGTAGGTTTAATAGCGAGAAGATGGTTGACAAGGAAAAGAGATTACAAAGAATATAAAGAATTGCTTGGCAATCCTTTTGAAATATACTTTCTGATACCTTCGAAGGAGAAATATAATGTAAAGTATGCAGAGCAAGATGAAAATGAGCACTTAGTAGATGAACTTAAAGTACCTCCTGACACTGAGGATGTTATATTCCTAAGGATAAAGCCAAGGATAAGTATTGAACTCGGAGAGAGATATTTCGGTTTTGAAGTTGAGGGGAGAGGATGGAAAAAGCCTGAAATTAAGTACTACAATCCTTTCGTGATAGAGCAATCCATAGCACCGGACTATTATATAGATTGGCACGGGTATTATCATTTGATCCGGCTGCCACAAGAACAATCGTTATGGAGGGAAGGCGAAGTGTATGTCCCGTCTTTCAAAATAAAAACGTATGACGAAGGAAATTACACTTTCCAAGCAATATTCCATTTAAGTTGTAATGAATATAAAAGCATCAAGGAAAATAAACACAAAGTTATTACGAAGAGACTCAAATTGATTGTTCAGAGAGAGGGATTTAGAAACGTTAAGGAAAGATTGTAAATGTATTCACTCACAACTTCGCCTAACAACAAGTATATGGCTCCGCGACTAAAAAATTTAGGGAGGAATTTAAAAAAGCAATCAGAGAAGTTATAACAACTTGAAGTATAAAAGGGACAGAGGGATAGAGCATGGGCTCTTGGGAAAGTAGGAAATGAGAGATATGTTCGGAAAGTTGCAGAAGAGGCATTGGAAAATATCAAAAAGAGGATGTAGCTTTCATATTCATAAAAAGCGACCAACAACGGGGTAAGTTAAGTTAGGGCAAAACTTAAATATACTTTTGTTAATATAGATAATAGAAAAATTATAGTGGAGGATAATTAAAATGGCGCAAGGGGATACATTCTCAGAAATCGAAGAATTGCTTGCCGACGAGGATATTGAGAGAGTGGCAGAATCTATTTTCTCATATTTAAAAGCAACGCTCTCAATCAGGAATAAGAATATAGATTGCACTGTGGATATTACAAATTCTAAGGGTTATACTAGCCACGAACCGCGATATGTTTACCCTTGGGGACTTTCCAATATATTACTAAACTGCCCTGATGTAAAATTTTCTGACTTAGAATATTTTTTGCGTGTTCTTTCCCCTTACGTACAAATAAAAGAAGTTGCAAAAGAATATGGTTACACTTCTACACGTGGAAACTACTCAACCATGACCGCAGAAGAGAAATGGATATTTGTATCTGAAGGCAGTTTGTTTGTAAATTTTGTTCGTCAATGGAAATCAGAAAGAATTTTTCAAATAGAGATTCCTCAATCAGTTACTATTTCGGAAGCTATTCGATGGTGGTTTTTACTTTACTTAATAGAACAAACTGGTGATTCGTCACCAACCGTAAACTTTGAAAAAGCATTAAAAGGTATCGTTGGTAAAAATGGGTTACCAAAAGAATTCATGGATTTTGAACGATTGTTTATTTCACGAGAGGACATGATTCTTAATATACTCCAACCCATCAAAGACCAGCGTTTGATGTATATATTAGGTAAATGTGAACAAACTTCGCTCGGTTTTAGAGCGGATGGTTTTCACTCGTTTGTAATAGACCCGGATATAGTTTCTCAGATGAAACAATATCTTGAAATTAATGCCGATACCGTTAAATCTGCGATTATAGCAGACTATAAAAAGTTTATAGAAGAAGACCCGTCCAATGCATTACCACGAGCAAACGCAATTTCATCTTTAAAAAGATTGATTGGTGCGAGTGGATTGCAGCGAATCAAATCAGGACTTCTGGATAGTCAGGAGAAGGGACTTTTAGAAAGTGAGGGTTTAATAAAAACTCTTCCTAATGGAGACATTATTCTCGCCCGTGGCATAGCTTTAAATGACATAGGTCGAGGGCTTTCCGAATTAAATAGTGAATTGGAAAGGCAGCCTGGAACTTGGTGGGATAGAATAATTGAACTTAACCCTGATAAGAAAGTGGAGCCTGAACTGAAAATTACGCCCGTAAAGCCTCCAGTTCAACCATCACCCAGAGCAGTAACGGAAGAGAAGAAGGAAACCGTGGAGGGAATTAAAGCAACCGAAGAAGTTCGAGATAAAGAAATGATGATCGTTTCGAAAGATACAATCTTTTTGGGAACGGACAAACCATCACCGCAATATGGTGTAATAGGAAAAATGTCTGGAAAGAAAGTGCTTATCGATCTTAACGAACCTCACACAATATCAATATTTGGAGTCCAGAGATCGGGTAAGAGCTATACACTTGGTGTTATTACTGAAATGGCTGGGAAAGCAGTGCAGAATATCTCAACTCTTGCTAAGCCCGTTGCATCTGTTATCTTTCATTACAGCAAAAAAGAAACCTATATCCCGGAATTTGAATCTTTCATACGCCCAAACAGGAATCACGAGGACATTAGAGGATTGAAGGAGTTGTATGACGCTGAGCCAATGGCGATTCAGAATATAAAGATAATCGTTCCTCCGGGAAAACTGGCGGCCAGAAAGAAAGAGTATGAAGGTTTAGAAGTTGAACCACTTCTATTCCGTCCACAGGAGCTTGGTGCACCCGAATGGCGTTTGCTCTTAGGTGCTGGTGGAGAACAGCTATATTTGAAAAAGATTAAAAACATCATTGAAAAGTTGAAAAAGGAAGATAGACTCACCGTAGAACACGTGAAAACCGAGATACTGACATCAGAACTGAATAAAAATCAAAAAGATTTATCTATTTTGAGAGTGAGTTTTGTAGAAAAGTTTTTGGATGAGAATGCAAAACCTTTCGAGGAGTATTTACTCCCGGGTTCGGTTATTTTGCTGGATATTAGAGATGAGATGATGGATGAACAGGAGGCATCCATCCTTTTAGGTATGTTACTAATCTCAATGGGGCGAATTGATGAAGATAAGTTATTAGTGATAGACGAAGCACATAAGTATTTCGGAAAGGCTTTGGAAAAGGACATTGTTGAATTGATTCGAGAAATGGCACATACAAGGACAAGGATATTAATTGCATCTCAGGACCCGCCCTCAGTAAACGCAAGAGTAATCGAATTATCTGATATTATTATTCTTCATCAGATGTCCTCTCCAGAGTGGCTAAAGCATATTCAAGGTAAAAATATCGCCTTGAAGAAGTTAAAATCCGAGGATTTAAACTTATTGAAGAGCGGAGAGGCGTATATTTGGGCAAAAAAATCAACAGTAGCGGAAGTAACGAAACAACCAATGAAAATCGAAGTGAGACCACGAATAACTGAACATGGAGGCGCTACAAAGACTGCTGTTTAGAATATCATGATATTCTATATGGCGTGTGGACTTTTTTCAAAACACTGATTCCTAATTCGTAAGTTTTAAGTAAAATAGAAAAACGATGTTCATTTTATGTGATCCCGTTTATACACTAAAAACAGAGCAGGTGATGAGTATGTATGATAATGAGGAAGTGGAGATAAATCATGATAAATTATTTTCTGGTTCATCATTGAAAATTGGAAAGATACAGTGGTACATCCTAAAAGCAGATAGTGAAAAGGAGAGAAACTTTGGAAAGAAAGTGAAAGATGAAATTCATTGGTGGGTATTTGAAAAAGAAACACAAATTGAAGAATTATTGAATCGAACAAGTAGTACCTTAAGTTCAGTTCAAAAATTAAAAGAAGATTCATTTTCATTGAAAGAAAGTTATTACCCAGAATCATATGAAGAATTAATAGCTAAAATAAAAGAATTTACAGAATCCCACAGTAAAGAAGTTGAAGATTTATACGATTACGTTGTCTGGTTAAATAAGAAAGATGTTCTTGCCCCTTCGATTTTGTTTACTTATCGTATTTGGGGTTCAACAAGACTTTCCGATCGAACGATAAAAATTACCGCAACTACCGTTGATGAAGAAAATCCAGAAATAATAAAAAGAACAACAGAAATTGCCCTTGGCCTGTTCCATAGATGGCAACATACTTTATATTCTGCTCATTCAGATATTTCTGCCGAAATAGCAGATTCTATTGACCCGGAAGAATATTCAGGCCCAATATTAGTACCAAAAAAGAGACTGATTTTTCAAACTTCACACGAAGTTCTTGATGAGTTTACCACCTATTTCGAATTTCTACGCAATTCTTTGAGAAATATCCTTCTTGATATTGAGAAATGTAAGGATAAGGCACCAACTGAATTGATAGATAAAGAATCATTTTGGAGGTCCTTTATAACTAAGGCGATGGGTGATGGAAGAGTTGAATCTCAATTATGGGATTTCAAAGAGACCTTTGAGATGTGGCACTTACAGCCTAAAGACAAAGAAGAAGCTGAAGTAAAGTTTTGTGAACAAGTTGCCGCTTTTGCAAATGCTAAAGGAGGAGTATTAATAGTTGGAATTACAGATTCTCCACCGAGAACTATTGTTGGAATTGAGGATTTAGAAAACAAATTGAAATCTACCAAATCAATCCTTATGAGACATATTGACTATGATGGTGATTATATTCATTTTCAGCAAGTGATGCTACATAACAGTGAGAATAAAGATAAAAATTGTTTAATAATCGCCATTGCTCAAACTAAAGACGTAGCTTCGGTAAAAGATCAGGCAGGGAGGTTTTCATATCCATTACGTTTAGTAACTGGGAAGGAAAATTTTGATAGTGAAAGAATCAGGAACTTAAAAATCGATGTTTTAAAGGATAATTATAGCTTCATATCAGATTTAGATAGATTTATACATGATAAGTGAAAACTTGCAGGATTGTATGGGATTACGGATGAGGAGTTGGAGGAGGTGAAGAAGACGTTGGGGGTTTTGGAAGGAGGTAGTGAATAATGCACGAGAAAGGAATCATAGAAAAAGGCAGAAAAGATGTTCACGAATCAATAATAAAAGCGAGTAGAAGAGCAAGAAATTTCTTTTCTCACGATATTAAAGTATTTCCGAGACCTTCTGAGGCACATTCGTTATTAGGGGATGCCATCGGAATTTTAGAAAAGGTTAGCAAAGTTTTGAAAGGGGAGATTCGCAGGGAATGAATATGGCCATGAGAGTGAATAAACACAAAAAACACAAAGGAGGCTATTAAAATGCGTATTCTTATAGACACCAACATATTCATCTATCGAGAGAATTATCACATTATTCCAAGCAATCTCCAATCTCTCCTAAAAACATTAAATGACTTAGTAGTACAAATTTTGGTTCATCCCCTCTCGGTACACGAAATCGAGAAGGATAGAAATCATGAAAGAAGGGAGATCACCCTATCAAAAATTAAAACGTATCCTATTTTAGATAACCCTCCCTCTTTTGAAAATAATCACCAGTTTCTCGCCATTGTTGGTCAAACAAATAATGCTAACGAACTTGTGGATAACAACTTGCTATATTGCGTTTATAAAAATGCAGTTGATTTTCTGATAACAGAAGACAGAGCTATCCATCGAAAATCCGAGAGAGTGGGTATATCAGATCGAGTATTTGACATAGACGAAGCATTGGAGTATTTTAAGAAACAGCTTTCGGTTGAAAAAGTACCAACACCTCCTGCATTAAAATATGTTCCGGTCCACAATTTGGATATAAACGACCCTATATTTACTTCGCTCAAAGAGGAGTATCCCAAATTTATAGATTGGTGGGGAAAAATATCAAGGGAAGGTAGAAAAGCTTGGGTTTATTTTAAAGGTGATAGATTAGGTGCAATCTTGATATACAAAATTGAAGACGAAGCTATTGCCTCTAACCCCCCTTTGCCGAAAAAACGGAGGTTGAAAATTTCTACTTTTAAAGTGACTTATACCGGCTACAAAATAGGCGAACTGTTTATAAAAATTTCTACAACGTTTGCTATCAGCAATAATATTGATGAATTATATCTCACACATTTTACAAAACCCGAGGATTCTCTCGTTGTATTAATTGAGAACT
>Ga0209986_10005750_pt1 | contig 10238 bp, 6 predicted proteins | sample BlataG_FD_183168 | JGI IMG/M metagenome (GOLD analysis project Ga0209986, IMG submission 183168) | Deep subsurface microbial communities from Black Sea to uncover new lineages of life (NeLLi) - Black_00105 metaG (SPAdes) (version 2) | ecosystem: Environmental > Aquatic > Marine > Oceanic >...
TATATATCATGACGCATGTAGATTAGGACGATTAAGTAATGTTTACGATGCACCCCGCGAAGTATTAAATAAGATTCCATTTATTGAATTAGTTGAGATGAAGAGTAATAAAAAAGATGCTTTATGTTGTGGAGTTTCCGCTTATATAAGTTGTAATGAGTACTCAAGAGAGATTCAAGCTAACCGTATTAAAGAAGCGATCGATACTGGTGCCGAGTATCTAATCGTTAGCTGCCCCAAGTGTTTAGCCCACTTTAATTGTTATTTGAACGAAGAAAAAGAATTAAAGAATAAAATTAAAGTCACGGATTTAACAAGTTTTATTGGCAAATTATTATTTCTCAACTAATTTAAATTTTTAATATAATTTAGGATAAATTCTCGCTTTTCTAGAATAGTTTTTTCCCAAAATTTTATCAATAAATCCTAAACGCATTTAAAAAAAGAAAAAAGTTAAAATTATAAACAAAAACACTTTTTAAACTAAGATATTTATTTCCTCGCCAAATACTATCTTATTAGCAATTTCAAAAGCAATATTGTAATCAAAAACTTTTTTACCTTTTGCCTTTAAAGCCTTCTTAAAGATTTCCCTCTCAATTTTGTATTTTAATCGTCCTATGTCAAGTGCACCTATCGCATAAATACCAGGATAGAACTCTGTATTATAAAAGTCTGGTTTCATTCCTTCTATTCCATAGGGAGGAACCAAATTAATATCTACGACAATTTTATTTTGAGGGAGTTGGCTCATTAATTTATTTGAGATTATTTGGACTCCTGCTTTACCAACAGCCCATATTATATCTGCGTCTCTCACTATATTCAGATATTGTTCATCTGAATTTGCACTCTCTCCTATAATCTTAGTAGCACCTCTACCTGCCTTCTTAGTCAAATTCTTTGCTAATTCTTTTACGAATTGTTCTCTTCTTGAAGTAATGACTACTTTTGCATTAAGTTTTGAAGCAATTAGAGCGGAGATTTGCCCTACAGGGCCAGTTCCTCCTAAACAAATTATCTTTTTACCTGATAAATCCGAAAATTCATGTTTTCTTGCAACTTCTAGTGTTTTTGCAACTACTGCTGAAGCTGTTGTATGAGAACCACGTGGATCTATAATTACAGGAGATTCAAATGGAGGAATAATTGTTTTTAAAACTTCCTCCGCAATTTTTTCACTTTCTATAACATCAGAACCACCAACAAAATAAACTGAAGAAGCTCCCGCTTTACGAGAGAACATAGCATCTTGAACTAGCCTTGAGACTCTGTCTGCTGTCATTTTAGAATATGGTATTACTGTATTAAATCCCGCATCATAGCCCATATTTGTATCAAAAGGAGAACAATACTCATCCGTATCAAAAAAGTATAAAATACTATCTTCTTTATCTTTTTTTATAACTTTTATAGGCATTATTTCAAGTATAGATCTATTCAATAAGTCATTAATCGATGTTTCTTCATCAGGATATTTTGCAATTTTCTTAAGATTAATTATTTCAATTCCTATATCCAATTCTTTAGCTAAAAATCTGATGCCATCAAAATGTCTCTTATCAGTAATAAAAAATGCTGTAATTTGGTTTTTTTCTTGTTTTTTCGCTAATTCTACGATATTCATCATCATCCAAGCTTCACGGATTTTATATCTTATTTCATCTTCTTGTGCATTGAAATCATCTTTTAATAATTGTCTCCATATAACTAACTGTTGAAAGTTAGGATCGTTATAATGTACACGACCCATTTTTTTATAACTTTCAATCTCTTCTGTGATTTTTTTTATAAAACCTTTCTTATCCATTAGTGGTGCTGAAATTACATTTAATGCATAATCCGGAATATCCACAAATTCATATGGGATATCAGCATTTAGAAAAATCGCTCCAAATTCATCATCAGTAGATGGTTCTTCAATTGAGCGCATTCCTTTATCTTCTACTACGAAATTAGGGTGGTATTTGTTCACTAAATCTTTAATAAATTCCATATACGCCCTAGAAACAAAAAATAAATTACCCAGTATTCCTTCTTCTTTTGGTAATTCTAAAGCCCAATCTATCGTAAATTCACTCTCAATTATTATTAATTTAAGTTTTTTGTCTTTTAATCGTTTTAATTCTAAAACTTGCATTATTTTCATTCCTCTTTTAACATTATGATTGATTTTAATTTTTCTTCTCGAATATCATATTTTATGACTTTGATATCATATTCTTCAAATAATTTTTTCAGTTCAGAAATTAAATCTTTATGAGCAAAATGGATAATAGATAAATTATCATTTTTGATGTTATTTACAACATCTAATATTTTTTTTACAATCCATTTTGGTTTTATGGTGTATTCTAATAAGTTTTTAGTATGTTCCACTTTATCTTTTAATATATATATCCAGGATTTTAAGCTCTGAGCTTTAAATGTATCTTTTTGATTATTCAAAAGAAGTTTTTCATATTCTTGCTCTAATTCTTCTATCTGTACTTCCAAGTCTAAAAGCTCAACATAAAAATAAGATTTAACACTTTCAGGGATTTCAACTTCGTAATAAGGCAAATGGAATTTCTCTATAAACTCTGATAAAGGAGTTTGATAACATTTTTTAACCTCGTGATCGTTAAAATCAACAATTGCAAACTTAAATTTTTCTGTTTCTATGATTTTTTCTAAATTACTATGATGTAAACTTAATAAATCTCTGTCTTCTCTTCTTATTAAATAGATATTAACCGTTTTATTTTTTATCGGATGAAATTCTAAAACTTCCATTGTATTAACGCATTTAAGTAATTAAGATTAATTTAATTTCTTTTACTATAGAACAATTTTAAACAGAAACATATAAGTATTCTGATAAATGCATTTTTATTTCATTTGACAAGAATAATTGTTATTATCAAAAACAAAATTGTTATAATTTTTCTTATCAAGCTTTTTTTAATTGTTAAATGATGAAATTTATTTATTAATTCTTTCTTTCTATGATCTTATTTAATTATAATTATCTAAATGTGTTGTAAAAGATTTAGGTTTTTCAAAATATTGAATAAATCACATATCGAAACGATAATATTAAGTTGGAAAACTTATTCAGAGTTTAATTGTACCATCATCTATAATTTAATATATTTTTTCTTTTTATTATCGATTCTGAATAATTAACTTCTTTTTTTTAATAATCATTAATTTAAAAATATCTAATTGATTTTAAATCCTATAAGAAGAGGTTAATAACTCTCAATATTAAAAAATTTAGTGATAATAAATTGACATTTGAAATTTTAGAAAAAAGAGAACTTGGGACTAGCGGATTAGTGTTTGAAATGATAATTTCTACTCCTTTAATCGCTAAAAAAGCATATGCGGGAAATTTTATATTACTAAGAATCAATGAAACTGGAGAACGATTTCCATTGACCATTGCAGATTACGATAGAGAGAAAGAAACGATAACCATTGTATTTCAAGTTGTTGGAAAAAGCACAAAATTACTCTCACATTTAGAAGTAGGCGATACGATACTAGATCTAGTGGGGCCTTTAGGAAATAAAATTCACATTAAAAAGTACGAATATCCCGTAGTGATAATTGGAGGTGGAATCGGAATTGCACCATGCTATCCTCAGGCAAAAGAATTAAAGGAAGCAGGAAATAAAATAATCTCGATATTAGGTGCTAGAAATACCGGATTATTGTTTTGGAAAGATAAAATGAGCTCAGTAAGCGATGAAGTAATTATTTGTACAGATGACGGAAGCGAGGGAATTAAAGGAGTTGTCACTGTACCACTTACAGAAATAATGAAAAGAGAAAAAATAAGCATTGTTATTGCAATTGGACCTTTAATAATGATGAAATTTATTGCTCTTACGACTAATGGGTCTGGCGATTTACCTGAAGTAAAAACAATTGTCTCTCTAAACACAATTATGATTGACGGAACTGGAATGTGTGGCGGTTGCCGCTTTTCAACGCTTGACGGAGGAGTTCAATTTGCGTGTGTTGACGGCCCCGATGTTGATGGTCATATCGTTGATTTTGATAATCTATTGAAACGCGCTAATAGATTTATTGATCAAGAGAAGGAATCCTTAGAATGTTATGACGAAGAATGTAGAGCTTTAAAAAAACATAGGAGTGAGGTATCTTAAAATGGAAAAGCAAAGATCTTTAATTAAAATATTACTTACAAATCAAGAAAAGATTCTGGAGTCAGGAAGATATAACAAGGCAGAATTTGGAGATTTAATTAGCAAATTAACCGATGTAGAGCGTTCCAGACAAGGAATTCTAGAAAAGATAGAAGAACATGGCTCTATTGATATTCCTAAATTGAAAATAGAACTACAATTATCAGAAAAAAATCTGTTATGCAATATTGAGTATCTAAAAGAGCTCGGCTTTTTAGGTTTTATTGGGGAGAAACCAAGGTTTTTTCAAGATGTAGTAGAAATTTCTAAACAAAAAGGTATATTTCCTAATGTAACAATAATTAAAGAAAAAAAACTGTGCAGTGGTTGCGGGTTATGTGCTTCCATTTGTCCAGTTGGAGCAATAATCTATTCTGAGGGGACATTTGATTTTGACGAAGAAAAATGCATTGATTGCGGGTTATGTTATATTTGCTGTCCACGAGCATTCTTTCCGAAGGTTTTAGAGACTCCTGAAGAAAACGATGAACCTGATATTAACTATTTAGAGCAATTCAATTATTATCAGGAAATTTGTACTGCTCAAACTACTGATGAAAGAATAACAACAGTTGCTCAAGATGGAGGTATTGTGACTACGCTGCTGAAAATGGCGTTTCAACAAAAATTAATCGACGGTGCTTTAGCTGTCACTGAAGGAGAAGAACATCTAAAACCGCTACCACATTTAATTGAAGATGAAGATGATCTCCTACATACAGCAGGGACAAAATATACAAATGCTCCTATTTTAAAAATATTTCAAGACTGTAGAGGTCACGATAAATTTGCAGTAGTGGGTACCCCTTGTATCATGAAAGCGCTTAAAAAAATTTCATTTTATCCGTTTAATAAACCGTTTTGTGATAAGATTGCTTTAAAGATCGGATTGCTCTGCATGGAATCGTTTGATTATGTAAAAATTGTTGAACTTTTAAAAAATGAGTTTAAATCTACTCCTGCTGATGTAAAAAAAATGGATATTAATAGAGGGCGTTTTTTAATCTACGATCATAACGGCTCTGCTTTTGATGTTCCAATAAAAAAAATTAAAAAGTATGGTCGGTTAGGTTGCTTTTTTTGCGACGATTTGACATCGATACACGCGGATATTTCCGTAGGATCTATTGGTTCTGATCCTGGCTGGTCAACGGTATTTATAAGGACTAAAAGGGGTGCTGAATTCTTTCAAAAAGCGTTGGATCTTCACATGATCGTTAAGAAAGAGATTAAAGAAGATAGTAAAAGTTTTGAATCTCTAAGTAGAATAGCAAAATCTAAATTAAAGAAGTTTGAAGAATATCATCGCCCAAAGATGATTGAGCAAGACCCCAATATTAGAAAAAATAACTTTGAAGAGGTTCCTAAGGGATTGACCATTGATATGGTCAAGTTAGAATCACAAAGATGCTTACAGTGTGGAAACCCCCTCTGTGTAACTGGATGCCCCGTTAACATAAGAATTCCTCAATTTATAAAATTATTGAAGCAAGAAAATTACATAGGGGCTCTATACGAAATAAAATCATATAATTTATTGCCAGCTATTTGTGGAAGAGTTTGTCCGCAAGAATCTCAATGTGAAAAATATTGTTTATTAAATGGTCTTGGAGAACCAATGGCAATAGGATATATGGAAAGATTCATCGCAGACTGGGAAAGAGAAAACAAACTTAAGGAGTGTCCCGAATGCGCAGCTCCTAAAGGTATTAAAGTAGCAATTATAGGGTCAGGTCCAGCGGGATTAACTTGTGCTGGAGAGCTTGCGATGAATGGCTACGATGTCACTATCTTTGAAGCGTTTCATGCTGGTGGAGGCGTATTAACTTACGGAATTCCAGAGTTTAGGTTGCCAAAAGAGATAGTCAAAAGCGAAATTGAGACGCTAAAAATGTTAAATGTTAAAGTTGAATATAACGTAATTATTGGTAAAACTTTAACGATCGAAGATTTAAAAGATATGGGATTTAAAGCGTTTTTTATTGGAGTTGGGGCTGGACTACCGATATTTATAAAAGTACCAGGATTAAACTTAAATGGCGTCTTAACTGCTAACGAATTCCTCACTCGATCGAATTTAATGAAGGCTTTTAAGTTTCCTGACTACGATACTCCCATCAAAATCGGTAAAAAAATAGTTGTTATAGGGGGGGGAAATGTCGCTTTAGATTCCGCTAGAACGGCCTTAAGATTAGGTGCTGAAAAAGTTACTATTGTTTATCGTAGATCTGAAGCAGAGATGCCTGCAAGAAAGGAGGAATATCATCACGCTTTAGAAGAAGGCGTCGTTTTTCAATTCTTAACAAACCCAGTAAGATTTTTTGGAGATGAAAACGACGATCTTACACAAATGGAAGTTATTAAAATGGAATTAGGGGAACCTGACGAATCTGGTCGTAGACGTCCCATTCCAATCGAAAATTCAGAATATCTAATCGATACAGATACGATCATTATAGGCATAGGAACAAGAGCAAATCCAATTATAACTAAATCAATACCGGAATTGGAAATATCCAAATGGGGTTATATCGAAGCGGATGAAGATTCTCAAACCAATATTGAAGAGATATTTGCTGGTGGAGATATTGTGACCGGAAGTGCTACAGTAATTTCAGCGATGGGTGCTGGAAAAAAAGCAGCTCATTCAATTGATAAATATTTACAAGAAAAATATATAAATAAGAAAGAATAGATGTTTTTTATTTCTTTAAAACTCTTAAATTTTTTTACTAGGAATCCCTGGAGGGCATATTTTCAAACAGTATGAACAGTAATTGGTTTTTAGTAGAGTATCTATACATTTAGTACGGTCGATATGAGTAAAAATTCCCGAATCTTTTTTAATAGGTTCTTTATAAATAGCACCTCCTTTACAGTTTTCTACACATGAACCACAATTCTTACAAAATTCTTCCAATTCATCAAAATTTTGTTTCGAACTCTCAGGAATATCCGCATCTGTAGTGATCATACCCCATCTTTGTCTTGGTCCAAATTCAGGCGTAATTATGAGTCCATTTCTTCCCAAAATCCCTAAACCCGCCGCAACTACATGAGGACCATATAATAACTTTCCCCCAAAAGGATGATGGGCTTCACTTTTATAACCTTGATCTTTTAACCATTCAGTTAATTCAATGGTTATATCTCCTAAAAATTTATATACTCTAAATACTTCTATTTGACAATTCGCACTCGGAGCAGTTTCAATGCCATCATCCCATTTCATTTCCATACCAAGTATAATCCCATTTTTTCCATACACTTTTAAACCTTTAAAAATGAAGTTTTCATTAATAGGTGTATAGCCTATAAAATCAACATTAAGATCTTTTGCTTTGTTTTCAAATTTTTCCCAGAAATCAGAAGATACTTCTGTTTCAGTATTATTTTCATTTCCATATTTAGTCTTCCTGCTATTTTGAAATCCTTTAAATGTGCCTCTCATATATTTACTGAAAATATTAGCTGTTTCGCGATCTATTACATCTGGAGGACCTGCACTCATTGAGAAAAGTTCTTTTGGAACAACAAAGACTAAATTTTTATTTTTTCCAATATACGTTGGTTCAATGCCTACATCAGACATGCAAATTCCACTTATTACTTTAAATGAAAAAATTTTTACTTTTATTCATATTAAATTGATTATAAATATAATGGTTTCTAAAATTAATCCTAAAAAATACAATTGCCCTTTCTGCGGCAATGAATTATCTTCAGTATTTTCTAAATGTTATAATACTTATTGTCAAGGACAGAAGTTTAATTTAAGTAATTTAGTTATTTTTCGGTTAAATCCTGAATTGGGATTAGGAAGAATTATAAAAAAATTAGAAATTCCTGCTTCAAAGTCTTTGGATGAGCAAGATACATTTTTTATTATAAAATACAAGGTTTTATTTGAAAATAATATCGTTAAGATTATTCATCCAATTGATCTCATTCACAACGTATTTCAATTAAATGAACAAATCGTAACTAAAGAAGAAATAGGGGTCATTAACTCAAAAGATTTTTTAATTAAAGATGGTAAAATTTCTTACGAAATCTTATTTCCTAATGGAAATGCTTATCAGATTGAAGAATCTGAAATAATTTCAAAGTATGAAACTCCCATAAAAAGAATAATTTCAAAGCAAAGAATTGATCCTCCAGAGAACTTCTTACTAAAATACTGGGCTAATCTTTTTTATTCTTATTACACATCTTACCAAATAAAATGTATAACCAATTCTAGACTTTCACTTATGCCACACCAAATAAATGTGGCGCATCGTTTGTCAGAAGAATACTTTCCAAGAATTATATTAGCAGACGAAGTTGGACTCGGAAAAACAATTGAAGCCGGTATTTATATTAAAGAAATGATGGCGAGAAATCTTGCCGAGAGAATTTTAATTGTTGTTGTTCTTAAACTTATTCTGATTTAATTAGAGAAAGAATTAATAAATTTTATTATTCTTTATATAATTAATTTATAATATTTTATACTACTATTAACAAAAAACATTAAAATAAACTCAGAAAATAAAATAAGTCAATTTATTAATTTAAAAAGTTATTAATTAAGAAAAAGTTCATCAAAAGCTTTATAAAAAGAAATACTAGTAAGTCTTCCTTTAATATTTGAATTGGCTTTAATAAAATCTAAAATAGAATTCTTTAATGAAGAACTTTGAATCTCAAAAACTTCTGAAGGAGTCAAACCAACACATCTGATTTCGTAATTAAGGTTTGGGTTAATAATTTTGAGATTATGGTTTAATAAAAAATAATAAAAGAAAAATTGTGGAAGCGCTTTTAAAACTTGTGAAAAATCACGTTTCAAATCATAAATCGTTATTATATGATTGTTAATTCCCAATAAATCTATATGTCCTGTATAAAATTTATTAATTTTTGAAACATATTTAAAAGTTGGTGTTTCTAGTGCAACTATAAAATCAAATCTCTCGAAAATATCAGGTAATATATCATTGTGCGTCGGAAGTCGATTATTATCATTTTCAAAAAATTTAAAATATTGATTAGTATAATTTCTAAGTTGAATATCATATTGATTATTAGAAATTGAAATATAATTTTTAAAATATTTTAAAATATCTTTATAATTTACCCAATTATCATTATCTCCTTGTAATTGAAAATTTGATGCTCTTAGCTCAGATTTATTAAAAATATTAAAGGGAAAATTAATCTCCTTAAAACTTTTAAAATATCTAATAATCTCCTTACCTATAAATTTATTATTAATTAAACGATTTTCTTTGAAAAGAAATGATAATTCACCCCATTTATATGGAGTTTCAGTTATATGAGTATGTCGTAAATTAAGATGGGAAACAATATCAGAATATTTGAAACCTCTATTAGTAATAGCACTATAAAAATCATTACTATAATATTCCTTAATCATAGAAAGAGATGGTGCGAAGCCCTTCTTAATATTATAATTAATTCTAAATTTCTCCGTATTAATATTCTCACGATAATAAGAAACAATATTATCAAATGCTTCTTCTTTAGTATTAGAACTGTTTTCCCAATTAAACGAACTCCATAATGATGGGCGAAATTTGAGATCAGACTTTTCTACTATTTGACTATATTTGATATTTCTATCATAAATAGCATCAACAAAACTTTCATATCCATTATCTCTCAATTCATTTAATGATGGAGCTATATTAGATTCTAAGCATAAAAGATTTTTAATATCTGAATATATGGAATTTTTGAAAAATATAGTAGCATTAGAGACTGCATCTGAATAACTTCGAGGGAAACCATCTTGAGACCAAGAAAAGAGATTCCATTTAGATTTTTGAATAAATTTAAAACCTAAATATTCAATAATATCAGAATACAAAACATTATGATGGATTAACCCATCGACAAAAGAAGAAAAACCATAAGATCTAATATTCTCAAGTTTAGGAGCAACATTATATGATATTTTAAAAAAATTTAAAAAATCTTGAGTATAAATATTCTCTAAAAAAAAAGTAGCTCCATTCCTAACGGCTTCAGAATAAG
>Ga0209986_10005752_pt1 | contig 10236 bp, 9 predicted proteins | sample BlataG_FD_183168 | JGI IMG/M metagenome (GOLD analysis project Ga0209986, IMG submission 183168) | Deep subsurface microbial communities from Black Sea to uncover new lineages of life (NeLLi) - Black_00105 metaG (SPAdes) (version 2) | ecosystem: Environmental > Aquatic > Marine > Oceanic >...
GTGGAATCAGAGCCCCACGAGCTTCGTTCTTTATTCTGATTCAGAGACGTATAAAGGGAGAACTACATATGCGAAGATAGGAGGATGCTATTACTCGGCGAGATTAGCTGTTTTAGAATTATTGGAAAAAGAGAAAAGGCAGGCTACAGTTATAGTATTGAGAGAAGCACATCCGGGATACATAATGCCCGTTGGCGTGTGGCACGTTCGAGAGAATGTTAGAAACGCTATGAAGAGTAAATCTCTAAAGTTCGATACCCTCGAAGAAGCTCTTTTAAGAGTTGCAGAAAGACTTGAGATACCTATAAACTTCTGGGTAGAAAATTCAGATCTTCTCAGGGAAAATTTTACCCAGAAAAAACTCACTCACTGGATTTAATAATTCTGACCTTTGAGATCTTTTTTTCATCCATTTTTTCTATAATGAATTTATTGCCCTCATACTCGACCTCTTCTCCCTCTTCAGGCACTTTATCAAGATACTCCATCATGAAACCTGCCAGTGTGTCAAACGGATCACTTGGAAGCTGCAAACTCATTTTTTCGTTAAGTTCGTCTATGGGAAGTCTTGCATCAACTATGGCTGTATTCTTATCCAGATATGTTATCTCATCCTTTGCCACATCATACTCATCAAATATCTCTCCAACTATCTCCTCTATAAGATCCTCCAGTGTTGCCAAACCTATAACGGCTCCATACTCGCCTACTACTATAGCCATGTGCACCCTTTTTTTCTGCATTTCCCTGAGAAGATCATCAGCTCTCTTTGTCTCAGGTATAAAATAAGCTTCTCTTTTAATTTTATCAGCGGAAACATTGAAATTTCCATCTTTAAGATATTTCAAAAGGTCTTTTATATACAATATCCCCACAATATTATCTATTTCATCTTTATATACAGGGAACCTGGAATATCCTCCTTTTATTGCTTTTGCCAGAGCTTCTTTCATGCCCTCTTCGGCTTCCACACAGACCATATCAACTCGTGGGATCATTATCTCTTTAACCCTCGTATCCCCAAACTCAAATATACTTGTTATCATCTCTTTTTCGTCTTCTTCAATCGTTCCTTCCTCCCCGCTCACATCTATTAGTGTTTTGATCTCATCTTCTGTAAACATGGGAGTATTTTTAACATTTTTTCCTAAAAAAAGATTTGAAATTCCAGTAAAAGCTAAACTTAAAGGATAAAATATCTTTGATAGAAGATCAAACAAAGGAGCTACAAAAAGAGCTAAAGACTCAGCTTTTCTTATTGCATAATTCTTTGGTGTTATCTCGCCGAAGACTAAAATCAAAAATGTCATTACGCCTACAGCAACTCCAATTCCCTTGCTTCCAAAAAAATCTATTGCCAATGACGTGGCTATCGAAGATGCAGAGATATTAACCAAATTATTGCCGATCAAAATGGTTGTTAGAGTTTTTTCGGAATTGTTTTTAAGTTTTTCAAGAGTTTTGGCTTTTTTATTTCCACTACTAACTAAATACTTGACTTTCAATAAGTCTATATGAGTAAATGCAGTTTCGGCACTGGAAAATAAAGCTGACAAAAATAGCAGTGCTATCAGCAATATAATTTCCAGTAGAATCTTTTCACTGATCAATTGAGATCAAACTCCGATCTATTTCCATTACCCCTTTTTTTCTTTTTCCTCTTTAAAAATCTTTTGGTTTTATGCATGACAATAGAATCGACACATGAAAAATATAGTTATAATGTAGTTAGTATGAAAATACGTCCCTGAGTTCAATAATTAAAAAAATAAACAATTAGCGAGAAATAAATGCAATAATAGCAATATTATATCTTTTACTTAATATTATAAAGACATCTGTTTAATATTTTTAGTTTTTGACTTACAATTAGTTAAAAAGAAACATTTTTAAAGTTATTCCTATTTTATTAAAATATGATTGAAGATATAATTAAAGCTGTTAAAAATGAGAATGTGAAGATAATGCGATTTAAATTTGTGGATACCTCTGGAAAGATATATGCCATGTCGACCACTCAAAAAAATTTAAGAAATGTCTTAGAGAACGGAATAAGCTTTGACAGTTCATCCATTCCTAATTTCTCACAGATTTTCGAGAGCGATATGAAAATATTTCCAGATCTTGAGACCTTCAGAGTTTTACCTTATGAAAGAAAAGAAGCTTCATTTATATGCGACATAAAGTATCCCAACAAAAAGTCCTATGAAAAATGTACTAGGACATTACTGAAAGATAAAATTAAAGCCATCGAGTATGACTATATCATTAAACCAGAGTTGGAGTACTTTCTCATCAAGGACGATAAGCCTCTGGACAAAAACTACTATCTGGACACATCCTTTGAAGAGTTAGGATACAAAATAACAGAGGAAATTGTTTTATTTATGGAGTCCATAGGGATAGAGATAGAGAAATTCCACCATGAAAATGGGAAGGGACAGTATGAAATAGAATTTTCACCTGGAAGTGCTGTTTTGATGGCTGATGCGATAATATTATTCAAGGATATATCAAAGAGGATTGCAAATAAATACGATATCCAGATCAGCTTCCTTCCAAAACCGTTCCCAAACGAGCCCGGCACAGGTATGCACTTTCATCAAGCTCTGATCAAGAATGGAAAGAGTGTATTTTATGATAAAGATCTGACTGAATTTGGAAAAAAATTTATTTCTGGACAATTAAAGCACGCTCCTGCCCTCACAAGAATCCTCAATCCGACAGAAAACTCATACGAAAGAATCTTGGGAGGTAAAGAAGCTCCAAGATATATCTGCTGGGGATACTCAAACAGGTCTACCCTGATAAGAGTTCCTTCTTCCGGAAAAATAGAAATAAGATCTCCAGATCCTTCATGCAATCCTTATTTAGCTTTTTCTACCCTTTTAGAAGCTGGATTTTCGGGGAAAGAAGAGATACCGCCAGTACAAGAGAATGTTTATAAGTTCCCTGAAGAAAAATTGAGAAGATATAAGATAAAAGAGCTGCCAGGAAGTTTGAAAGAGAGTGAAGAAGAACTTAAAAAAGACACTTTATTTAAAAATTTTCTAAAATATTTTTAAAGTTATGAAAAAATTTATATTATCTAGAAACTAAAATTTTTCTATGTTGTTAAAAAACATTACATGGGAAGAAGCTGAAAAAGTTTTAAAAACTAATGTAGTTGTAGTACCAGTGGGATCGACAGAGCAACATGGCCCGCAAAATCCGCTGGGAACGGATCATTTAATAGCGGAAAAATTTGCGCAGAAATTAGATGCAGTAGTACTTCCTACAATACCAATCGGCATCTCTAAACATCACAGATTTTTTTCCGGGACGCTCTGGGTTTCTTATGAAAGTTTCAAAAATTATCTATTGGACATATGTATGGCGCTTAAATATCACGGTGCCACAAAGATACTCTTTGTCAATGGACACGGTGGAAATACGTCCTGTCTGAGTGATATAGCACTTCAGATGAGAGATGAAAATGTTTTTGTTGGGATCTATGAATGGTGGAGATCTATTCCTGAAGAAATAACAAAAAAGCTCTATCCTGAGAGCGCTACAAAGTATATGGGTCACGCTGCTTCTGCAGAAACATCTTTAAATCTTTTTTTATACCCGGAACTTGTAAAGATGGAGAGGGCCAGGGATGTTGATACTCTCTGGGCACCAAAAAAATTTGGGGGCATTGTAACTCACGAAACAAAGGATTTTACTGACTGCGGTGTTGTAGGATTTTCAAAAGATGCTTCTCCCGAAAAGGGAAAAATAATATTTGAAGCCTGTCTTGAAGAGCTTAAAAAACTCGTTGAATACATAAAGGAAGTGAAAATATGAGCGAGGCCCTTGTTAAAGTCTACAGAAATGAGTTAGTAGAAAGTATTCACAGAGGCTCTGTTGCTGTAGTAAATAAGAATGGAGACCTTCTTTACTACGTGGGAGATCCATACTATGTTACATACATGAGATCGTCTGCAAAGCCCCTTCAGGCTATTCCTGCTGTGGAAAGCGGTGCGTTAGAAAAATATGGGATAAATGAAAGAGAGCTCGCTACGATAGTAGCCTCACATAGTGGAGAAGATATTCACATAGAGACAGTAAGCTCTATTCTAAATAAAATAGGCCTGGATGAAACTTATCTAAAATGTGGTATTCACATGCCCTACTCAAAGGAAGCAATGAAAAAACTAATACTAAAAAGAGAAGAGCCCACACCCATATACAACAACTGCTCAGGAAAGCATTCGGGGATGCTTCTTCTTGCAAAGATGAAAAGCTATCCTTTAGAAAAATATTACGAACGTGAACATCCTGTGCAAAAAGAGATTTTGAAAACTATGAAATATATAACAAAGTGTGAAAAGATAAAAATAGGAATTGACGGTTGCGGTGTTCCCGTTTTCGGGATGCCGTTATACAATATGGCTCTAGGATTTGCAAGGCTTACCAATCCAGAAGATTTGGAAAGAACAAAAAAGGAAGCAGCTGAGAAAATAGTGCATGCAATGCAGAGTTACCCTGAAAACGTGGCTGGAACAAAAAGATTTGACACAGATCTTATGAAAACAACGAAAAAAGTAATAGGGAAGAATGGGGCTGAAGGTGTATACTGTCTTGGAGTTCTAAATAAAGGGATCGGGATAGCTTTAAAAATAGATGACGGAGCAAAGAGGGCTAAAACTCCTGTAATAATAGAAATTTTGAAAAAGTTAAATATTTTGAACAGAAAAGAATTAGAAACGCTTAAAAATTACCATATTCCTCTGAGTAAAAATCATCAGGGAAAAATAGTAGGTAAAATTGTTCCTGAGTTTGATCTTCACTCTTTTTCAGAGCGAGAAACTATATAATACAACAAAATAATCAGTATCCCCACGAGAATTAAAATTTGCCCCAACATTAATTTTTGTACGGAGTTTAAAGTGGCCAGGTATGTCTTTATCTTCCCCTGGAACGCAACTATTATTAAGAAAATTACTATCAATGCTATAAACTTTTTATCCATACTTACTATATATACCAGAACTTTATAAATCTAACTTAGTTAATACTTCATAGCTTTATCTACAAGTTCCTTTGGCAACGGCTTAGTTACAAGCGATACTACTATAAATGTTACCCAGCCAACTATCTGTCCAGGAATAATAGCCTGGATTCCGTGAAAGTTCTGTCCTTTGAGCCCAAAAACTAATGTCCAGAGTAATACTGTCAGAAATCCTAAGATTGTACTGGAAAGGATACCTTTGTCAGTCCCTCTCTTCCAGAATAATCCGCACACCAAAGGTGGTACAAAAGCAGCACATGAAGCTGCTGCCCCGAAGTTGAAAATATCAGCTATTGTTCCGAGCTTTAGATATGAGAGTCCAAAGGCTATTGCTATCATCAATACAGTTGAAACTTTGGATGCTTTCAATATGTTTTTATCTGAGATTTTAGCTGGAAATAAAGGCTGGAGTAAATCCCTGACAAATGCAAATGAAGCTTGTAATGTTGTAGCTGCTGCAGTTGACATCGATGCAGCCACCACCGCTGAAAGCGCTACACCTATCCCTACAGCAGGTAAGACTGCCCTAAATAACATTGGCATGACATGATCCACCTCAACGCCACTTCCCAAAATAACACGACCCATTGGGCCAACAAAGTATACTGTGAAGAGTACCACAAATGACCATACTGTAACGATTGGTATCGCAAGTGTAATTGATCTTGTATTTTTAGCTGAGTAAAGCATCGAGATTACCTGAGGCATGCCCCATGGCATAAGACTTGTCACGAGACATAAAGAGATCAAGAACCACCAGCCCCCTGTTCCCGGCATAGTGACAAACTCTTTCCCAAACTCACTCCCCAATGTCTCAAAACCGGAAGTAAAACCAACTTTATAAATGACGCCAGATAGCAGAACGATCATCCCAACGATCATTACCGCACCCTGGAGGAAATTAGCATAGATCGTGGAAAGGATGCCCCCCATTGTGATATAGAATCCGATGACAGCAACTATAATAATTAACGCATAAAGAAACTGGATCTCAAAGATCACCTGAAAAAGACGCGCAGTTCCTGTGAGTACAGCCACAGAATAAGCCATCATAGAAAACATGACGATAAGACCAAGAACAGGTCTTACCTGAGGACTTTTGTATCTCTGTGACAAAAGCTCCATGACCGTGTAAGAGCCAAGATTCTCCTGCATTTTTCTAACTCTCTTTCCCATAACTACCCAGGCTAAATAAGTCATGATAAGAATATTGGTAGCTGCTATCCAGAGCATAGATGCTCCAATCTTGTAAGAGAGACCCCCATATCCTATAATAAGGGTAGCGCTGTAACAGGTAGCACCATAAGCCAGTGCGATGGCCCAGGGACCTACCGAATGAGAGGCAAAATAGTAATCTTTTGCCGTCTTTGTTTTTCTACTTCCATAAATACCGATGATAATATTGGCAATAACATACAAAACAAATATACCGATAGCGATCTTTAGATATTCCTCTACTGGAACAAGTTCAGCTTCCATTAATCTTCCTCCTCAGATTTTGTTAAAAATGGATACACTAGTGCGAGGATAATCGTTATAATTCCAACGATCCAGGCTCCAAAAATACCCGGACTCATACCAAAAATATAACTCGCCATAGTGCATTATAGAAAATACGATTTATAAGTCTTTTGGTTTGAATTCTCAAAACCTGATCTACATAGTGACGATCATTTTCACGTATTTTAGATTTTTATTTTCACGAAAAGTTTATAAAGTATTACTTAGTAAGTATTATTGTGATCTTATGACAGTGAGCACCTTGACTAAGAAAGGACAGATAACTCTCCACAAAAACATAAGGGAGAAGCTGGGATTGAAGGAAGGAGATAGAGTGAATGTTGTTTGTGAAGGAGATGAGATTATCATGAAAAAAGTGAAAGAAAAAAGCATAGTGGACTCAGTAGCAGGAACGATAGATATCGATCCAAACATACTCAGAGAAAGAAAAACTCTTAGCAGATTTGGCGAATGGAATGAAGAAGATCACAGTTGATTCTGATGTTCTTATAGATATTCTCACTTCAAAAAAGATACCGGAGGAGAAAAGAAAGTTTTCTTCAGAGTTTGTAAAGCAAAAGATCGAGTTTGGAGATTACATAGGGTATATCTCAGCATTCACCTGTTTTGAAATTTATAAGGGAGCAAAATCGGGGCATGCTAATGCAAAAAAATTGGTCTCTTTGTTTAATGAAGTAGGTATAGATTGCAAAGTAGCTGAAAAAGCAGGAAATATAAGAACAGGGTCTTCTCATCTAATAACATGGAACAAGAAAGATTATGTGAATATAAAAAAACTGAGAGTTCTAACACCTGAGGAAGGATTGGAGAGGTTGTGATCGATAAATTTATATGAAACTCAGACCAATCTCTAACAATGGGTTTAAAGTTTGATATAATTCCTGAGGAGGATTTCTCTTACCGGGAGAAAGAGAAAGGAAAAACACCAGAGGTTTAAGCAGAACTAAATAGTATGGAAACTTTACTTTAAGCTCGCGAATTAAGAAACCAAAACCTCCCTTCTCAAAACCTATTTATAAATTTCTTTAGAACATAGATCATGATAATCAAAAATGGGTTGGTTTACTACAAAGGGGAGATCGTTAAAAAAGATATTGAGATAGAGGATAATAAAATTGTTAGAATAGGAAAAAACCTGGAAGGAGAAAGTTATGATGCAGGAAAAAAATTAATTCTTCCCGGTCTCGTGAATACGCATACGCATTTAGCAATGACATTATTAAGGGGCTACGCAGATGACTTACCTTTAAATGAATGGCTTGAAAAATATATCTGGCCTGTAGAATCTAAATTAAAAGGTGAGGATGTCTATTATGGAAGTTTATTGGGAATTATCGAGATGATAAAGAGCGGAACCACAAGTTTTAACGACATGTACTTTTTTATGGACAGAGTAGCTGATGCAGTCATAGAATCTGGAATCAGAGGAGTTTTAAGTCACGGATGCATAGAACTTTTTGACTCAAAAAGAGGGGAGAAGGAAATAAAAGAATCTCTGAAAATAATGAAGATATGCGAGAAAAATGATAGAACTGAGTTCATGTTTGGTCCCCATTCTCCGTATACATGCTCAAAAGAATTTTTAATGAAAATAAAAGATCTTGCCAATAAATATCAAAAATATGTACACATACATGTCTCGGAAACGGAAAACGAAGTAGAAAATATAGAGAAAGAACACAAGATGAAGCCTATGGAATATCTAAAAGATTTCCTGGATGAGAATGTATTGATAGCTCATGCTGTTCATTTAACGGAAAATGAAATTAAAATTCTCAAAGAAAAAAATGTAAAGATCTCGCACAATCCTGTATCGAACTTAAAACTCTCCTCTGGAATTGCTCCCATTCCCGAGTTATTGAGAAATGATATCTTGGTTTCCTTGGGAACTGACGGAACTGCATCCAATAACTCTCTCAATATTTTTGAGGATTTAAAGATAATGGCGTTGATACATAAACTGAAAGATCCCAAAAATTTAAATGTCGATGAATGTTTGAAAATAGCTACGGAAAATGGAGGAAAAGCTCTGAATTTGAAAATAGGAAAGATAGAAGAGGGATACTTAGCCGATCTTATCTTTATAGACTTAAAATCTGCAAGTTTAAACCCTGAACACAATCTTATATCGAATGTAGTTTATTCCATGGATATTGCGAGTATAAAAGACGTCATGATCGACGGCAGATTTGTGATGCAAAATAGAAAGATACTCACATTGGATGAAGAAAAAATAATAGAAAAAACTGATAAGATAGCGAAAGACTTGGTAAATAGATAATCATTTCATATATTCTGAAAACTTATTCAGATCAAAAGATTCTCTACTTCTCATCCATATTTCTTCTAAAAAAAATCTCAGGGCTAAATTTAAAGCCTTTTTATCTATTTCTACGAAAGAATCATATTTTAGATAATTTAATAAAGAGATAGAACATGCCAACTGTATTGACCTGCTTTCAAGTCTCGGCGAGAACCTTATATCATCAACTTCATCGAGAATCTTATCCCTCAAATCCTCCATAGTTTCATAAACTCTCTCTTCAAGAAGTACAGGTTTGTAAAAACCTCCGTACCCCTGTCCACACGCGTAAACGTATGTTAAATGATCCCTGATCTCTCTACTTTTTCCAAGATCTATTTTTCCCAGCGCCACGTTTTTCTGGCTCTCTGCGATAGCTTTATACCTATCCTGTGTGAGCCTGTGAAGTCTGCAGAGCATTCTATCTTCTATTGCATTGAAATTCGGGTCCTGAATTGTAATTTTATATCCTTTATCATAGATCTTTGTGTTGTAATTGACTGTAAAGAAAGATTCGAACTTATAGGGGCCCACAACTTCATCTTTTATCTCATACTTTATCTCTCTCTGCTCCATTGCTAACTTCATGGGTTCTACCATTCCTCTGTATTTAAACCAGTCATTGAACTCCGGGATAATAAAATTGAATTTTCTGTTTTGGTACGCCTCTCCGATTCTTATGAAACGTGCAGCCGTCATACCTCCACAGTATCTATTTCTTCCAGAAAGCCCGTGAGGAGGGATATTCTTGGTCTCATCTCCTCTAATTATAGTATCTATGGCAAATGTCTTTCCTGTCCCCGGATCCCCAAAAAAAGCCAGATTGAATCCTGTTTTCATAACAGTTTCGTTGGATGAATTAATTATATTCACATCAGATAAAGAATACTGCTGTATAATACTCAAAAAGATATCAAAATACAACTCTCCAAAGCTTTTTTTGAGATAATCTAGAAGAAAATCGAGATCAACTCTTTCATAGTCCGATATCTCTGATAGATAGTTTTCAAACTCCATATCCATCCTTCTCATTTCCATTAACTCTTCTTTTGCCAGTTTAGACTTTATTTTTGTCTCTTCTGTTAAATTTACTCTGTACAAAATATTCTTTACCAAGAATTTAACCTCGTCGCGCAAATAGTAAATTGTCCTTCCTTGCGAAAACTCTTTCTTTATTATATCTCTTCCCAGTAACATATCCAACGCTTTTCTGCAGTTGAAAACTTTAGTTTTTATGAGTGCATAATCTGTCTTCCTCTCTAAAAGTCTTAAAATCCTGTAAACTTTCTCCCCTTCTCCACTGTAAACGCATTCCAGAATCCTCTCTTTCATTTCATCCCAAGAAGGCCTTAAACTGAAATTGCCATCTGTAACTGTA
>Ga0209986_10005753_pt1 | contig 10235 bp, 9 predicted proteins | sample BlataG_FD_183168 | JGI IMG/M metagenome (GOLD analysis project Ga0209986, IMG submission 183168) | Deep subsurface microbial communities from Black Sea to uncover new lineages of life (NeLLi) - Black_00105 metaG (SPAdes) (version 2) | ecosystem: Environmental > Aquatic > Marine > Oceanic >...
CTTCAACACCGTCCATCACCGGCATTCTGAGGTCCATCAACACGAGGTCCGGTTTCTGCCCGTCATTTACCAGTTTGCTGTATATCTCAATCCCTTCTTTGCCATTCAGGGCAGAGTACACGGTGAACTTGTGCTCTTCAGACAGCGCTAAAAAAGCAGGTATTAATTTGTGAAAAGTTTCTTCATCATCAACAAGCAAGACATTATATTCCATTTTTATATTGAAAAAACATATGGAATAAACATATTAAGAGTTTTTGTTTATAGCGGGATTTGATATAAAAACACTTTTTCTTTTTTATTTTGTGGTATATAAAGTATAACTTCTACCTATTTAGGACGCAGATTTACATGGATTTACGCAGATTTATCTTAGTTTAACCGTGTTGATTCTTATCATCTGCGTTAATCTGCGTCTATAATTTATTTTCTGTTTTCTTGTTACTTTTGCTTTTTTGGCAGTGTGAAGCCGAACTTCGACCCTTTTCCGAGTTCGCTTGTCGCCCACACCTTTCCTCCATGCAGTTTTACGTATTCCTGAACTATGGATAAGCCCAATCCAAGACCTCCCTTTCTGCTCAATGACGTGTCAGCCATAAAAAAGCGCTCAAAAACCCGGGATAGCTGTTCCTCTGAAATGCCAATACCCGTATCTGCGATTGAAACAACTATGTCCTCGCCTCCTCTATCCGCAGCCTTGATGTCTATCTTGCCATTCTTTTCCGTATATTTGATTGCATTCGATACCAGATTATCGAAAATTGCGGTTATCTTCTGCTCATCGCCTTCGATTTCTATCCTCTCTGGAACGTCTATGGTAATGGTCTGTTTTTTAGCATCCGCCAGTGGTTTAAGGTACGCGAGCACGTTTTTTACAATTCCTGGTATCGAGACCACTTTCAATCTCAGTTTTACCTTTCCCGCATCAACGCGTGTGAGTTCTAACAAGCGATTAATTAACTTCTCAAGTTGCTTGACACTCTGCTCAATAATAAAAACAAGCCTTTTCTGTTTTGCGGTGAGGTACCCCTGCTCTAACAAACTTGCACTCGCTACAATAGGAGCCAGAGGAGACCGCATCTCATGGTAAGCCACGTTAAGGAAGTTTGTCTTCAATTTGTCCAGTTCCTTAAGTTCTTTGAGCACGCGTTCACGTTCATCATCGAGCCGCTTATGTTCGGTAATGTCGCGACTTATTGTCAGAACATGAGCTACTTTTCCCGATTCATCTGTTAATGGGGCTTTTTTAACAGATACATAATGGCGCTTACCTTCAAGGTCAATAAAGGACCGTTCTGGGATGTCCAACTCTTTTCCTGTTTGAAATACCTCCTTACCTTTTTCCCAATATGTCTTTTTCCCGATTACTTCATCCTTAGTATGCCCGGTTATGTCATAATATGCCTGATTGACCAATACGAAGCGGTGCTGTGGGTCCTTGATGGTGACTGTATCAGGAATGTTATCAATGATGGATGCTAAGAAATTATGGGATTTCTTCACTTCCTCCTCTGCACGTTTTCGCTCCAGAGCCCTGCGGATGTCCAGAAGCAGACGTTCCACATCATAGGGCTTCTCCAGATAACTAAAAGCTCCCATGTTCACCGCCTCCATGGCTGTGTCGAGCGAAGCAAAAGCAGTCAGGATAATAGCCTCTGTGCGTGGTGAATTTTTCTTGATTTCTTTCAACACTTCAATGCCTGATATATCAGGCAGTTTGAGGTCTATCAGTGCGAGAGAAATATCTTCTTCCTTTGCGGCTGCTGCGCCTTCTTTACCCGTAAGAACAACTAAAGGGCTATAACCTTTGGCTTTTAATACACCGGAAAGGGTTTTTCCCATTTCGAGGTCATCCTCAACAATTAATATCTTTGGCTTCTCTTTATCTTCTTCCATCTCAGATATGTTGATTTAATAATTAATTTTTCAATCTGTGTTAATCTGCGTTAATCCGCGTCTGAATTTAATTTTTTTACCCCCGGTAAACTCACCCTCACTGTCGTTCCTTTGCCCACCTCACTTTGCACTTCGATCTTCCCCTCATTTGCTTCAACGAGATTCTTACAAATCGAAAGCCCAAGTCCGATACCCCTCGCTTTTGTCGTGAACAGCGGCTCAAAAAGCTTTTTCATGTTCTCCCTCGAGATTCCCACGCCGGTATCACTAAAAAAAACCTCTACCATCGCTTTTCCTTTTTTCTTCCTTGACTTTACATTTATTTTTATACCCAGTTCCCCTCCTTTACCTTTACCCCTCCTCTCACTTTCAGGCATGGACATTGCCTGTATCGCATTATTGATGAGGTTGTAGAAAACCTGCTCTATCTGCACCGGGTCAGCAAATATCGGAGGAATATCATCCTGAATATCTTTCTTCAGCTCGATATTCTCTGCGAGGTCGAATTTTTCGAGCGCTTTATCTATCAGTGAAGAAGCCTCAACTTCCTGCTGGTCTGCCAGTCTGGAGCGCGTAAGCTCCAACAAACTTGATATAATATCTCCTGCTCTCTTTACTTCATTATTAATTATATCCAGATATTCCCGTGTGGTCTCATCAGCCTCGGTCAGGGTCATTTTAAGGTAATAGGATGCATTGTTTACCACGCCCAGAGGATTTCTGATTTCATGAGCAACGCTGGCTGATAGTTTGCCTATTGCAGCAAGTCGTTCTGAACGCAGGAGTTTCTCTTCCATCTGCTTTAGCTCGGTGATGTCTGTAACTAAAACTCCTATGCCGTTACCTACCTTGAAAGCCCTTATAGATAGGTGCAGATCTCCAAATCCGGGATGAGGAACAAAGTCATCTACAAATAAAGGTTCTCCTGTATTTATAACTTCCATATACCGGTCATATAGACCTCTTTCCTTAGCATCAGGCACAATGTCTAAAGTATTCTTCCCTATCACATCCCCTTTGTTTAGACCAAAAAACTCCAATGCCGCTTTGTTAATTTCAACATAATTCAATTCTGAATCGAGAAGGGCGAATTGGGCGGTTGCTGAGTCTATGAATCTACTTAATCTTTCTTGGCTCTCCCGCAGTGCTTCCTCCGCCCTCTTTCGCTCGGTGATGTCATCCAGTACCACGAGTTCTTCTTCTTCTTCTTCTTCTTCTGCAACCAACATTCCCCTCGCAGTGATATTGAATATCCGTTCACCCTGCTTCTCCGACTGATAGTGCAGCTCAAAGTTCTCCAGCATATCTCCAGTCCCAAATAAGTTGGTTAGTTCAGTGCTGAGTTTTCCCCCATCCCCTCTAAATATATCGGTGATGCGAGTGCCCATTACCTTTTCGGGTTCTGTTTGAAAAACGTTGTAGAAGGATAGATTTGCATTTTTTATCCTCAAATCGCGATCGAGAACGAGCAAAGAATCAGGGACGGTAGCAATGATATTTGCGGAGAAATTCTTCTCTCGTTCAATCTTTTTTGCATACTGCTCTTTTACTGCTCCTTCTATCTCTAATTCACGCTTGCGAGCTGCGAGCCCGCGACGAAGTTCAAGTACTTCAATACCTTTACTTACTGAGGTGATAAGTTCATCTAATGAAACAGGTTTTTTCAGGTAGTCGAAAGCGCCCAACTTCAACGCCTCTATCGCGGTCTCGTGGTCGCCGAAGCCGGTGATGACAATGGAAACAAAATCATCGGTAATCTCGCGGCATTTGTCCAGCATCTCTAAACCATCCATCCGCGGCATTTTGATGTCTGCAATCACTGCATCTACACGGTTGGTCGTGAAGTATTCCAAGCCTTCAACGCCGTCATGAGCCACTGCTACCTCATAACAACCTTCCTTTTCTAACTCTCGCTTGATTCGCTCGCATAAATCGGGCTCGTCATCCACCACCAGCACGCAGTGCTTCAACGCCTTTTTTTGTTCCGCTGCTCGCTTCTGTCGAACACGGAATACCGCAGTTCGGAGTTCTTCTAAGGAAATCGGCTTACGCAAATAATCAAATGCACCAAGGCGAATTGCCTCTGTCGCTTTATCCTCATCTCCATACCCGGTGATAATAACGACATCTAAACCGAGGCGTGCTTCTCGAATTTCTTGCAGCAGTTCAAAACCATTCATCTGCGGCATTCTGAGGTCAAGCAGAAGTAGTTCGTAAGCCTTGCCTTTCTCCTTTGCTTCCTTTATCTTCTCCTGCACACCAACTGGCGAGGTGGTGTAATCAACCTCGTAGCCCTCTTTTCGCAGCTCTCTCTGTAACCATTTGCATATCTCCGCCTCGTCATCCACGATTAGCACTTTCATTTTCAAACCACAGATTACACTGATTTACACAGATTTTTATGAGATTAAATAGTTTTCTATTTTTTCTTTCGGGATGCAGGATGCAGGATGCAGGTCAGAAGTCAGAGAACAGAAGTCAGAATTTGGTTTTCTGTCCTCTGTTTTATATTCTCTATTTTCTTTCTTCTGTGTTAATCTGTGTAATCTTGTGGTTTGAATTTGAATTCCCAACCGACCCACGCCGAACATTCAATTGCTCAAGCCCTTTCTTTACCGTTGTAATCAACTCGTCCAGCGATAACGGCTTTTTCAAATAGCCGTAAACGCCCAACTTCAGCGATTTTCTTGCTTTTTCATAATCTCCATGACCCGTAATGATAATGGAAGCGAAATCATCAGTAATCCCTCTACATTTATCTATCAGCTCTAAACCGTTCATTCCCGGCATCTTGATGTCTGTAATCAGCATGTCCACGTGATTATTTTTGAAATGCTCCAGGCATTCTTCTCCACCGTAAGCCGCCGCCACCTGATAGCCTTCCTTCTCCAATTCTCGCTTGATCCTCACGCATAACTCACGCTCATCATCTGCTACAAGTAGGTGGTACATCGCGTGGTTATTAGCCCCTTCGATTATCCTTTCTCGTGCACGAAACAGCGAAGCATCGAGTTCGTCTAAGGAAACGGGCTTCTTCAGGTAGTCGTTTACACTCAACCGAATAGCTTCCATCACTACTTGCTCGTCCTGATACCCGGTCATGATAATTGTCTCAACGCCCAAACGCTCTTCGCGGATGCGAGAAAACAACGTGAGTCCGTTCATCTCAGGCATTTGCACGTTAAGAAGCAAGAGATTGAAAGGTCTGCCTTCTCTTCTTGCTTCCTTTAACTCTTCCAGAACTCCGAGCGGCGAGGTTCGATAGAAGACCTCATGCCCTTCTTTTTCCAGCTCTCGCTGCAAACGCGTACAAATCTCCTCTTCGTCATCCACGATTAGCACTTTCATTTTCAAACCACAGATTCACACAGATTTTTATAATTTTGCTTTATATCGAGATTCGATATAAAAATCAACTTTGCATTTTTTCTCCTTTTTACCGCGGAGACACAGAGGAACAGAGAAGTTTTAAATGGGTTCATAATCCTCCGCGCCTCCGTGGTTTTATCTTTATCTTTTACCGCGGAGACACAGAGGAACAGAGGAGTTTTAAATGGGTTCATAATCCTCCGCGCCTCCGTGTCTCTGTGGTTTTATCTTTAGTAAGAATAAACCTCCTAATACCCTCTTTCAAAACAGGAACGTTGAAGTTTATAATAAGTCCTACTTTAATTCCGGATAACCGCAAATAAGTCAACAATTGGGCTTCATGGATTGGCGCAATTGCCTCTACGGTTTTCAGTTCAAGAACAACTTTACTTTCAACAACGATGTCAAGACGGTATCCACAGTCAAGTTTAATTCCTTTATATTCAAGTGGAAGTGGTTTCTGACGTTCAAATTGGAGACCACGTAAATAAAGCTCGTGACAAAGACATTCTTCGTAGGCTGATTCTAAAAGGCCAGGTCCCAAATATCTATGAACCTCGATTGCGGCACCAATAATCTGTTCCGTAAGGTCTTTTTCTAATATTTTCATTCTCCGCGCCTCCGCGTCTCTGTGGTTTTATCTTTATTTACCACGGAGGCACAGAGAACCTGAGAATTTAGGACACTATTAGCATATAGTTTCTTCATACTCCGTTCCTCCGTGTCTCTGCGGTTTTTTCTGTATTTACCACGGAGGCACAGAGGACCAGAGGACTTAGATCAATATTAGCATCTACTATCTTCATTCTTTCCTCCTCCGTGTCTCCGTGGTTTTATCTTTTACCACCATCGCCACCTTAAAACTCGCCCCTCCCTGTTCATTATCCTCAACCCAAATCTTACCGCTTAACGACTGTGTTACAATGCCATAAGCGATGGAAAGCCCCAAACCAGTGCCCTCACCAGCCTCTTTTGTCGTAAAGAAAGGTTCAAACACTCTCGTTTTCATCTCCTCCGGAACTCCAAAAGCATTGTCTGCAAATTCATACACTACCCACTCATTCTCTTCCATTCTCTCCCTTGAAATTTTGCATACCATTCTTTTATCAAAACGCTCTCCCTTCTTCGTTGCTTCCTCTTCTCGCTCGTCCAGCACCTGTCGTGCATTTGTCAATATGTTCACAAACACTTGCTCTAATTGATTTGCATCCGTCTTAATGAGGGGTAAATTCTCTTCTATTTCTCGATAAAACGAAATACCATGTGCCCGGAACTGCTCGCCAAGCAGGATAAAAGCGTTGTTCAGTACTTCTTCCGGCTCTACATCTCTTATTTCCCCCGGCTTCCTCGCAAATGTGCGCATGTGTCCGATAATCCGGTCAATACGCTTTACATTTTTCATTATGGCTTCCAGGTCCCTGGGTACCGTGCTTATGTCAAACCGATTTTTATCTATATCTCGTAACGTGCTTTCCGCAGCCATACTGATTACTGATAAAGGCTGATTTATCTCATGCGCTATCCCGGTAGCCATCTCTCCAAGGGAAGACAGTCTTCCTGTATGTATAAGCTGCGTCTCTTTTGCTCTCACGTCCTCCTCGGCTTGCTTTCGCTTGGTGATGTCCTCAATTGCATTGATAAACCGTGTTTCTCCGGTTTCTGTTATTTGTCGGATTGAGAACATAGAACCCCAGAATAGAGAACCATCTTTGCGCTTGAGTCTTATCTCAAAATTTTCCACTGGACCCTTTTCGAGTAACTCAAAAAATCGCTCGCCATCCCCTTTGTCATAATAAAAAGCAGAAGCAGGTAACTTGAGAAACTCCTCTTGCGAACGGTAACCGAACATTTCAACCAGCGTTCGATTGCCCTCAATGACCTCTCCTTCGGGGCTGCTTATTGAAATAGCTACCGGTATGCTATCCAGCAAGTTGCGTGTGTAGTCTCGCTCTTCAGCTAATTCTTTTGTTCTTTCTTCTACTTTCAATTCCAGTTCTTCGCTGAGTTCCCTGAGTGCTTCCTCTGCTCTCTTCCGCTCTGTTATATCTCTAAATATCGTTAATTTTGAGCTCGTGCCGTCAATATTTCTCAGAGGCGTCTCAATAAGGTCGTAAGTCTTGTTCGCCCTATGAGAGAACCATTCCCACCTTATTGTCTCCCCTTTCATTACCTCCGAATGTTTGCACTTAGGGCATGGTTCTTCCCTGTTATGAAACACTTTATAGCAAATATCGCCGACATGGTCTCCAAACTCATCCTTCAAAACCTTGTTCATAAACTCCACTTTATAACCTTTTGACACGATATACACACCATCAGTCATTGTTTCAAAAATTGAATACAACCTGTCACGCTCTCTTTTTATCGCTTCCTCCAGCTCCACTTCTTTTGTTATGTCCCTGCTCACGCGAACAGTGCCAATAGGCATGCCGTCTTTATCCTTCAACAACGCTGCGGACACGCTGATATGAACGAGGTTACCATCTTTTCTCGACACGATAGTCCGGTAATTTTTAAGCTCCTCTTCTCTCTGCATTATTTCCATTATTCTATCCGCTTCTTCCGGGTCAGTGAAAAATCTTTTGTTTGATGTTCCTACCGCCTCATCCGCGGTATAACCCATGATGCTCTCTGCCGCTTTGTTCCATGAGCGCACAATTCCTTCCATATCCACAACCACAATTGCATCCGCAGAACTCTTGATAACGTTATCCAAATAATCCGTGGTTTCTCTTAGTTGCTTCTCTGACACTCGCAGCGCTTCCTCCCCTTTCGCTCGCTTCTCGCTAACAAGCCCGATAACGTACGCAACTGCTATAAAAATAGCGCATCTTTCAACATTATCTATGGAAACAACCTGATGAGAGAAATGCGTTACAAGAATATAGACGATGCTGAGCACAAGTGCGGCGTAAATAGCCTTCTTTCGATACCACACGCCAGCTAAAAGAATGGGGATATAGAAGAAATGCGTATAGACGATCTCTTCACCCTTAATAAAGCCCACATAGAAGGATAAGGCAACGCATGCTAATATTGCAAAAAGCAAAACAAGAAAATTATTATTATCACGCCTTATGCCAAGAATGTTCCTCTTTTCCATTATAAATGCTCCTCTTCCTGACCACGAGCTTTAATGCTTTATAATATAAGTTGATTTATAAAAGTTTTTGCTTTTTTGGTACGGTAAAGCAGAAGTTTGACCCCTTTCCGAGTTCGCTTGTAACCCGCACCTCTCCACCATGCAATTCTACGTATCCCTTGACAATGGCTAAACCAAGCCCAAGACCTCCTTTTCTTGTCAATGAGGTATCAACCATATAAAAGCGTTCAAAAATCATGGGCAGGTGCTCCTCTGGAATCCCGATACCTGTGTCTGCCACGCAAACACGTATTTTCTCTTTCTCCTCTCTATCCTCAACCACGATGTTTATCCTGCCTTTCTCTCCGGTGTATTTAATTGCATTCGTAATCAGACTATCAAAAATAGCTGTTATCTTCTGCTTATCTCCTTCGACTTCTATTCCCTCAGGAACGCGAGTAGAAATTGTTTGCTTTTTCGCATCGGCCTGTGGTTTAATGCGCTCAAGCACGTTATTCACAACTTCTGCTATTGACACCTCCTCTAAACACAGCTCTACCTTTTCAGCTTCGATGCGTGTGACTTCTAACAACATACCAATTAGCTTTTCAAGTTGAGAGGCACTCTCCTCAATAATACGAACATATTTTTTCTGTTTATCGCTAAGTTCGCCCTGCGCTAACAAGTTGGTATAACCTACAATTGGGGTCAGAGGAGTCACCATCTCGTGGTAAGCCACGGTAAGGAAATCCGTCTTCAGTTTGTCCAGTGTCTCAAGTTCTTTATATGCCGCACGTATTTTTTCCTCCGCTTCCTTCAGCTCGCTGATGTCTTTTGCAATTACCGTTATAGCGGTTGTTCTTCCTTCAGAATCTTTAACAGGGCTAAAAGTGCGGAGAAAATATCTACCATCTCGGCGGCTTCTATGCTCATACTTGACCGACTTCCCCGTTTCAAACACCTGATTGACCATTTCAGCAAACTCTTTCGTTTCTTCTGGCGAATGGAACTCGCCATATCTTCTGCTTATGACTTGATCTGTTAGCAAACCAAACCTGGATAGATATTTTTCGTTCACAAAGAGGTACCTGCAATCTCTATCCACCAAATATATGGTATCTTCGGTAGACTCTACCAGAGAGCAATACTTCTCCTTCGCCTTCCTAAGCGCATCTTCCGCTCGTTTTCGTTCCAGCGCCCTATGAATGTCCAGAAGCAGTCGTTCTATATCATAAGGCTTTTGCAGATAGCTGAATGCCCCCAGACTTACTGCTTCCATAGCGGTGTTGAGCGAAGCAAAAGCGGTGAGAATAATAGCCTCTGTGCGTGGCGAATTTTTCTTGAGTTCTTTCAACACTTCAATGCCAGATATATCAGGCAGTTTGAGGTCTATCAGTGCGAGAGAAATATCTTCTTTTTTTGCGGCTGCTACGCCTTCTTTACCCGTAAGAACGGCTAAAGGACGATAACCGTTGACTTTTAATATATCCGAAAGGCTTTTTCCCAGTCGGGAGTCATCCTCAACAATTAATATCTTTGGCTGCTGCTTCCCCTTAACTTCCGTTTTGTTTCCTGGTTTATGTTTGAGGGACGTATAAGACATGTGTAAATAACATATGTAAATAATCTATTTAAATTTATCTGTTTTCCCCCACTTCCCACTTCCCGCAACTTGCAAATCTTATCCAAAATCTCTACCATGCCTTTTACTTTTTCGGCTTTTTAGAAAGCTCTCGTTGAAGCTGTTTCTCATATCTCTCTACTTCTTCTTTTGGCTTCGCTTCTATCACCTCAATATCCTTTGGAAGCATAGAAACTACGTTATGCAATGCACCAAGAAAAACAATGCCCGTCTCACCTTCTCTTAGCGTTTCATCTATTCTTTTCG